>Ga0222719_10005853_pt1 | contig 10535 bp, 3 predicted proteins | sample C33_34DmetaG_FD_165039 | JGI IMG/M metagenome (GOLD analysis project Ga0222719, IMG submission 165039) | Estuarine water microbial communities from San Francisco Bay, California, United States - C33_34D | ecosystem: Environmental > Aquatic > Marine > Unclassified | place: USA: California...
AAGAAGGGTGAGATGAAGCACTGCCATCGATAGTGTCCACGTTCATTTCGTCAATGTCTTGAGGCCAAGCACTGCCATCGACAGTGCCCACGTTCTCGTCAATGTCCTGTGTTCCCGTTTCGCTTGCTCGAGTTTTCTTGGGGGCACGTTCGCCACTGGGCGCTTCCTTTCTCTGGCCTGCACGTTTCTTGGACAAGTCGGTATAATCACCAAAGGTATCGGTTGCCGATCGCAAGGCTTCCTGAAAGGTCGATCCTTCCTGGTGAGATTGGCATACATCGCGAATGGTCAATTGATGCTTCCGCATTGTCTCATAGTCGGCTTGCGACGTCAACAATTGGACTTTGTAACCCGGCCCCATGTTACGAGCCAAGATATCTTTCCCCTTGAAAGTGGCTCGTCCCATTGCTTGAATCATATTGTCGATACTATGGCCGTCGCCAATACCATGAATCAGGTGAGTTGGAACACGACGATGAGAGCGGCACGAAACGCCACGAAAGAATTTGGAGAATCCAAACCCAAAGACGGGTATTTTCATGCCGTTGTTAAGACGATCGACCAAGGATACGACGTGGGAAATATCCACCGTTTGGTCGTATTTGGTCCAATCGTCATCACGAGGCAGCTTGAGTAGAATGCCTTCACCAACGCTGACAAAGACTGCAATGGAACGCCCCTTTTCCAGATAATAACTTTGGACTGAGAGTGTTATTTGCTGTGAGATACGCGTCATTCGGAAAGAATAAACCAAAGGCTTTGGGTGTAAACGAGGACTTACTGAGCGTAGCCTTCACCTTGACATTCTTGTTGGGGACGGTTACCCAGGGAGTGGTAATGTCCAAGAGCAAGATTCCTTTGGCACCATTCTTTGGCCGATGAATCGCTGCGTCGTCATATAGCTTCATGACCTGATCAGAGAAAAACGCAATTCGGGGTTAGTGTCTACCGAAAGAGATCCGAGGAGAAACGTGGATTTACTTACGTCTTCATTCGTCTTGGGGATAATGGCGTGGTTGAATTCTATCCCTTCGCTCACTTGAAGCCCCTGCTTTGGAAGAAACAGGTCATTTCCGTCACGATCGCGAAAAAGCTCCATGTCTTCGAGGCCCAGATAATCCGGGTCGGTCTCGATCTCAACCAGCTTTGTCGTGAAAGTACCCTCTTCGTCCAAAATACGGCAGGCTGTAATGGGTGTTGCCGTTGTGGCGATAGTAAATAGAGGCTTCAACGCCATGAGCTTTTGAAACTGTTCTTCGAACGCTTGACATCCCTCCTCTGTTCGAAACATGGTATCCACTTCGTCGAGGATGACGACAAACTTACGGTCGTAGCCCTCTTCCTGTCGGAGCATCTCGATTGCCTGGATGACTCGACCAACTTGCGTGAAAGTATCTGCCGCTACAAGAAGGCCGCCCTTGACCAAGAGCTTTGCAACTTCTACTAGATCACGGTTCCAGGTCTCCTTGATAAAGTTTGACGTCGAAACGATGCGTTCCGAGAGATTTCCTTTGGGACATTCCGCAAGAAAGGCTTTGAGCTTCCTTTGCGACAGTTCTAAACTCTCCTTGACTCCTTTTGTGATTACCACTACAAAGAGGCCCAGCTCGAGACAGAGAGACGAGGCCGTCGCTTTTAACGCGGACTTACCCGACTGCGTTGGTCCGTAAAAGACAATGCACTGATTGTCACAGGTGATATTGACTGCTGCAGCCGCACACTCGTACAATACATTCTGTCGCCACGGCTTTTTGAGCAGTTCCTTGCTCAGGTATTTTCTCATCGTGAGTTCACATGCCAGCTTGGCAAACTTTTCTTGGTCCGACTCTGTGAGACTCTGAAGCGTGTTGTCTTCGCCTCCGCCATGAACCAAGGCCCGCTTGAAGTTGTCATAGCGTTTCTTGCTCTGCCTGAAATGGTCGAGAAACGTGTTTATGGAGAAGTCCTTGAGCGGGTCACAATTCGTTGTTCCGAGGTGTTCCCTCTTGGCATCGACGATGTACTCGACAACCGCTGAGAGTCTAAGCTGCGAGCTGTCTTTCAAGTCACTGAGCCCTCCGGACCCCCACTCGGTTTGAGTGGACTGTAGTTCTTGAAACGTGGAGATCCCATACTTGTCGCGAAGAGTCGCCGCCTCAGGTATGTGCAGCTCCATGCAAACTTTACTGAGAGATTGAGGGAACGTATTATCCGTTCCCGTTCCGACTGATTTACTTTTGGCCACCATGATGCACGATGCGATTTGGCGGTAGCAGAGATGAAACAGATCGTAACTCGTATTTGCTTTTGTGAGCTTTGGTGGAGTGAATCTTAAACATTTGTTTCATCACGATGACGGTATGGCAGTCCGAGTTTACACGCTCTCTCCTCGTGATGAATTCGATGGAAAGAACCTTGTCTTTGGAGCTTCCACGCTGATCATACAATTTGAGTTGCCACGCTGTCTACTTAAGGTCATTAACGCAGCTCGGAGATGTTGTGTTTTCTCGTTCGTTGAAATGTACGCCATGGAATGGAGTTTCCACGCTGACTCATACAACCTTGAGTCATCACGCTGTCTATTTAAGGACCTTCATGTACCTCGGAGACGTTGTGTTTTCTCGTTTATGGGGATCTACCATACGCCTTCGAGAGTCGTCACGTTGGCTGTCCACGCTGAAGGAAGCTGTTCGCATTTGGTACTCATCCACGCGGCCTTCCACTGATGATCGTGGTTCGTTTTGATGTCATTTTTTCTCGAGAAGACAAAACAGATACCATTGTTCGAGAAAGCTTATCCTTACCATGTTATCTGATTCGTTGAAGAGAGTCTACGAAGCTCTGAAGATACCTCTCGAGGATCAAGAGATGTTGGGGTGCCGGAACTATGACGATCTCCTAAACAAACGTAAACGATTGGATTCGGGTCGTCTCCGTGGAGTCAGTATCGAATCGCAAGGTAACTTGGCTTCTGTGGTGAAATATATTGAGAGTCTAGGAGTATCGGAAGAATCTGATTCCGGTGACGCACTTGAAAAGTTCTCTAGTAAGGGCTTCTTTGATTTTGAGTTTAACCATTTCGATTCCGACGATGGTTTGGAACCCGACTGGGAGATCGCTGCGCAACAAAATAAAGAAGCCAGGACGAGAAACGATGCCAGATACGAACAAGAACCTAATGTCATCGAAGGGCACGGTGACGGTGGCGAAGATGATGACGAGGGTGAGGATGGTCTAGATGAAGCGATCCTGGATCTCAGTGACGAAGAGCGTCGACTCGCGAAAGAAGATGTTGCTAAGACGGAGTTTCACATGATGTTACAGGGATTCTCGCAGAATGGTGACTCCAGTGAGTCGAATGCTGAGCAGGACACTGGAAGTTGCAGCGGTCCTAAGGTCGGCCCGGAATTGGTGATCCACAACGGGAAAACATTTCGTGTTGGACACTGCTACGAATATCGCCAAAGTGCAGATGCGACTGTTACTGTCGCAATTTTGTCTTTTCAGAGGTCTACTTCGAACTTGTACGACGCCGCTTCCTGCGTATGGGTGGTACCAAAGTCGATGACGATTTTAGGCGATGCAGCGCCAGATACGTATTTTCAAGTTCGACTGGAGAACGTTCTTTCCCTAGACCACTTTTTGGAGGAATGTAAGGAACCAGTTCAGAAGCCCCGCTGGATCTACGAGCCTCAAGAACAGGGTGATTGGCATACGGTTGGGTATGTCTACGACAATGACGGGTCGAATAGGGTCGGTCTTCGAAAGGATTTGAAAGCTATCGACTTATTCTGTGGAGCGGGTGGCATGCACCTGGGGTATCAAGCAGCTGGCGTAGAGACTTTGATTGCTGTAGATAAGAGTGCTGCGGCGATCCGAACCTTTGCCACCAATAATGCCGATGTCCCATTTTACGAAGGTGACGTATTGAGCTTCCTGGAGGAATATTCAAATCACTACAAGCCGGATATTGTTCATGGTTCGCCTCCTTGCCAAGGATTTTCCTCTGCCAATCGTTTTGGCGGTCAGCACGACGAAGATAATCGGCGGCGATCAATGGATTGGGTCGAAGCCATTCGTAAGATTCGGCCTTTGATCTGTGTTTACGAAAATGTTGAGGGCATGTGGCAAGAAAAGCATTCGCATTATATTCGTGATATAATGGCGGCATTGAGTGCCATGGACTACCAAGTTCGATGCATGGTTCTCAAAGCGTGTGACTACGGTGACCCTCAAGAGCGTCGTCGTGTCTTTTTGGTAGCGGCCAAAACGTTTGTGTCCATGCCCGATATCCCTCGTCCTACTCATGGCGATGGACCGAATCTCCAGCCTTTTGTGCGCTGTGCTAACGTCTTGGACGCTTTACAAACTGCTGATCCGGTGACAACTCCCAACATGTTGGTGTGCCGAACATCTACGAATGTACCTGGAGATAGCAGTGGATGTACCCAGTTGGACCCGGAAGGTTTTGCTGGAGCCGTCCGCGCCGGAGGTCCGCCGGTTCTTCACTATGCTGCTCGCGTCAAGAACAGTGCTGCGCACGATCGTTCGAGCGCGGAATCTGTTTCTTTTCGTTGCCTTACTGTTCGCGAATGTGCTGCCTTGCAGGGCTTTCCGAATGACTACGAATTTTTCGGCACACAAACTGCCCAGTACCGTCAAGTGGGAAATGCTGTGCCCGTTGGGTTGGCGACTGCCGTGGCAAAATCCGTGGCAGATGTTTTGCGATTTGTTTACCGTCAAGAAACAGACACGAACTAATGAGGCATATGATATCAATGGCATGATGCTTCTTCCATTTATTTCTAGTATCTTCGAGGCTGCAGTCAATGATCTATCTATTTACAATTCTATCTAAAAACGATTCGTCTTCGAGCGGTCGAATCCAAGATTAGTTGCTTTCTATTTCGTCGTCAATCGTACCGTCTTCGATATCGGCATTTCTGCCATATTTTCGACATTGCTCTATGAAAGCAAATATTCTCTTCGAAGGACGAATCCCGAGTGAGTTCATCCAGTCCAACACTTGATCTGTTCTTTCCTTGGCCTCCTGTTCGCTTATCGATGCCCGTTTATTGTTTACGGATTGATGTGATAAGACCTGTAAAAACGAAGCAAAGACATCCTCTGTCGGTTCTCTGCCAGAGCCAAAGGCATTTGGTTTGTCTAGATGATCATTTACCATCTTATCGAGTACAGCTTGCGCTCGATCAACGGCCTCGGGGTTAGCACTCTGCTGCCAAGCCTTCACGCAATAATAATAACTCACACCATCCGGCCGCAAATGGCGGAAATTTCCGGCGGCATGTTCTTGCATCAGGTGGAATATCTGTTCCGCCTGTTCACCGGCATTAGATTTATTGGCCCTGACAATGGCCTTTAGTAGGCCATTGAAACAACTCGTATTGGGCGAAACGTCAGGATTTCGTAAAAGTCGACTCAGCAGCTTGTGAGCCTCGTCCACCAGTCCACGCTCAGCGAATGCATTAATGACTGCCGAATAATGGTACGTATCCGGTTTTTCGTTGCTTGGGTCGAAACGAAAACGTTCTTCCATTTCATTCAGTGTCGCTAGAGCTCTTAGAGTGGCATCGGGGTGTTTACTTTTACACCAAGCAGCAATTAACGAAGCATAAATCGAACTATTTGGCCGACATTCCTTGTTTCCACCTTCGTACAATGTTGTCATTTCCTCGATCAAAGATTGGACCTTATCCGGCGCCTCGGGGCGACCAGAACGTACCCAAGCATCGAAAACGGCAAAGTAGTGATTAGAACTGATCTTCATGCTCCCATCCGTGTCCTCTTTTGCCAGGGACTGCAACTCTCTAAGCATCGCCTCAGTTTGCTCTGGGGCCTCTTCGCGACCTGACCGTGCCCAGCAGTTCATCAAAATCAGGTACTCGGTTGAACGTGGTTTGCAGCCTTCCCATCCGTGCATGTTATACATGTCTCGCAACTGATACATCAAAGCTTCTACTCGTTCCGGGGCCTGGTCATACCCTGAATTAGCCCAGGCAGACATTGCCGAGTAGAAAAGATTTCGATGTGGCCGCACACTATGTCGATCTTGCGGCCGAATCGACCCATCGTTCTGCTTTAGCTCATCTAATACCATCTGTAAGACATTATCCGCTCCACGTCCATCGCCGGCACGCTTTTTCGATTCCATCAACGCGTAATAAGCTGGAATGGTTGGACGCAAGGATTCATCGCCCGCCAAGTACCCTGTTCTAATTTGATCAAAGTAGTACTGCACTCGTGCAGCCGTTTTCTGTGACAATCGTGTATTTTTCTTGTTGCGATTGTTGGAACTGTTACTTCGATTCCATGTGTTCATCAGAGCCACGTACGTTGCTTCCGTTGGCTTGAGCCTCAAACTACCATTCTTGTACCGTTCCATTTGATCGTGAAAGATTGCTTCGGCTCGGAACGGTGCTTGTTTGTTGCCTTTGGCTCGTGACCATGCGTAAATGGCAGTCGCATACGTTACCGAGTTGGGTTGCACATTATGTTGATACATGGCTTTGAGAAAGGCTTCACACCGTTCGGGAGCCCCCTTGCGATCCGAACGCGCCCATGCTTTCATAACTGTCGTATACGAAATAACGTTTGGCTTAATGGCCGGTTTGGTATCTGTGCCGGTCGATGAGGTATCCAACCCATGGCTGGTTGCTTCAATCATGATTCGCAATAAATCCTCGGCCCGGTCCACGGCGTGGGGGAGATCACTTTCGGCCCATGCCTGCAGTACCGTGTTGAACGATGCTGTATCCGCCACGCCATGGGGATACAAGGTATCGAGCAATAAGGTTTGCGCCGTTTCGGGTTGTCGAATTTGTACCGCCAAGAGTGACGAATTTAATACAGTTGGTTTGGGTTCCAAGTCGGGATCCCCAGTAATTTTGTGCAAATCCAACAATGCTTGAAGAATCTCTTGAACTTTGGAAACGTGACCTTGTTTGGCATATGCCGACAAGACCACAGAAAACAAGTGTTGGGTCGGCTTAATAATAACAGATGTATCCACCACTGAACTGTCCATATTCTCGACACAATGTTGTCGATATTGGTTCACCAAGTCCATCAATATATCCTTGGCTTGATCCAGCTTGTCCTCCAGTACCAATGCTTGTAGGATATGCAAATAACAAACATCATTGGGGATAATTGGTGGTTCTTGTACTTGCATGTCCGAAACAAGTTGTAAGCATGCGTCGGAACGACCCTGTTGGGCATGGGCTTGCAACAATGTACTGTACGAAGTCACATCCGGTTGACAGTGCTGCATCATGTCCTCCCAATGACGTTGCAAACGACTCCAGGACGACGAGGAGGACGAGGAAGAATTGGATACTGTGGCATACCATTTTAACGACGCATTCCAAACAATGACATTATCTGTAGAGGTATGTGGATTGTCTTGATAGTGTTGCAAAATGGTTTGTAAGATTGCTTCGTCATCCGCCTTTGGATTCAGAGACGACAAGAGCATGGCATACGTCTTGTCATTTACAAGTGAAGGAAATTCGGTACAAGCGTTGACCACAGTCTCCCAAACTTGAGTCAGTGCCGGCAGTACTGTCGTGGGGTCCCTGTTGGTTGTCGAGGACCGAATCAGTCTCCATCGATTGATAATCGCATTGAGAATGTCTGTGCTGGGAGACTGTGATTGTGGCTGGTCATTGGTCGAAATTCGTTTCCATACTTGCCAATAACGGTCCCACAAGGTCCAAGCGGTCTGGATGGCCTGTCGTTGCTCCTGGTCGGATTGAGCCTTGCGAGCTCTGGATAACCACCACACTATCAATTGATGCAATTCGTGCAGGGATTGTGTCTGTTTGTCTTTGGAAATGGACACAGCAGTCCCATCCTCCAACCATTGTCTAGTTTGTGACAAGTGCACATCCTCCGATGTCTTGGTGGAGAGAGAGGTACCATTCTTATTGTTGCAAGGACCGTTGGTGGCCGACGAATGTGTCGGGTCAGTGGTGGTTGTGGTGAACCATTGCGACAACGACAACAATGACGTCGATTGCGGTTGTCTCGGCCAGACGGATATTGTAGGCAATCTTTGACACTGTTGTCGGCGTCTTTGACGTCGACTGGTAGAGGCGACCGACCGCGGCCTCGTCCGTGTCGAACAATAATCCAGAAGGAACCTTCCTTGCAAGATCCTTGTTCGCTGCATCTTAGTAGCTAGCTAAGTGACGACTCCTTTCGACAAAGTATACGACCCCACTCAATCCAAAGTCATGCTCTGGAATATCGTTTTTTTAATACTCTGGAGGTCTGGTCTTGTGGCTTGTGTTTGTAATCCTTGGCCAATCTACCAAAAGATGTGCATTCGACTTGGTGCACCTTGTGGTTGCAGTTCTAAGAAACCGTGCACGAGACGAGGTAGTTCGTTGTTGTCGTCGTCGTCGACTTTTGTGAGAGCACAGGCGCCAAAAGAAGAATTTATACACATTTACATTCTAGGTCATAGTAAAGGGTCAACGGCAAAATCTCTCCTAGTTATTCGAGCCACTTTTCGAATAGTTAGTATCATAGAAGCTAACTCTTGGTAACAAAAGTTCCGTTGAATTTTGCTACTTAGTGTAGAGCGACGTCGGCGAGAGTCGACAGCCGTTGGCCGTGCCTAATTCCCACAAAAAGAAATGAGACACCGTTTCCCAAAAGTTGTTGTGTGTTTTGTCCCTGTCTGTCAAAACGAAACAACCAATCCACAGCGTTTGTAACAATCAACACAGTGGTCATTACAAAACAGTGTAGTTTCCTTGGTATTACTAGTAGTACTAGTAGTAAACCATGGTTTGGTTTGAATGCTTTGGTTTGGATGGGACATCACCGGCGACGTGTGTGAATTCCTTGTCGGAAAAAAGTGGTGCGACCACTAGTAGTCTTTGTCACAACAGTGACAACAATACACTCTTGGAAGAGCCTGAAGAACGAGACTACGAAGGTGATCGACGAGCGAATGAAACCGCCTTGTATCGAGATGCTCATGGAGGTGCCGTAGATATGGCGTTGGAATGCAATTACGAAGAAAATTGTACCATTCTTTACAAAATGATGGAAGCTCAACGATGGCCCCAGGTGATTGAATTTTTAGATACCGGTTTGTGGTCAACCACAGATCCAGCCTGGCAAGCATTTCATCAACAGCAACAGCAACGAGATGGATCCCTCGAAGAGGCGGGATGTCTAGGAGGAAGTCTTTCCAAGAAGGACGAGACGACCAAACAAACAACGAAATCGTCTGCACAGAAAAAAGACTCTGCTACAAATGATACTTCGTTTGCGTGTGGGGCCACTACCGTCTTACCGTGTGCTCCAGGCTACGCCACGTTCAAGGATCCAATGTCTCCCTCCACACAGGTTAGGACGTGGGTGACACGCTTTGAAAAGGACTCCGACTATCAAATCAAATGGAGCCAATTGCCGCTCCATTTGGCCCTTGTCATGGATGCTCCCGTGGAAGTCGTACGGCGATTGGTACGATTGTATCCTGTTTCTATTCGCTGTACCGATGATCAACACATGTTACCACTGCACTTGTCTCTGCGACAGGGGTGCAGTGATGAAGTGGTTGACTTTTTAACGCACGAATTCCCCGAAGCGATTCATGCCAAGGGCAAGGAACATCGAAGTGTCGTGGATTGTGCCATGCGAAGTCGCAAACGACGAGCACGTGCTCGGATGCTTAACTACTTTGTACAAGCCAATCACGATGCCGAAGGCCGGGAACTCTATGGGGTCAAGAGTTTGATGGATGAAAAAGATGCCGAAATCTACGATTTGCATTCCAAGCTTACCGATCTGGAAACCGTCAGATCACTCGTTGAGTACGAAATGGCTCAAAAGATTGAAGAATTGGCATTGAACAACTCCAAGCTGGAGGCTCAACTTGATGCTATCAAATTGACATCGGGAGTGTCCGACTTTGGACCCGTCCATTCGGCACTGGAGCGCTATCACAGCGCATCATTGGCACAAGAACAAAAAGATCGTAACGAGTCTTCCTTGCTGCGAGATTTGGATCACACAACACGAGAATTGTCACTTAACCAGCAACGAGCTCAACAACAAGAAGAACGTCTACGGCGTGACTTGGAAGATATTGAAATTCATATCGCCCGATCCAAAACTGAAGACGACTTGACTCATCTCAAGCGTAAAATGGAGACCCTCAAGACCTTCCGTTTGGAACATACCAAGGCCAGTACTAAAGAAGAGATCGATTCACTCAAGGCACGTCTACGAAGTAATCAGAATGACATGAGCACCACAAGTAGTACAGAACGCAAACTTACTGACTTGCAGTCCCGAGAAGCTCACGCCGAAACAAGTGAAGAACTACAGAACTTGTCCAACGACATGGCTCTTCTCAAGAATGAAATGCGGCGCAAGCGAGAATTAGCACGGACTAAGGCTGATTTGGTGTCTATGAAGCAAAACTTTGTGAATAATTTGAACTCACGATGGAGAACTGGCGGACAGTCACAGGTCATTGCCCAAGAAGACGCGGAACTCGAGCAACTCAAAACCATTCT
>Ga0222719_10005854_pt1 | contig 10534 bp, 12 predicted proteins | sample C33_34DmetaG_FD_165039 | JGI IMG/M metagenome (GOLD analysis project Ga0222719, IMG submission 165039) | Estuarine water microbial communities from San Francisco Bay, California, United States - C33_34D | ecosystem: Environmental > Aquatic > Marine > Unclassified | place: USA: California...
CATTGTTGCAAACAATGGATCTAACTTAACAAATTTAAATGCAGACAACTTAGCTTCAGGTACAGTACCTGACGCAAGATTCCCTGCTACATTACCAGCAGTTAGTGGAGCAAACTTAACAAACTTAGATGCAGACAACTTAGCTTCAGGTACAGTACCTGACGCAAGGTTTCCAGCAACACTTCCTGCAGCAAATGGTTCAGCTTTAACAAATCTTAATGCTTCAAACGTAGCTTCAGGAACTTTATCATCAGACAGATTACCAACAGTACCAACAACAAAAGGTGGTACAGGTTTAACTGCAATTGGAACTGCAAATCAAGTTCTTGCAGTAAATGCGGGAGCAACTGCTTTAGAATTTCAAACACCAACTACTGGAGATATTACAGGTGTTACAGCAGGTGATGGTTTAACAGGTGGTGGATCTTCGGGAGACGTTACATTAAACGTTGGAGCCGGAAACTTAATAGATGTTCAAGCAGATCAAATAGATGTTGATCTTTCAGAATTAACTACATCTACATCAGATGCTGATGGAGATTTTTTTGCAGTAGTAGATTCTGCTAACGCTCAAAAAAAATTAACAAAAGGCAATATTGCTATTTCAGGTTTTAATAATGATAGTGGATTCATTGACGGATCTTCTTTAAATGCTTCAAATTTAGATTCTGGAACTGTGCCTGACGCAAGGTTTCCAGCGACTTTACCAGCTTTAAATGGATCTGCACTAACAGCACTTAATGCAACTCAACTTACTTCTGGAACTGTTCCTAACGCTAGATTAAGTTCTATTCCAAATTCAGCATTAGCAAATAGTGCAATTACAATTAATGGGTCATCTACATCATTAGGTGGTTCTATTAACGTTGGTGATATTACGGGTGTAACTGCTGGAACTTTATTAGACGGAGGTGGAACTTCTGGAGATGTTACATTAAACGTAGATTTATCAGAATTAACAACTTCTACTTCAGACGCAGACGGAGATTTTTTTGCTGTTGTAGATAGTGCTAACGCACAGAAAAAATTAACAAAAGGAAATATTAATATTTCAGGTTTTAATAATGACGCTGGTTATACTACTAATGTCGGTGACATTACAGGCGTTACAGCAGGATCTGGCTTAACAGGTGGTGGAGCTTCAGGTTCTGTTACTTTAAATGTTGGAGCAGGTACAGGTATTGATGTTGCAGCAGATACAGTCGCTGTTGATGTATCTGACTTCATGTCAAATGGATCTAACAATAGAGTTGTTACTGCAACTGGTGCAGATGCTATGAACGCAGAAGCAAACATGACTTTTGATGGATCTACTTTAGCTGTTACTGGTGCTATAACAGCAACAGGAGATGTAACAGCTTTTCAGACTTCTGATAAAAATTTAAAACAAAATATTGTAAACATTGATAGTGCTCTAGATAAAGTTTCAAAAATAAACGGTGTGTACTATAATTGGACAAAAGAAGCTTTAGAAAAAAATAAACATTTAGAAGATGTAAAAGAAGTTGGTGTAATAGCTCAAGATGTGGAAGAAGTATTACCTGAAATTGTTGCAACAAGAGAAGACGGAACTAAAGCGGTTAAATACGAAAGACTTTGCGCTATTTTAATTGAATCTGTCAAAGAACTTAAAAAAGAAATAGAAGAACTTAAATCAGGAGCCTAATTCATGGCCCTAGGAGTCACAGCATATTCAGAGGCACCTTTCAGTGCAGAGGAATCTAATGTAATTGCATATCCATCAGGTATTCAATTAACAGCTCAAGAAAATTCAGGTATCGTTAGTATAGATGTAGATGTTTCCGTAACAGGAGCAGCTTTAGTTTCTACTGCTGGAACAGCAAACGGTTCTTCATTAGTGGTTGTTAATCCAACCGGTCAAGATTTAACTGCAGCAGAGGGGACACTTGATCAATCTTCAAACCAAGAAATTGACGTAACAGGTTTTGATTTAACTTTTAACCTAGCTAATTCTACACATGACACATTAACAGCTTTTGGCGAAGCACCTTTTGCAACATTAAGTCCAGCTACATTCCTTATTCCTGTTGAAGTAGAGGCAACAACAGGTGGAATTGTTGGAACATTCCCTTTACCTATGTCATTAGGAAATGTTACAGAAATTACAGGAGATGCTCTTGTTACTTTAACAGGTTTCTCATTAACAATACAGGAAAATACTCCAGGGGTTGTTGGAGATGCAAATGTTTCAATTACAGGATTTTCAACACCTTTAGTTTTAGGAACTGCTCAAGGGTTTACTGATGTTACAACAGAAGATGTAACAGGTATAGGATTTAATATAAACTTAGGAAGTGTTATTGGTTTTGCTGATGTAGATGTTTCAATCACAGGTTTCCCACTAACAATGCAGGAAAATGCTCCGACAGTTATTGGAGATGCAAATGTTACTGCAACAGCTTTACCTATGACAGCAACTCTTGGTACATCTGTCTTAGACGCTAACACTTTAGTAGATTTAACTGGTTTTGATTTAACCATGCAGGAGGGAACTGCAACAGCACCAGATTCATTAGCTATATTAACAGGAATTGAAATGACAATGGCTGAAGGAAGTGTTGTAGGACCAGTTATATGGAACCCAGTACCTACAGGTAATGCACCTATAGATCCTCCAGGTTGGAAAGAAGTGGCTTGATTTAGATAATAATGTAATTATAATGGAAATATTAAGGGATTTAAAATATGGCAAATTCAACATCAGCTAGTTTAAAACTAACGGTTCAAACAACCGGAGAAAACTCAGGAACTTGGGGCCAAATTACTAATACTAATTTACTTATATTAGAACAAGCTATTGGTGGATATGATGCAGTTGGAATTACTGCAGCAGCAACTTTAACTTTTTCAAATGGAGCATTATCTAATGGTAAAAATCAAATATTAAAATTAACTGGAGCTATTTCTGGAAATAAAAATGTAGTAATTCCAGATTCAATAGAAAAAACTTTTATAGTTGAAAATGCTACAATTGGTGCTCACACAGTAACATTCAAAACTACTTCAGGGACTGGAGTAACTTGGGCAGCAACTGATAAAGGTATAAAAATGATTTATTCCGATGGAACAAATGTTGTAGACACCGCTTTTACAAAAGTTTCTTCAGATATTTCTCCTGAATTAGGTGGTGATCTAGATCTTAATTCAAAAAATATTACAGGAACAGGGAATATAAATACTACAGGAAATGTAGATATTACAGGAACACTAACTGCTGATAATGATGTACAAGCAGATTCAATAGGGGTAGGCACCTCACCTTCAGGAACCACTGGACAAATTCGTGCTACAGATGATATAACTGCATTTTACTCATCCGATGTTGCATTAAAAGAAGATATAGTTAATATTTCAGATCCATTAGAATCGTTGAAAAAATTAAATGGTGTCTTATTTAACTGGAAAGATTCATGGATTAAAAAACAAGGTGGTGAAGATGGTTACTTTGTTAGAAAAAAAGATGTTGGAGTTATAGCTCAAGAGGTAGAAAAAGTTTTACCTGAAGCTGTTGCTCAAAGAAAAGATGGTATTAAAGCTGTAAAATATGATAGACTTACATGTTTATTAATTGAGGCAGTTAAAGTATTATCTAATAAAGTAGAAAAATTAACTAAGGAGAATAAATAATGGCAGTTCCTACTACTAATGTCGGTATGTCAGACATTCAAACTGAATTTGGGGGATCTAACCCTATTTCTTTATCCGAATATTATTCTGGAGGTCCTTTAGTACCTGCAGGATCTCCCGCTCCAAATGGACCAATTCCTTCATCAGGACAAATTTCAATAGGTCAATTTAGAGGAGCAACAAATGCTGCGTTTGTTGCAGCGACAGGTGGAACGGTTACGACATGTGGAGATTTCAAAATTCATGCTTTTACAGGTCCTGGAACTTTTACAGTTACTTGTGCTGGTAATTCTGGAGGATCAGATTCAGTTGAATATCTTGTAGTTGCTGGTGGAGCATCAGGTGCTGCGGACAGAGGTGGAGGCGGTGGAGCAGGAGGAACGCGTGAGAATTTTCCTTCAGCCCCTTGTGCTGGTCTTCCAGTTTCTGTAACATCTTATCCAATAACTATTGGTGGAGGTGGTGCCGGTGGACCAACAACTGCTCCTGGAAACGGTGGAAGCAATTCAGTTTTTAGTTCAATTACTTCTGCTGGAGGTGGCGCTGGGGGAACTTTACATTTTCCATCACCCTTTCCTGGAGGTCACCCTGGATGTGCTGGTGGCTCTGGTGGTGGAGGAGCAGGACCTACTGCTACTGGTGGAACTGGAAACACTCCTCCTGTAAGTCCCGCTCAAGGAACTAATGGTGGAGTAAATACTTCTCCACAAAATAATCCTTTTCACGGCGGAGGCGGTGGCGGTGGTGGTGCTTCTTGCGCTGGTGGAAACGGTACTTTACCTACCGGAGGAGCCGGTGGAAACGGAGTACAAATTCCTCAAGTACCTGCATCTTACGGAAGTCCTGCTAGATATTTTGGCGGTGGTGGCGGTGGTGGTAGAGATGGAAGAACTGGAGGCACTGGAGGAGCAGGTGGATGTGGAGGTGGATCTGCCGGAGTTTCAAATACGAATCCAAACACTAAAACTGCTGCTGGTGCAGCAAACACAGGTGGAGGAACCGGTGGTGGAGGACTAGATCCACAACCTGGTGGAGGTGGAGGAGCAGGTGGTTCTGGTATCGTTATAATAAGGTATAAATTTCAATAGGTATTAATATGGCACATTTTGCAAAAATAGATGAAACTACAAAAAAAGTTTTACAAGTATTGACTTTAAATAATAGTGATATGCTTAATACTAGTGGTGTCGAAGATGAATCAGTAGGTCAACAATATTTAGAAACACATAATAATTGGCCAGCTAACTTATGGATTCAAACTTCATATAATACATCACATAATCAACATCTAAAAGGAGGAACAGCATTTAGAGGAAACTATGCTGCTATAGGTTATACTTGGGATGAAGATAATCAAATTTTTTGGCCTAAAAAACCATATGAATCTTGGGTAAAAAATACTACAACTGCTGATTGGGATTCACCAATTGGTGCAGCCCCTGCATTAACGGCAGAACAAACTTCACAAAATGAAGCAACAACTCATTATTGGAAATATGTTTGGAACGAAGATAATCAAAATTGGGATTTGACTAATTTAAATATTTAAGTTAAAAAGTGTGGTGGTATGAAAAAGAAAGTATTAACAGAACAATCGTTGTATTATGGTGATGTTTCAATGCCGAAAGGTTTTGAAATAAATCAAGATAAATTATCAAACGATATTTTACAATCTACATTTACTAATACAAAATTTCCATTTTCAAAAACTTGGGACATGTTAAACACTTATGTGCGAGATCACATAGGTCTTGAGTATAATATTAATCTAATTAATAAAAGTTCTTGGGGTGTTATTTACAAACCAAATCAAACATCTATACCATTATTAGATGTAGATCCCGTTAACCTAATACACTCACCGGACTTTACATTACTATACGGTGTTAAAGTTGATAAGTGTTTTGTAAAAATTTTTTACGATGATAATAGAAGAAAAGGTAGAAGTTGGGAAATACAATTAAAAAATAATATGTTTATCATGTTTCCGTCAAACAATATGTATTACATAAGTAATAAACAAAAGGATTCTTTAAATTTTGTTCAAACTATAACTTATGAATATAACTAACTATTATTGGTATTTTAAATCTGCATTAACCCCTAGATTTTGTGACGAAATAATACAATATGCTAATTCACAAAAAGAAGAAATGGCAAGAACAGGTGGATATGGAGATAGAAAACTATCAAAGAAAGAAATATTAGATTTAAGAAGAAAAAGAAATTCTGATTTAGTATGGTTAAATGGTCCCTGGATTTATAAAGAATTACACCCATACGTTCAGGAAGCTAATAGATTAGCTGGTTGGAATTATGAGTGGGATAGATCAGAAGCTTGTCAATTTACAAAATATAAATTGAATCAATATTATGATTGGCACTCTGATAGTTATAATAAACCTTATGATCGAAAAGATATAAATCATCCAGAGCATGGAAAAATTAGAAAGCTATCTATGACTTGTCAGTTAACAGATGGCTCCGAATATAAAGGCGGAGAATTAGAATTTGATTTTAGAAACTATGATCCACATATGCGAGATGAATCTAAACATATAAGACAATGTAAAGAAATATTACCAAAAGGTTCTATTATTGTATTCCCTTCATTTGTATGGCATAGAGTTAAACCTGTAACTGCTGGTACAAGATATAGTCTTGTTGTTTGGCATTTAGGAAAACCTTTTAAATAATGTTTATAAATAATTATTTTAACACAACTATTTGGTCACAACAAAAACCAGAATTTGTAAAATCATTAAATAATGCATCTAATAAATATATTAAAGATGCAAGAAATAGAAATAAAGCACATATAAAAAAATATGGAGATTTTGGATTATCCCATCACTCAGCACCTTTAACATTAGATAATGATTTTAGAGATTTTAGAGAGTACATTGGTTTAAAATCTTGGGAATATTTAGACCATCAAGGTTTTGATATGCAGCAATACACAACTATGTTTAGTGAGTTGTGGGTACAAGAATTTGGTAAAAAAGGCGGTGGTCATCATTCAGCTCACATTCATTGGAATCAACATGTATCAGGGTTTTATTTTTTAAAATGCTCTGATAAAACTTCTTATCCAATATTTCATGAGCCACGAACTGGTGCACGTGCTACAAAATTAAAGATGAAACCTAACTTAAAAGGTATATGGCCTGGTGAAGAACTTATTCATTTTAAACCTACACCTGGAACATTACTTATTTTTCCAGGATTTCTAGAACATGAATTTGCAGTAGATTATGGTATTGAGCCTTTTAGATTCATACATTGGAATATTCAAGCTGTACCGAAAGAGATGGCTAAAGATGTCATTTAAAAAAAATAAATACACAATAATTAGAGAAGCAATATCAAAAGACCTAGCAGCTTTTGTTGCAAATTATTTCAGTATGCAGAAACAAGTTTATGATACTTGTAGAGAAAAAAGATATTTTTCTCCATTTGAAACTATTATTGGATATTACGAAAGTGAAAATGAACAGATTCCAAATACATATTCTCAATATTCCAATATGGCTATGGAAACTTTATTATTAAAATGTCTTCCTAAAATGGAAGAAGTAACAGAATTAAAATTATACCCAGCTTACACTTATGCTAGAATATATAAAAAAGGAGATGTTTTAAAAAGACACAAAGATAGATTTAGTTGTGAGATATCAACTACTATGAATCTAGGTGGTGATGATTGGCCGATATATTTAGAACCAGATCCTAGTAAAGGTGTCATTAAAGAAGGCGTAGGTTATGTATCTGAAAACACGAAAGGTATTAGAGTAGATTTAAAACCAGGAGATATGCTGGTTTATTCTGGCTGTGAATTAGAACATTGGAGAGAAAAATTTAAAGGCAAAGAATGCGTACAAGTATTTCTTCACTATAATAATCGTAAAACTCCAGGCGCAAGAAATAATATGTTTGACAAACGTCCTCATTTAGGTCTTCCTGGTTGGTTTAAAAAATAGTATATTATGATGGAGACAGGGCACCACCACATACCCCCTGTCTCCTTTATAATATTATGAAATCATTTTTAAAAAATATAGTTGATCCTGTATTTGCTACGAACCATCAAAGAAAAACTGAAATTTGGGATGTCGAGGGTAGACTTAAAAATGGAAATCAACCTTTTAAATTTGATATAAGACCTTTAAGACAAGTTGCTAATAAAGCAGAAAAAATAGGTTATTTTAAATCAAAATCTGATAAGATGGTTTTTGAAACTATTAATCAATGGGTTATATTTGATACCGAAGAATTAAATGAATATGTCAAATCTATGGATAAAAAAGACTTTAATGTTAATGAATTACTAAATAATTTATCTTGGAATTTAATACTTGATAAAGTAGAATGAAAACATGCTACAAAAACTTAATTTTAAACCCGGTTTTAATAAAATGGTTACAGATTCAGGAGCTGAATCTCAATGGATTGATGGTGATTTTGTTAGATTTAGATATGGACTACCTGAAAAAATAGGTGGTTGGTCTCAACTTACAAATTCTTACAATACTCTGCCAGGTGTAGCACGTGCTCAACATTCTTTTGCTGCTATAAATGGTGAAAAATATGTAGCGATAGGGACTTCTCAAGGTTTATTTTTATATTACAATGGAGAATTTTTTGACATTTCTCCCATAGATGATGATTTTATAACTGGAGCTACCTTTGATGCAACATCCGGTTCTGCTACAGTTACTGTTAACAAAACTAGTCATGGACTATTAGCTGGGAGATATATAACATTTTCATCTGTTACTGTTCCAACGGGTTCAGGTTATGCAACAACTGATTTTACAGATAATACATTTGAAGTACAACAATCTAATTTAGGATCAAATAGTTTTGAAATTATTATGCCTTCTAATTCAGCTGCAACTACATCAGGCACAGGTTCAGCACAGATAGACCCATATGAAATTGTTGGTCCAACGTTTGAAACTGCAGGTTTAGGTTGGGGTACAGATACATGGGGCTCAAGCACATGGGGAACCGCAAGTGCAACCAGTGATGTGACTTTGGATCCAGGTTTATGGTCTTTAGATAACTTTGGTCAAATACTTGTTGCAACTATTCATAATGGTAAAACATTTACATGGAACGCAGGAGCAGCAACTCCTAGAGCAAACAGAGCAGTTGTTATGTCTGGTGCTCCTACTAAAACAAGACTGACTCAAGTATCAGATAGAGATAGACATGTATTTCATTTTGGAACAGAAACAACTATTGGAGACTCTACTACTCAAGATCCAATGTTTATAAGATTTAGTGATCAAGAAAATTTTAATGTGTATCAACCAACAGCAACTAATACTGCAGGAACGTTTAGATTAGATAAAGGTAATGAAATTATTGGAGCAGTGTCTGGTAAAGATTATACACTAGTATTAACAGATACTTCTGCTTATGTGATCCAATTTGTTGGACCACCATTTACATTTAGTATTAGACAAGTTGGTAGTAACTGTGGATTGATTGGTCAGAATGCATTAAGTTATTCTAATGGTATTGTGTTTTGGATGTCTGGTGAAGGTGGATTTTTTATGTTTGATGGTACTGTAAAATCTATTCCTTGTGAAGTTGAAGACTTTGTATTTACTACAACAGGAGATAATTTAGGAATCAACCAGAGTTCAAATCAATTGGTTTATGCAGAGCATAATACTCTGTATAATGAAATTAATTGGTTTTATCCTGAGTTTGGATCTCAACAAATTAATAGATGTGTAACTTATAATTATGGAGAAAATTGTTGGACTACATCATCATTGGCTAGAACATCTTACATAGATCAAGGACTTTTTGATTTGCCCTATGCAACTGAATATAATAAAACTGCTTTACCTAATTTCCCAATACAAGGTATTACAGCAACTTATGGTGCATCAACTTACTATGCTCATGAAACCGGAACCGATCAAGTAAATTCATCAGGTACAACATCAATCGATGCCTACATTCAATCCGGTGATTTTGATATTACTAACTCTAATAATATTGCTAACTTACAGGGAGACGGTGAGTACATAATGTCAGTTAAAAGATTTATACCCGACTTTCAAGTGCTGACTGGTAATTCAAAAATTACTTTATTAATAAATAATTATCCAAGTGATACAGCTGCAAGCTCACCTCTTGGACCCTTTACAGTAACTTCATCTACTGATAAAATAGATACACGTGCTAGAGGAAGATTAGTAGCTCTTAAAATAGAAAATGATGCTGTAGGTGAGACCTGGCGTTATGGAACATTGAGATTAGATGCAAAACCAGATGGAAGAAGATAATGGCTAAAATAACTGCATATGTACCAGAACCAAAACAAGAATATGATGTAGAGAATCAAAGACAAATTCTACAAGCAATGGATACTATTAAAAACGAATTAAATTTTTCATTTCAAAAAGATTTGAAAGAAGAACAAGATACATACAACTGGTTTATATCCTAATGACAATACAATATAAAAATCAAGGATTTATTTTAGACACTACAAGTTTAACAACTGTATTAACAATCAATACAAGTTCCGTAGCAATTGTAAAAAGCATTAGTCTTACAAATGAACATAGTAGTAATAATTTAACTGAGATATATTTACATGATTCTTCTGCATCTACGGATTATGAATTTTTTCACAAAGATTTAACTGCAGACGCAACAGAACAGGCTGCAGGTCAAGTTTTAAATTTAGAAGCAGGAGATAGTATAAAGGCCCAAACAGAGGTTGCAAATACTGTAAAAGGTGTTATAAGTTATGCTTTAATAGACAGATCACAGGAGAATGGATAATGTCACACGATGATTTATTAAAAATAGACTGCACTACAACAGTAGTGTTAAGAAATACTAGAACAAATAAAATATA
>Ga0222719_10005855_pt1 | contig 10533 bp, 3 predicted proteins | sample C33_34DmetaG_FD_165039 | JGI IMG/M metagenome (GOLD analysis project Ga0222719, IMG submission 165039) | Estuarine water microbial communities from San Francisco Bay, California, United States - C33_34D | ecosystem: Environmental > Aquatic > Marine > Unclassified | place: USA: California...
GCTCAGTGCGTGCGAAGCACCAGTGGAGCAGGGTGGTGTTGGAGGTCAAAATTATCTCAAACAACCGTTTATATTGCAAGTTGATTTCTATGGACAGATCAATGGTGAAATAGGTGCTGGACTTATTCCCAATCTCACCAAGTTGATTCCCATGCGTATGATAGGAATGAACAGCAAAGTCAGCGCACGTGGAACCGAATACAGGATTGAAGGAGTTCCTTACAATCACAATGCTTTTGATCCAACACAGGTTAATTTGCCTGCTTTGTTTAGCGTAAAAGCAGTCACGGTTCAAGATATTTTTTCCAGCAGCACTGTAGATGTTGCCAGCAGCGATCAAGAAGCCAGACAAAGTATAGAAAATCAGGAATACAACAACACCATAGCAGAATACAATCAACTTGCTGATGCTTTTGGTCCAGATACTCAAACTGCTCAGGCAAAACCAACACAGATTGGCACGCAGGGTTTGGCCGCAGGTTACAACAGTTTTTATCGTGTACTAGAACAAAAATATCAGGTCAAACACAACAAAATTAAATTTGTGATTGATCCAAGCATTGGCAACAAGAAAATTTATTCTGGAGATGTAAACAGCGTCAACAACGTGGCTTCCGCAGACAATGATAAAACTTCTATCCAACAATCAGGCAACACCAACAGTGCCAACAAAGGATCTATCAGTTTTAGTTCAGGCCAGTTAACCATTCCTGCTGGCACAAATTTACAAAGTGTCATTGAATGGGCAATTACCAACAGTGAGTTTATGACTGAACAAATGATTGGTGTAGAAGGTGGTGCCACCGAAAGCAAACAACAAAGTGTTGAACCTCTCAAATTGGTCAAAATAATTCCCAGAGTGAAAATTTTAGATTACGATCCAAAACGTGCAGACTACAGTTACGAAATAACCTATTATATCAAGCCTTTTTTGGTAAACAGTCGTGCACCCAACGCACCGCAAGGCAGAGTTGAAGGATGGTGCAAAGAATACAACTACATCTACACTGGTGGAGTTAGTCCCTATACTGGTGACAGTTCCAGCAACAGAGATATCATAGATGTAAATCTTGATTTTGACATGTTGTTTTTTACATCAGTCACTGCATTCAAGGAAAAAGCCAGACTATACAATACACAAAAAACCACAGCAGAACGACTGGATCCGCTGAGTACTATAAAAAATGAAACCAATGGCAGTGCAGAAAACACAACCAACGTGCCAAGAGTGCAAGATTCAAACAATGCCAAAGCAGTTGAAGATCCTGTTGCCAGAGCCACGGTTTATTATACCGGCGGAGATAGACGCACACAAAAACGCAGTGGTGTAGGAGCCACTGCTGTACAAACCAGCATTGATGTCATGCAAAGTCAGTTGTTAGAAGCTCGCGGCGACATGATAAATGTGCAGTTGACTATTCTTGGTGACCCTCATTTTATCAAACAGGATGACATTTTGTTTAATCAAAATCTAGTGGGACAGACATTTGGCCTGACTTCAAACAACAGTTTGTTTATGGACAACGGCGAACTTTATGTATTTTTAAATTTTAGAAGCCCAATTGATTACAATGAAACCACTGGGTTAGCCATCCCTGACGCAAACGCATTTAGTTACAGTTTGTTCAGCGGAGTGTACAAGGTAATTACAGTTACAAGTAGTTTCAGATCAGGTAAATTTACTCAGGTTTTAGATTTAGTAAGACTGGCCATCAGCGACGAACGTAGATCAAAAGAATTGCAAACCACTTACAGGCCAGATGCTGCATTTGAAATTGGCCTAGGACAAAACTTTACTTTTCCTTATGCTCGTGCTGCCAATGGTGGAAGAATCATCGGCACTCTTTTTTCAGGCGGTTTACTCAATGGAGGTCTTGAGCAGGCTGCAAATCAATTGATCACTAAAGTTTTCAACGAACAAATCACACAGCCATTGATAAAAAGTGCTGGAAGATTTGTGTCTGGTATTTTTAATACTGGCGGTGGCCCCAGCGTAACAGATTTTTCTGTTGTTGGCTCATTCAGCACTGATCCTGCTGACTATGTAGATTTGGCAGATGCTTTTGGTGGCGTTGCCGACAATTACACCGACACAGAGACCTTATTCAACGGGGTAAACAATTTTGATTTTAATTTTGGCGGAGAAAATCTTAACGAAGTTGACTGGTCCGAATATGAAGATGCGTTTGGCTGGTAAAAACAAGATAACTAAATTATATGGCACAACCTTATCAAAGCGGAAATAAAACTGTATCTTGGGCAGACAGCACAAAAAATATATTTGCTGGAACTCCGGGTATTTACAAAGGTGTAGTTAAAAAATTAGACACTGCCACACGCAGTGGAAGATTGTTTGTTTACATAGATGAAATTACCACTGCAACCAGCAACGACCCCAGTGGTTGGATACTGGTAGATTATGCCAGCCCTTTTATGGGCAGAACATTGGGTCCTGCTGTGCGCGGAGCCGCAGTCAACATTCAAAACGATTTCAACAACACACAACAAAGTTACGGATTTTTTATGAGCCCGCCTGACGTGGGCAATTATGTACTTTGTTGTTTTCCAGCAAACGATTATCAGTCTGGCTATTGGTTTGCTTGTTTGAGCACCAGTCTGGGCAAGCAAATGATTCCATCAATTGGTAGCCTTCCCTTGAACCGTGTTGATCCCAGCAGTGTACCTCAAGACTTGTTGACTTTTATCAAACCTGGATACAACTATCCTGTAGGGGAATTTAACGAAAATGACAAAAGAGTCTATGTCAGTAACTGGGCAACTGCAACTCTCAAACCCTTACATGTACCGCAGTATATCAGACTTATACGTCAAGGTCTGGACACAGATGCCAACGGTCGAGGAACTATTAGCAGTAGTGTGCAAAGAGACGGAATCAGTTCTGTATTTGGATTCAGCACACCAGGCAGACCTACCAATGATCCTGCCAACGATCCTGCATTGCAAGAAAAATTAACCACTGGAGAATTTGATCCTCAAGAGTTTATTGCTCGCAATCGCGTAGGTGGCCACAGTTTAACCATGGATGATGGTGACCTGTATGGCAAAAACAATTTAGTAAAATTGCGTACCTCTGCCGGCCACCAAATTTTAATGAACGATACTCCGGGCGATGAATTTCTTTATATTGCCAACAGCAATGGCACTGCTTGGATAGAACTTACCAAAGAAGGTGATGTTCTTGTTTATGGACAACGTGATCTAAGTATAAGAACACGCGGCAATTTAATGATGCACAGTGACAGACTGATACAAATGAATGCCCGTGGTCCTATACAAATGAAAAGTGCAGCTTTGCAAATTGAAAACACAGCCACAAGTATAAACAGTGACAGTGCTGTCAGCGTTTTTGCTAAAAGCATTAATTTACAGGGACTGAGTAAAATCAATTTATTTGGACAAAAAGTTGGTATAGCAGGATTGGGCGGTATAAAGATTGATGGAAGCACAGTGGACATCAACTCTGGCAAAACACCAAAACCCAGCCTGCCGCCCCAAGGACTCAACGATTATGCATTGCCTGACACCACATTTGTTCAAGGCTATGGATGGACAGCAGTGGATGGTCAACTAAGATCTATCAATTATCGTGTGCCCACTCATGAACCTTATATTCGCGGCAATGTTGCAGCCTTAATTGAACAACAACAAGCCATTGACAGTGAAAGTCAAAGCACAGAACGAACTGTGGATGGTAATTTAGAAAATCAAATAAGGCCAACCAATCTTGCTCCTGGCATTGACAGAGCGCAGATACTAGGTGTGGCATCAGGACGCAGCGCACCAACCAGTGCTTTTATTTCACAACCCAAGCAAAGTCGAACTTTGGGAGTGCTTGACAACACTGACCTTCGTGCATATTTTGCACAAACTGGATTTACACAAAGCAATAGTCAATACAATGTCATTGACGATGATGGAGCACTAGGCAAATATAAATTAAGTCCCGGATCATTAATTTCATTGGGGTACATGAAGCCCGATGCACCTCGAACACTAGAAGCAGTTGACAATTCTTTGTACTGGACTGGTCTAAATGGCATAAACAGTGCATCAGATTTTAGAATTAATTGTAGTGTACAAGAAGTTGCTATGTATAATTTTACCAAGAGAAATTACTCTTCGTTGCAAAATTTTGGACTTATCTCCGACGAAACTGCCAAAGATACTGTTGTTGGACTTTTGAGTGCCAGTCATTTCGCAGGCACAGAAGCAGTGGCTGTGTGGGCCAAGAACGACATTGATTTCATACCTGGGTATGGAGATGCCATTGCAGAATACTTTAATCAAGGACGATACAGTCAAACACAAGTGCCAATATTGACGCAAAGTGAAGAAAGTATTGCGATTACGTCAGTGGCACCTACTACCAATTTTGAATCATAATAAATATCTTTATGCCTATTACATACAAAGGATTCAGCACCGTTGGTCAGACCAAACACTTCCGTTTAACGGACTTTGAGTTGGTCAAACAGGATCTGACGAATTATTTTAACATTCGTAAAGGTGAAAAATTAATGAATCCTGATTTTGGGACCATAATCTGGGACATGATATTTGAACCTCTCAATGAAGATACCAAGGCAGAAATCATGGCCGATATCAAAAAAATAGTTGGTTATGACCCCAGGCTGGCAGCACAAAACGTCTTGGTCACAGAATATGACCGCGGCCTGCAAATTGAAATTGATCTAATCTATGTGCAAACAAATCAAGTAAGTAAGTTGCAGTTACAGTTCGATCAACAAAGTCGCACTGCTTATCAGTTTGTATAAAAAACCGTTTTTTCTAGCTAGATAAATATCTAAAACGGAACAGGTATGGCCACAACTACAAGACAAAGCAGTTTATTAGTCAATCAAGACTGGACTAAACTCTACGAAAGTTTCAGAGCAGCAGATTTTCAAGCCTATGATTTTCAAACACTGCGTAAAGCAATGCTTGATTATTTGCGGTTGTATTATCCTGAAGATTTCAATGATTATACTGAAAGCAGTGAATACATTGCTCTAGTAGATTTGATTGCTTTTATGGGGCAGAGTTTGGCATTTCGCACAGACTTGAATGCTCGTGAAAATTTCATCGACACTGCTGAACGCAGAGACAGTATTTTAAAACTAGCTCGCTTGGTAAGTTATGTGCCCAAACGTAATCAAACTGCCACAGGATACTTGAAATTTGACAGTGTTCAAACCACAGAACAATTGTTTGACAGCAGTGGTGTGGATCTTAGTAATCTGGTTGTAGGTTGGAATGACAGCACAAATCCAAACTGGTACGAACAATTTGTCAGTGTGCTTAACAGTGCTTTTCCAACAAATCAAAACGTAGGCGACCCTGCAAACAGTGCCACCATTGGCGGCATTGTTACCGATGAATACAATGTCAATATTCCACAAGGGCAGTTACCTGTTTTTAAATTCAATACCAGTGTTGAAAACGCCAGTCTACCTTTTGAAATTGTAAGTGCTACCACCGCTAACGCCAATTTTGTGTATGAAGCCAGTCCCAGCACTGGAAAACCACTGAACATATTATATCGCAATGACGGTCTGGGCAACAACAGCAATAACACAGGTTTCTTCTTTTATTTCAAACAAGGAAATTTACAGTCTCTAGATTTCAACTTCAATGAAAGTGTCCCCAACAATTTCATTAACATAAACACCAACAACATCAACAACAGTGATGTTTGGTTGTATAGATTAAACAACTTAGGTGCAATAAGAGAAGAATGGACCAAAGTACCCAGTGTCAACGGCTTTAATATTATCTACAATAACAACAGTCCAAAAACCAGTTTTCAAGTTACTACCAGAGTAAATGATCAAATTGATCTAGTTTTTGGTGATGGGTCTTTCAGTGCGATACCTCAAGGTAGGTTCAGAACACTGTATCGTACCAGTTCAGGTCTGGTGTATAAAATTACTCCCAATGACATGAGAAGTATCAACATCTCTATTCCTTATGTCAGTAGGGCAAACAAACTTGAAACTCTTACCATTGTTGCCAGTTTAAAATACACCGTGGCAAATGCCACTGCCAGGGAAAGTAATTTAGAAATTAAATCTAAAGCACCACAACAGTACTATACGCAGAATCGTATGGTCACTGGCGAAGATTACCAAATCTTTCCTTATACCAATTACAGCACAATAAGCAAAGTCAAATCAGTTAACAGAACCAGCAGTGGAGTAAGTAGATTCCTTGATGTCATTGACAGCACAGGCAAGTACAGCAGCACCAATATCTTTGCTGAAGATGGGGTAATATATAGAGAAGAAAGCACATCCAGTTTTGATTTCACGTGGACTACCACTGCTGATATCAATAGGATTATTCAAAACAATATTTTGCCAATTATCAGAAGTCAAACTTTGTTGCATTTTTACTATGACAAATTTACTAGATACAGTCTGTCAGGACTGTTTTGGTCAAGAAGTTCGATTGGTTCAGGCTCAAGCACTGGTTATTTTACAAATGCCAGCGATGTTGCTCAACAGGTAGGATCTGGCGTTGTAGGAAACAATTCATATATCACAGAAAACAGTATTGTTCTTTTTGAACCTGGGACTGGCAATTATTTCAATGCTGAAAATCAAATAACCCCAATACCAGCATCTGGTGTAATCCCTCAAAGCGGAAAAACAATACTGTATGTCACAGTTACAAGACTGATTGGAAATGGAGCACAAGGTAATCTCAGCGACGGCACCGGACCTGTGGTTCTCAGTGAGAATGTACCATCAGATGCACAGGCTGTGACAGTTATACCAGCATTCAGCAATACTTTTAGCACTGCTCTTACCAATAGAATCATCAATCTCATTTCGTCATATTCAGAGTTTGGAATTAGATATAATCAAGCATCACAAAGTTATGCAATCATTACTGCTCAGGACATTGACACAACCTCAGAGTTCAGCCAAACAAATGAAGGAAACGAACTTGGTGTCAACAACGACAGCAGTTGGTTGTTGAGTTTCACCTTGAATTCTACAGTGTACACAGTACAATCAAGACAACTCAGTTATATCTTTCAAAGTGTGAGAGAAACCAAGTTTTATTTTGACAACAGCTTTAAGATTTTTGATCCAACCACAGGTTTAACTGTCAATGACAACGTCAATGTATTAAAAGTAAACGGAGATCCTGACACTGGTGCTCCATTTACTACAAACTATCCTTGGTTTGTGTATGGACAAATTGCAGAAAGCGATGGATGGGTTGACAACAGCAAGGCCTTGATTACATTCAGCGATTTCAACGATGACGGAGTACCAGATAACCCAGACATTTTTGACACTATTGTACAACCCAGTGTTAATCCGTTGACAAAATATATATTTTTGCAAAAAGAGTATGGATACGACAGCTTTGTAACTTATGAAATTTTAGACAATTCTTTGGTTGTTACTGATTTTGCTACAAGAGCGCTTATTTTACCCAATATCAATAACTATCCATTTGGACAAATTTTTTACGCTTATACAGAAGAAGCATTTTATGTAATAACTGGTACAACAACTGATAGAACTTTGACTCTCAGTGAGGAATACCTTGCAAGAACAGGCAGACAAAGTTTGTATTTTCAATACCGTCATAATGCTCCAGCAAGCCGTAGACTTGATCCAAGTCCCAACAATATCATTGATATGTATATTCTTACCAAAGAGTACGAGACACTGTATCGTGCTTGGGCTTTAGACAACACTGGCCAGGTGATTGAACCTTCAAGGCCCGACAGTGAAACTTTGAGATTAAACTTCAATGGACTTGAAAATTTTAAATCTGTCAGCGATGCCATTATCTACAACAGTGCAAAGTTCAAGCCTTTGTTTGGTAACAAAGCAAGACCAGAACTGCAGGCCACATTCAAAGTAATCAAAAACGCCAATCTAAATCTCAGTGACAGTGAAATTAGAAGTCAAGTGTTGGCCAGCATTAACAATTACTTTGCCAGCAACAACTGGGATTTTGGGGAAACTTTTTACTTTACAGAACTGGCAACATTTGTGCAACAAGGCCTTGCTCCGGCCATTAACAGTATTATCATAGTTCCAAACAGTGAGAGTCAGACCTACGGAAGTTTACAACAAATTAGCAGTCAGCCCGATGAGATATTGATTAGTGTAGCCACTGCACAAAACATTGAAGTAATAAGCAGTATCACTGCGGCACAATTAAACCTAGAAAATCAAGCGGTAAATACTATTATTAACTAAGATTCCAATGGCCAAAACAAGAACTTTACCTTTTCTTCCTAGTGTTTTTCAGACTGAAACAAACGATAAATTTCTTAGTGCAACACTAGACCAATTAGTCACAGAACCTAACTTGGTTCCTATAAACGGATATGTTGGAAGAAAATTTACTCCTGGCTGGACTGGCATTGAATCGTATCTTAAAGAACCCACTGCTGCACGCAGTGATTATCAACTTGAACCCACCACAGTAGTAAAGAACCAAACTGATCAATCTGTAGAGTTTTACAATACATATCCAGAACTACTACAAAAAATTCAATACTTTGGCGGAAACGTGGCCAACCCTGACAGACTGTTTTCAAGTGAATATTACACATATTCTCCAAAGATTGACTACGACAAGTTTGTAAACTTTAGTCAATATTATTGGCTTCCAAACGGCCCAGATGCAGTTGACATTGTAGCAACCTCGGCCAGTACTACAAAGACATTTTACATTTATCCTGACAACAACACCAATGTTTACAACATCAGCGAGTTTCAAACAGTGGGTAATCCTGACATTGTGCTTGTGCGTGGCGGCACATATACATTTGTTGTCAATCAGTCTGGTAAACCTTTTTGGATTCAAACTGAACCTGGTTTAACTGGTCGTCAATCTAACAACAACAATTTGAGCAGCAGAGAAATCTTAGGAGTAACCAACAACGGTGACGACGTTGGCAGTATTACATTCACTGTACCCGGAGCAGATGATCAAGATGTTTATTTAAACGCCAACAAAGTTCAAAACGTTAATTTTCTTACAAATTTAAAGTTCAGTCAAATTGATCAACAACTGTTGAGTTCAGTGGTTGCACTTGGCGGTCTTGACGGTATTATTGCCAGTCAACTCATCAACGGCAGAAGTTTGATTTTTGGCACTTATTACACAAATGTAGCAGATTGGACAAGTAGTGCGTATCCCTCAGGCGTTGGCTCAAGTTTGCGTTACGGTGTGTGGGATATAAGTTTAACACCTTCAGGCAGTGATTATTTGATAACTTTGACTCCGGGTGCTGCCATTCCCACAGCAGACAAAGTCACAATAGTAAACGGTCAAAATTTTGGTGATACAGAATGGTATAAAAACGCCTTGGGGTATCTGTCACAGGTACCTGTAATTACTGCTCCGTTGACTACATTATACTATCAAGATGGTGTAAATGCTGACCAATACGGACGCATAGAGATTATTGGCACTACTACCAAAAACATTGATGTAGACACTGATATACTAGGTAGACAAAATTACATAAGTCCAAACAAAATTATTTTTTCTAATGGACTCAAAGTTAAATTCGACAACACTGTTACTCCTGTAGAATATAGAAACGCAGAATATTATGTAGATGGTGTAGGCACTGCAATAACACTGACAGCAGCCGCAAATCTCAGTGTATTTTTTCCCTTCAGTGGTGCCAATTTCAATCCAGACCCGTTATTCATAGGAGCCGCAAATGCAGCCCTTAGTCAAGCCAGAAACCAAATTACAATACGGAGCAATGTGAATCCATTGGTCACAGGTATCGAGACTGATTATGTTGCCAGCGATGTTAATCCCAACAATATATTTTCACAAGATGTTGATTTATTATGGCCTTATCGTGGTAGTCTCAATGATGAAGGCACCAACGATGACAATCTAGCTAGACCAGGCACAATTGGTATGTCTGTGGTTGGCATTCCAATCTATGGTCCAACAAATAATTGGTACTTAGACGGAAGAAACGCTACAGTATGGAACTACAACTCGCCATTTGTGCTAATAAATGGTCAAGATACCTACGGCGGTTTTCCAGATGACAACGGAGTTTATCATTATCAAGATTCTACATTTATCAATGAAAATGCTTGGGGTCCGGTAGCAGGTTGGACAAGCTATGTGGAATCTGATGGCCACAGTAAAATTATTGGTTTTGCTGCTGATGGTTACCCAATATACGGTCCGTTTGGATACATAAATCCCGATAGCAGCAGCAGTGGTGTAGCACGTATGCAATCTAGTTATCAGGCCATTGGCGGTGGCGCATATCGACCTGCTGATAGAACTGTAACTGTGACTGCTAATAATACCATCGGTTCAAACCTTACAGTAAGTAGTACTTTTGGACTTGAGCCAGGAATGAAATTAACCACCAGTTCAAATCTGAGTATTCCCACAGATCAATATTGGATTGTTGCCAGTGCTGGTACCACAGCCACAGGTCCTACTCCTTACTCTGGCGGGTCAAACCAAATTAGATTGAACAAAGAAATTACAATC
>Ga0222719_10005856_pt1 | contig 10530 bp, 13 predicted proteins | sample C33_34DmetaG_FD_165039 | JGI IMG/M metagenome (GOLD analysis project Ga0222719, IMG submission 165039) | Estuarine water microbial communities from San Francisco Bay, California, United States - C33_34D | ecosystem: Environmental > Aquatic > Marine > Unclassified | place: USA: California...
AGTCGGGGCTTGGCGCAGTCTGGTAGCGCACCTGGTTTGGGACCAGGGGGTCGCAAGTTCGAATCTTGCATCTCCGACCATATAAATAAAGCATGTTTGAACTACAATGTAACGAACATCCCTCATTTGCCTGGATCACACAACCCATTGATGATAGGTTGATGTATGATAGTATGGACTTCTTTGATAAAGATGGCTATGAATTAAACAAGGTTGAACAACACTTCTATGCTGCTAACAATATTGATATCAGTGAGAAGCATCTTTACCATACAGCCAACCATGTTTCATGGTTCAAACAAACACAAAGTATTAAACACGGACCTAATCTAGACCACAGTCTAATCAATACAAGATGGGCTTATGGTGGTGAAGCAAGATCTCAGATACGTCATCATACTGAACACAATCCACTCTTAAACAAGCTGCTTACAATAAAGCCTAAATGGGGGCTTGACTTTAGTTTGGATTGGGTGGATAATGAAGTATGTTTTGAGTTATTCCATATTGAGTTAGATAGATTCGATAGGGATGATATTATAGAGTATAAAGAAAAAGCTGAGGCTATTATTCTTAATACCGATTGGGTTGATGCAGGCCAGCAAGTCAAGGAGAAGAGAGATGAGTGGCAAAATCTATCAAGCGATGATCAGTCGGACTGGAAAGCTCGCTATTTTGGGTGGCATCGTGCTTTTGATAACCGTAAAGTATACCTCGGCACAATCTGATCAAAGGGATCTAATGGATCCAGAAACTTTTTGTCTAGCTCAAAACATATACTTTGAGGCACGGAATGAATCAACAGCAGGGCAGATAGCAGTGGGACAAGTTACTTTTAACAGAGTCAACTCAAAAAGATTTCCTAATAATGTTTGTGATGTTGTCTATCAAGGACCAAAATACGAATCGTGGAACACACGAAAAGATAAAACATTAAGTAATTATGAAAGGGTGTATTATCCAGTTAAAAATAAATGCCAGTTTAGTTGGTATTGCGATGGTAAGGCAGACGATATATTGAACGCAAAGAAGTTCTCTGAGATATACATGTTAGCTGTAGAAATTTCAAGAAGGATTATTCCTGACATTACAGATGGCGCAACACATTATCATGCTGATTACGTAAGTCCTGAATGGGCAAACCATCTTCAAAAAACTTTAACAATCGATACACATATATTCTACAAATGATTGAAATCAAAAGTATTACAACTCTATCTAAGTTTACTGAAGACATTCAGAAGCTAGTCAAGGATGGAAACATTAATCATATTGATGCTATTATCGCATGGTGTGATATTAATAAAGTCGAGGTGGAGCAGGTTATACCTTTGATAAAAAAGAGCCAGGTGATTAAAGCAAAGCTAGAAGACGAAGCACAACAGTTGAATTTATTAGAGAAAACAGCTAAACTACCTATATGAGCCCTTTTGATGTATACCAAGATTATCTCGCGCTTAAGCAGCATTTTACCGGACGATACGATTACGTTAAGTACAATGGTAAAATACGTGCTGATCGTGACAACTTTGAACGCCGTAATGATCGGTTTACTTTTGCTAAGTTATCTAAGCAAGCTGATCCTCACAATTATCTTTTAGCTAATCTAGTCGACGATCCTAATAGATGGATTGGTGAGATAGTCAGTCCCGAAGGGTATCAAAGATTTATGGATTGGAAGAAGCGGAAGGAATCACTTTCGTATATCTTCAAACAAGAATTGGATAAGGTAACAGCTGCTGACTTTAAAGTTAAAGATGGTCAGCATCCAAATCTTATTCAACTGTACATGCAGGGAGAGATTGGTTTAGATACACTAATCATAATCTGTGAATGTACTAAGATTGTTCCTATATGGAACAAGAAGATCGAAGACACAATAATGTGGCCTGAGATTAGAAAGAAGTGTTCCAACTATAGTAAGTTCATGCATTACGATAAACAAAAGTTTTGTAAATTATGTGTTGACTATTTTCGTGGAATGTGATATAAATAAGATATTGATTATGAATCAAGTGGATAAGTTAATACAAAACGTACACATACAAATATTGGAGAATATAAATGGCTAATAATTTTGCCTCACTAAAGTCCTCGTCAAGTAATGATCTAGGCAAACTAACCTCACATCTAGAAAAGCTGAATCCTACACAACAGTCTCGTGCTGGTGATGACCGATTCTGGACACCCACAGTTGATAAGGCTGGTAATGGTTACGCTGTAATTCGTTTCCTTCCTGCCTCTGCAAATGAAGATGTTCCTTTCGTTCGTGTGTTTTCACATGGTTTCCAAGGTCCTGGTGGTTGGTATATCGAAGAGTCTTTGACTACTATTGGTCAGAAAGACCCTGTCGGTGATATGAATCAAAACCTTTGGGACACTGGTGGTGAAGAAGGTAAAGAGCAGGCACGTAAACAAAAACGTAAGCTACAGTTCATTAGCAACATCTATGTTGTTAAGGATCCTGGTAACCCAGAAAATGAAGGCAAGGTATTCTTGTACAAATTTGGTAAGAAGATTTGGGACAAGATTAACCTACAAATGAATCCTGAGTTTGAAGATGAGTCACCTGTCAATCCATTTGACTTTTGGAAAGGTGCAGACTTTAAACTAAAGATTCGTAAGGTAGCTGGCTATCGTAATTATGACTCATCAGAGTTTGATAGCAGTGCTCCTTTACTCGACGATGATGGACAATTGGAGGCACTGTGGAATAAACAGTATGGTCTTCAAGAGTTTGTTGAACCAAAGAACTTTAAAACATATGAAGAGCTTAAAGCTAAACTTGATAGAGTTCTTGGTAAGAGTGTTTCTACAGCAACAGCTGCTGATACATTTGTCGAGGAACAAGATACTTGGAGCGAAAGCGCTGATACAGTATCAACATCTGAACCTCTCTCTCAATCTCCTCAGTCAGATGATGATGATGATCTTGCTTTCTTCAAGAAGCTAGCAGAAGAGTAGTCCTTTCCTCACTGCTAAGCTAGAGGGCGGCCTTCGGGCCGCCCTTTTTTAGTTTAACGGTACAGAGGCTTTTTCGCCGCCTCCGGACGTAATTGTTGGACTATTTTGTGTAGATGTGTTATTAGTATTGTTTTGAACTATAATTGGAGGTGCTTGTTGTGTAGTTGATTCTAATGCATTGTCCTGAACAGCCATTGTTTTTGCTTTAGGTCCTCGTGATGGGACAGGGGTAGCTGATGCTGGTGACAAATCTGGTTTAGTGGACTCTTGTTTATCTAAGTAGGCATCAAAATCTGCTTCCAAACCTTTCATGTATTCGTTAGCACCTTTCATACCATCATCAATATATTTTTCAGCCTCTTCAGGTGTCTTGAATAATTTTGAATAGTAACCAACTTTTTCAACATTGTATGCTGTAGACCTATACAGTCCAGTTACGTTGTCTTTTGTAACCCCTTCTGGTAAGGATGCTGGTGCAGCTACAGCTGTTGGAGCCGCGGCTGGGGTGGTTGTATTAGTAGGACTAACAGGTATATCTGCATCTACACTTTCACCCCCGGCAACCCTTGCAGGTAAAGCATCAAGTTGGCTATTAACTTTTGCAAGCGCTGCCTCATCTTCTTTGACAGACATAGCATCTGGTGTCGGTACTGCTTTTCTAGAAACAGGAGTAGCACCTTTAGGTTTGGTTGTGGTATCAAGTTTACCCATTCTTTCCGGAGTAGCACCTTTAGGTTTGGCTGTGGTATCAAGTTTACCCATTCTTTCCATTGCAGTATCAACATTTGCGCCTTCTTGCTCTGCTGATACACGACCAACAGACTGAGCTCTTGCTGCATCAGTTGGAGATGGTCTTTGAGGCTCAGGTGCTTCTTCTGGAACAGATACACCTAATGATTTCAATACAAAACTACCACCAGGTATAGCAGCAATAAATTTTATGATACCATCTTTAATTTTTGTACCAAGTGCTTCAACGTCAAAGAACTCTCCAATTAAGTTGAGAGCATTCTCAGCCAATCCTCCTATAGCTTTAATCAAGGCTGCAGGTAGATCGACAAACACTGCTTTGAGTTTTTCACCAAATGATGTTTCACTATCAAACAGTGTACTTACAACGCCACCTATATCTTCAAAGAATGTTAGTACAGTTTCAAACGTCTTGACAAAGAATTCCTTAATATTGGGCCACTTATCAACAACGAACTCCTTTATTTTAACGAAGGCATCAGATTGAAAAAAAGATATTAATGCTGGTATTGCAACACCAATAGCCGCAGCCTTTAATATTTTCGAAAAGCTCAATAGACCTTTAAATACATTTATTATTGGAGCAAGCGATTTACCAATTTTGGACGATGGACCAGATTCCTCACCACCGTCGTCTAAAGTAGAAACAGCATCAGGATCAGGCATTGACGTTGAGGGGTCTAGGATATCTGATTTAAGTTGGCCTTCTGCCATCTCACTCTGTTTACTGAAATATGATTCTAGCGTATCAGTTAATTTTATAATAGATTGATTTACTTGATCTATAGATGTTACTTGTTTGTCGCCTGACTCTTTCACAGCATCAGCTGTTTTATCAGCATCACCACTACCCATTTCTGATTTTATTTCTTTATAAAGATCTTTAACAGGATTAACCATTTGCATAATAGGAGATGTAATCTGATCCTTCATATCAGCTAAAGGCGCAGTGACAGCACCAAGCGCGCGCTTGCCTGTTACTTTAGCAGCTGCTCCTAATGCTGGTAATGCCATCTACTACTTCCTTCTTTCTTGCTCTGCTTTGCTTTCGATATAATTAACCAAAAGTGTTACAAATATTTCATGCTCATAAGGTAACATATTTTCTAAATCACTAATACTGTATCCATGGTGCTGAGCCATATTAAAATTGATATTATAGTAATTTGAAATACTATTATGACTCAGCATTAGATAAAAAAATCTGATAATGAATTCAACTCAATTGTTCGCTCATTGTTGTTTTTGTTGGTATACTTTATTTCATAGTGTAATGTAGGAATGGTACTAAAGAAATTAATCATCTGTTCCATCTGTTCTCTACTGAATTGATCAAGAAAATCTTCTTGCTCTTCATTAGTATACAATCCAAACTCTAATACCTCATCATTGGTAAATACTTTATCTATACATAATTTTATTACATCATAACTAAAGTTTACACCATCACTTTTTAGATCCACTTTAGTAATTGTATCTAGAGATGGATACTTCATAAGCAAACCAAGATTATTAGTCAGCTCAATACTATCCTTATGAGATGGATCCACTTTAACAGTTACTTCATTTAAATTTATTTCAAAGTCATATACTTGTTGATCTTCTGTATCACGATATGAAACCTTAGCTACATTACCAACACTTTGCTTTCTAAGTTGTAACATTATCCATTCAATAATAAAACTAGGAACAGTATCAACATCTAAATTGCCTTGAACAATACAGTTGTTGACAATTTGTTTCATTGCTGTTATTACTTGGTTTACATCTTCACTCTGTTGAGCCAATAGAAGAATTTTTTCTTCTTTCATTAAGTAAGGTCTCAATACAAGTTTTTCATCTATCACCGGTACAATTACATCAAATACCGGACTATCAATTTTTGGCAAAGCCATTTTATATTACTCCATTAAGTAAGGTCTAATAGACCTCCACCAGTTATCACATTCACTGCATCATACACACCACGTGGCACATCTGATGATTTTCCAAATACACTAAATCCTGTTTCTAGTGCACTACTAATACCAGCACCAATTCTTGCATCTATTCCACCAAGTATATTAGGAAATACATTGTTTGTTGTATCTCTTGTTGTGGAATCATACCAATTTGTATATGCAAAGGTAACGGTAAATTTATATATCTGATCATTAGCATCCCATGACAACACAACAGGGTTGATCTGTACAGGATATAACTCATTAAAGAAACACTCATACACAGGATCGCCAAGCTCACTGTATAATACAATAGACATGTTACATGCATATTGATTTAAAAAGTTTACAGTATGAAAACCAAGTGAGTTTTCTGCTTTTAAGTTTGGTTTTTTTACAATACCATCTTGCCACATTGTAAAGTACTTGTACTCTCTTTGATCAGCTGATGACATAAATTCTATTGTAATATCAGGAAAGATATTATAGTTAGTAGGCAGACTTCTTGGGTTGCCGTAACCAAGTGGCTTAACATTTATTCTATTTAATGTCTGACCAGGCAATTCAGCAGATGAAGTTCTGAACAGTAGATAGCTTGAATTTTGACGACCCATCATTGGAGGTGTTGTCAAATAAACAGCATATTTACTTGGTTTAGCAACACCACTGTTAAGATTACCTCTAATATTATTAAGGCTCTGTAGGCCATCAATTCTTGCATCATCAGCAATCCGACCAGTGATTAGACTTTGGATAGAAGATGCACCTTGTGCGACAGCTCCAGTAAAGTCTTTAATCTTCCTGGCATCTTTCTTAAATTTATTAATCTTGCCTATAATACTCATCTACGTCTACTAACCATTGTTCTAGAATCTCTATATACTTTATTTATGTTAGCTTTTTTGAATCTAGCTGAAGGTAACATTAAAGCCACATCCCATTTGTCGGGATTCACATATAAAAAGCGGGATCTGGTGTTGGAATGTAGATATTTTTTAATACATGGCTTGTAAAATCTGAGCTGTGAAGCACTTTTTAGTATATCATATGATACACGTAATCTTGTTTGTAGGTTCTGAGTATTTTCAGATATAACTCTGTCATACAAAGCATCCATAAGTCTTGCTCTAAGCACTGGTGGTAGGTAATGTAGATTGAGACCCATAAACCCACTTCTACTATTTTCTAATACAAATATCAATGGGAATGTATCATAATAAGGTAGTTTGTTTTTAAACTTAGGATCATATTGAAACATATACATTCTACCTGGAAGTAATCGACTTGTTAAGTCAGATCTGTTGCCAGACATAATTCTTGCTGGGTTTGCTTGACCTCTTGTAATCTGTTCTGCTTCACCACGAAACCATTGACGAGCCTCTAATTTTCTTTGAGGCACATCAGGACTACTTAATATTTTATCAAATATATAACTAACCATTTGGTGTTAGATCCTTTTCTGTCATAATAATAAATTTCCAATCTCGCTTTTTACAGAACTGTTCAGCAGCTTCCCACTTAGATGAATTAATACCCCAATTCTTAACTTCCGTTAAATAACTCTTACTAATTCTACCTTTAGGTGTTAGCTTCTTATTAATGTTTGGGGGCTTGCATTGTGAGGAGGGTTTTACTTCTATCAACACTTCCTCTATAATACCTTTATGTCCTTTTTTTCTTACCCAGAAATCTGGAAAATATCTGTGCATTCGTCCATCAATAGGTGATCTGTAAGGTATAAAAAATTCCTCACTGGACCATTTGATAATATTATTGTTTTCGTCAAGGAATTTCATTAATCTAAGCTCTAACCCAGACCTATAAATAACATTAGAGGGGTCTCCTTTGTATTTCTGAGGAAACTTAGGCTTATAGTAACCCTGATAGTATTTCATACTTATATTTAGTAGGACAATAAATGGCTGTAACAAAACAAAAGCTCCTAGACAAAGTTGATCTTAAAAACGCTCAGACAGCAGTCAAAAATGCAGCTGGTGATATTAAAGATGGGCTTCCACAATTACCTGACGTAGGTGCACTTCCGGATCTTCCAGAACTTCCTGATGTCCCAGATGCCGGAGGATTGTTAGGAGCTGTTGAAAGTGGTCTTGATTCAGTTTCTGGTACTATACAAAGTGGTGTTTCTGGGCTAACAGCCAACTTACCAAAGGGTATTCAGCAGATTGGACAAAATCTTGCTGATCAAATAGATCCTAAAAAAATACTCAAAGGCTCGGTTGAAGATCTGAAGCAGATTAAGTCTGTATATGAGGATGCTGTCAACCGTGTTAGTAATGTCAAGTCTCCATCAGCTGCAGGTGGTATATTAAAGCCTAATGATTCATCTAATCCTGATAATGCTATGACAAAGAAGCGTGGGGTTATAGACACATATGTATTTCCAAAAGATTATAGTCGAGAGTTGTGTTTCAGATTAGATTTTGTTCAGTTTAATAGACAAAGTGTATTTGAGAGTACAAAGGTTCAACCTAAGGCGACTTTTATTTTACCACTACCAAGAGCTATTGGTTTATCACAAGGTATATCATATTCGCAACAAGAACTTGGTACATTTGGTGAAGTTGAAGCAAGAATGAGGACAGGTAAAGGTGATGCGGGTGGTATAGTTGAAGATGTTGTGTCAGGTGTTGCAAGTACATTATACAGAGCATTTATACAAACAGATGCTGGTAGAGCAGCTTCACAAGAACTTGGCTTTATTCCTAATCCTCACTTATCAAATATATTTGCTGGTGTTACAATGCGAAATTTTGATTTTGAAATTCAATTAGCTCCTAGAAGTGAAGAAGAATCTGTTCAGATATCAAACCTAATAGATAATATTAGAGCAAATTCATTACCAAGAAGATCTGGTAATTTTACAACACTTGATTATCCTAATGAGTGTTTAATTAGTTTTAGTGAAGCAGGTTCAACAATGATGACAGGGGGACCAGGTAAATATAAAACACCATTAGATAATATGTTTAAATTTAAAAGGTGTGTTATCACAGGTGTAAATGTTAACATTAATTCAGCTGGGGACCAATCATTTTTTACAAACTATTCCCCTGTAGAAATGACTCTATCGTTATCGTTCCAAGAACAACAAATTCATACAGCTGATATGTATGGTTCATCGGATAAATTTGGAACAACAGGTAACAAATATAAGGAATTAGCTGGTAAAATTGAGGATAAAATATTTGATAAAGATGCTGGAGGTCGGTAATGAATTATTTTAAGTATTTTCCAAAGACATTCTATTCAAGAGATAACTTTGTCACGACAGACTATGCAACCAATCTGCTTGTCCGATTTAAGTTTATTGATGATGTTCTTCAAAATAGATCAGCATATTATCCCTTTACAATACCTGAAGGCGAACGTGCTGATACAGTTGCTGACAAATACTATGGCGATGCAAAGTATGCATGGGTAGTAAATATATTTAATAGATATGTTGATCCGTTGTGGGAGTGGCCACTATCAAATGAGGAATTTGATGCATATATTGCTCGTGAATATGGTTCTGTTGCTGAGGCAAAAGCAGATATTGAGTTTTATTATAAGACATTAAATGGTAGAGATTATATTGTCGATGCTAGTCAAGATTATGATAAGACCAAAACAGCATATGAATTTGAGTCAGAAATTAATGAGCGTCGTAGAAACATTAAAATACTTGACTCTAGATTTATATCACAACTAGAGCAAGAAATGAAGGTTGTGTTTAATAATGGCTAATCCGCTAGACGCTGGTCAAATTAAGCTGAATAAAGTAGCTTTGATAACAAGCAGTGGTGTTGATACAAATGTTCTAGAACATATTGTAGAAATTGAAATAAACGAAGATATCGACAAACATGTTATGGTTGGTCGTATGAAGATGAATGAATATCTAAACCTCGTTGAGGCATTACCAATTATTGGTGAAGAATTTGTTACTATTGATTATGAAGTTGTAGGTGAAGAAGATAGTCAGCGCACACTTGATTTTAGAGTAACACATGTTAAAGATTTTAACAAACCAAAAGATAAACAATTTGCTTATGAATTAATTATTGTTAGTGCAGAGTATTATATTAACAACCAATTGTCTATTGATGTAGCAGCTACAAAAAAAGTAGAGGTTATAATTAGTGATATACTAACAAAATATACTAATACAAATAAAAAGTTTAGAGCTGAAGCTACACAATCAACCCAACACATTGTCTTTCCAGGTATGTCACTAAGAGATGCAATTAAATATTGTACATTCCGTGCAGAAGGTGTTAGTCATCCAGATAGTTTGTTTAAGTTTTGGGAAACGTCACGTGGATTTAACTTTTATTCATTAGGTTACATGATTGACAGTGAACCAAGGCTAACAATTAATTATCTACAGCAAAACTTAGCTTCTGAAGAAAACATTAACCTAGCAACGTTTACTGCTATATCATATGAAGTGTTAACAAAAAATGATACAGCTAGTGCATTAGTAAATGGTGGATACAGAAATAGCTTATTATCTTTTGATCCAATGTTAAAAAAGTATCAGTATAAGGAGTTGGATTACTTTGATGATTTTAATGAGTTGGGTAATGTTGAAAAAAATAAGACCAACACCTCTTACTTCAAGCAATTGGTAGGACAGCAAGGTTCAATTGATTATGCATTAATATCAAACCTAAGGAAAAAGCCAAGAGAAAAAAGTAATGAGGATAATATATCTGATTTATATCCAGAGGGGTATACCAACTACTTCCTAAAAAGACAGATGACACGAGCTAGATTCAATGATCTCGTTGTTAATATAACAATGCCCATCACACACTTTATTGAGGCTGGCGACAAAATTGTGTTTAATGTTCCAAGCGACTCGGGTGCTGGT
>Ga0222719_10005858_pt1 | contig 10529 bp, 11 predicted proteins | sample C33_34DmetaG_FD_165039 | JGI IMG/M metagenome (GOLD analysis project Ga0222719, IMG submission 165039) | Estuarine water microbial communities from San Francisco Bay, California, United States - C33_34D | ecosystem: Environmental > Aquatic > Marine > Unclassified | place: USA: California...
AAAAGCCGATGACAGAGGATACTTCAAGATAGACATGTTGAATGTAAACATATACAAGGAAGTGAAGTCAGAACAGGAACTTGTAGAACTTATGATACAGGAACCGGATTGGGACATGCTGAAGGATCCAAAGACTGTAGAGAACCTGTTCCACCTAAATGGACACTTCAACATAGTGTCTAAACTAGAACCAAGGAACATAGAACAACTGGCCGCTGTGTTGGCCATAATACGTCCAGCGAAAAGGCAGTTGATGTACAAGGACTGGCGAGACATAATGAAGGAAGTATGGACAAAACCCACAGACGGCTCATATTTCTTCAAGAAGTCACACGCGATAGCCTACGCACAAGCGATCGTAGTACAGATGAATCTGATCACGAGAGCTAAATATAGTTTTGATGCTACATCAAAAACCTAAAAAAAAGACACCCAAACATCCTAGTAAAAAACGTCGTAGTCCAACTCGTTCCGAGCTCGGGTCATACCAGGCGGATAATCCATTGACCAAGTACGTGGAAAGAGTTAATGGAATAAATTGTACTGAAAAGAACTAGACTGGTTTTCGGACCAACTGGATTGTTCTACGCTTGACGCGTTTCTTTGAAATATCAGACAGTCTCACTGTAGGCCCATGCACTATCTCAACGTCTTTGGAGTTCAAAGTAACTAACGTGGTCCTGAAATATCTGAACTCACCTTTGAGGAATATGTTGATGGGCAGTTTACGATTGGACTCATGCCACCAGGTCTCGCCACACTTGAGGTATCTCATCTTGTCCTGTGGTAGCATCAATCTACCGTAATCATAGAAACTGATCACGTTGGCATCTTCGTTCTGGACTATGCCCACATACTCCAAGTCTCCTTTTCGGATTAGGCTTAGGAAGGGGAATTTGTCCCTTAAAGTGTTAAAAATTTCGTTCATTCTATATCTATAAATACTGTTAAATATGTACTATGCAAACAGTCTCAAGGTATTTACTAGATCAATTGGTAATAGCCTACATAAATGGTTATCACGGGAGGAACTCAAAGGTGTACGATAGACGCTTAACACTGCACAGGGGCGTGAACAATCCTATAACTTTCACGTTCAAAAACGAGGACCAGAAGGCACAGGATATAACCTCAAAAACCTACGAGTTCAACATGATAGACACAGACAGCAAGAAATCTGTTCTCACAAAAACTTTGACAATATTAGACGATGGTTCAACAGTGAGCACGAAAGGTGATGCGAGCTGTACGATAACAGAGGGCGACCTATTACCGTTGGATGCTAAGTTCTACAACTTTTCAGTCAAAGAAGTGAAATCAGATGGCAGTAGAGAAGTCACATATTCAGACACGGGATATGCCGCGGCGGGCACAATAGAGCTGTTAGATGGGGCATATCCAGAGTTCGTGGCAAGTACGGAGATAAACAGTTTCACGTCAGCACAGGGACCTTTGGCGAACACATCAGGATCCATAGACGCCAGACCTGGGATAAACAACAACAAGGCCTTACACACCATAGCCGTGTACACCAAGAACTTCTCAGGAAGCATGAGAGTACAGGGCACCATGAGTTCGACTCCAGGCTCTGATGATTGGTTTGACATTACCATGGATGGCGAAGCAAGTCCCACGAACACATTTACCAACTCCACCGCAGTCACTAACTACAACTTCACGGGTGTGTTCCACAACATCAGATTCACTTGGGGCAACGACACAGGTAATACCGGCCTGATTGACAAAATACTCTACAGACAGTAAAATATAGTTTATGAACCTGATCCAGAACACAATTCTGACTAGCCTACCTGCGAACAAGAAGAAGACGCCCAGCGGATGGATCAGTTTCAACGCGCCCTGTTGTGTGTACAACGGGGAGACCGCGGACAAGAAGAAGCGTGGCGGCATCATGACCAGCGCGGACGGCACGATCAGTTATCACTGTTTCAACTGTGGATTCAAGACCAGTTACGTGATCGGACGCAAGTTGACCTACAAGATGAGGCAGTTCATGGGCTACATAGGCATACCCGAGGACACCATCAAGAAACTGGCCATAGAGGCCATGCGAGAAGAAGAGAGTGACATCAAGTATGAGAAGAAGAAATTCGTAACTTTCAAAAAGAAATCATTGCCCAAGAACACACACAAACTGGACGTGTGGTTGGAGAAGTATGTGGCGAAAGATCTCACAGAGCCACAATGGAAGAAAATCGACGGACTGTTGAAATATCTCGAAAGCCGAGGCATCGGTGCTGACTGGTATGACTTCATGTACTCACCGGACAAGATGTGGGACATACATCAGAGATTGTTGATCCCGTTCTATTGGAAGGGAGAAGTAGTTGGATACACCGGCAGGGTGTTCGAGGAATCGCGAGCCGTCAAATACTACACGGACGTGTGGCCTGGATACGTGTTCAACATGGACGCACAGGACTGGACGAGGAAGTTCGTTTTGGTAACGGAAGGACCGTTTGACGCCATCGCCGTTTCTGGTGTGAGCATACTGGGATCAGAGGTAAATGAAACACAGAGAGAATTAATTGATGGTCTGGGCAGGCAAGTGATAGTGGTGCCTGACAGGGACGCCCCGGGGCAGAAGTTGGTGGACCAAGCCACTGACTTTGGTTGGAGCGTGGCGTTCCCGGAATGGGACAAAACGGTTGGCGATGTGGCGGATGCTGTGCTAAAATATGGTAGACTGTTTACTATGCAATCAATACTGAAGACCACGGAGTCAAGTAAACTGAAGATAGATTTAAAGAGAAAGATGTATGGCTGAATACACATTTGATGTACAGAAACTTTATATAGAGATGCTACTAGCGGATGCTGAATCGTTCGCACGGGCACAGAACATATTCAAACCTGAGTCGTTTGATCGTAAACTGCAACCCATAGCCAAGTTCGTCAAGGACTACATGGACGAGTACAAGGTCATGCCGGATGTGGAACAGGTCAACGCCAAACACGACATCAAACTGAAATCTGCCAAAGACCTGGATCCGAGTCACTTCAATTGGTTACTAGACGAGTTTGAAACGTTCTCGAGACACAAGGCGCTGGAACACGCGATACTTCAATCAGCGGACCTGTTGGAGAAGGGCGACTACGCTCCGGTGGAGGACATGGTGAAGGAAGCGGTCAACGTGGGACTGACCAGAGACCTTGGTACAGACTACTTCGAGGATCCCAAGGGAAGACTGACGGCCCTCAAGGACAACAACGGACAGATCAGCACTGGCTGGCAGAACCTAGACAAGAAACTGTTTGGTGGTTTCAACCGTGGGGAACTGAACATCTTTGCTGGTGGATCAGGCGCAGGAAAGAGTTTGTTCCTACAGAATCTTGCGGTGAACTGGGCGCAGGCTGGTCTGAACGTTTGTTACATATCGTTCGAGTTGAGTGAACAACTGACCGCGATGAGGCTTGACGCCATGATGACCAATATACCAACCAAGCGGGTGTTCCCAGAGATAGACAACGTGGAGATGAAGGTCAAGATGTTGGCCAAGAAGTCCGGACTGCTACAGATCAAGTACCTGCCCAGTGGTAGCAACGTGCTGGATGTGAGGACGTATCTCAAGGAACTGGAACTCAAATCAAAGAAGAAGATAGACTGCATATTGATCGACTACTTGGATCTCATGATGCCTAAGAGCAAGAAGATATCACCAGCAGATCTGTTCATCAAGGACAAGTACGTGTCTGAGGAACTGAGGAACTTGGTTGTGGAGAAACAGTGCGTGTTGGCAACGGCATCACAGTTGAACAGGGCCAGTGTCGAAGAGATCGAGTTCGATCACAGTCACATATCAGGAGGACTGTCCAAGATACAGACAGCAGACAACGTGATAGGTATATTCACATCGCGGGCAATGAAGGAACGTGGCAGATATCAGATACAGTTCATGAAGACCAGATCCAGTTCTGGGGTTGGACAGAAAGTGGACTTGGAGTTTGACGTGGACAGTCTACGTATCAGGGACCTAGCGGACGATCCAGAATACAAACAGTTTGACAAACAGAGGAGCACCATATACGACAACCTCAAGAAGACATCCAAGGTCACAGGCGATGGCACACCCAAGGACGCCAGAGATGAAGTGCCTGACCCGACCAAAGGTGACACTATAGGCAAAGTGAAGGCCACCGTGGAAGGTGGCAAACTGAGACAACTACTCAACGAGTTACACTCAGATGAAGAACAGTAACGATATAGAGTACATCTATGAGAAGTTAAGTTCTCTTTATCCAGAATACTCAAACAAGAAACCCAAAGCAAAGATATATTCCAAAGCATACACAAGCCTGATAGGTGTGATGCTGTCAGCTCAGTCACAAGACAAAAGGACCGCCGTGGCGTGTAGACAACTGTTTGACTTAGCAAACACTCCAGAAGAGATGCTAAAACTGTCACAGGAACAAATAATAGAAGCCATAAAACCTGCAGGCTTGTTCAATGCCAAATCAAAAAACATTCTTGCTACCAGTAAGATGTTGTTGGAAAAGTTTGATGGACGTGTACCAAGCACACAGAAGGAACTGATGACCTTGCCGGGCGTTGGCCGTAAGAGTTCTGACATCGTGATGAGATTCGTTTTTGGCGAACCTCACATAGCGGTGGACACACACGTGTTCAGAATGTTGTGGAGATTAGGTTGGGCAGACAGTCTAGACGAAGGTAAGGCATCAATAACGGTGAACACAACAACACCAAGCAAATACAAGTATGGTGCACATATGTGGCTGATAACACATGCAAAACTTGTTTGTAGATCAAGATCACCTTTGTGTGATCAATGTGTGATCAGTGCCGCATGCGATAAGAGAGATATCACTATTCCAAAAAATAAATTACGTCAAAAAATCGCCACTTCATAATCTGCGCAGATAAATATTCCTGCTCAAGGCAATAACAGGCAAACTTAAAAGCATAGGCAAATGAAAGACAAGGAACTGAACGACATAACAAGGCTGTACGATAGATTCATCAGGCAATGTCCAGGCACAGAAGAATACACGCATAGGCTAGCCGAGGAGACTCGCATCATCCTTCAACTACGTTTCGTAGACTACTTCATACAAATATGTGACATCATAGCAATGACCCGGGACATACCACACATGACGCGTGGTTCGGCTGGTTCGTCATTGGTCTGTTACCTATTGGGCATAACGGATGTGGACCCAGTGGAGTGGGACATACCAGTGGCTAGATTCCTCAATCCGAACAGGGACGACCTACCTGATGTGGACATAGACTTTCCCCATCACAAGCAGGAAGAGGTCATGCAGAGGATCTTCAAGAAGTGGCCCGGACGCAGTGCTAGGATATCCAACTACGTGCTCTACAAGGATAAGTCAGCGCGACGAGAAGCGGCCAAGCGACTTGGAGTCAAGGGCAACCTACCCCGCAGGTTCACATACGATTCACTGGGCATTGACGTCAAGGAGGCCCGGAGGATCGAGAACAAACTGAAAGGCAAGAAGAGATGCATATCAAAACACTGCGGAGGAATACTGATGTTTCAAAGACAACTACCAAAAAGCCTGTTCACGGCGGAAAACCAAATACTACTAGACAAGAACGAAGTGGAGGACCTGGAACACCTCAAGGTGGATATTTTAGCCAATCGTGGTTTGTCGCAACTCATAGAGATAGATCCCACGCGGAAACTGACGGACTACCCCGAAGAGGACTCCGCTACTTCGGAACTTTTGTGCAGGGGAGACGTGCTGGGAGTGACTCAGGCGGAGAGCCCGGCCATGCGGAGACTGTTCAGGGCGATCAAACCAAAGAGCGTTAGGGACTGTGTGTTTGGTACCGCACTGATCAGACCTGTAGCGGTGTCTGGGCGCAAGAAGGCCACCATGTTCCACGACTGGAGCCGAGAACGTATGAGTGATACGATAGTGTATGAGGACGACGCCATAGACAGGATCTCTGAAGTATTGGACATAGACAAGTACGAGGCGGACATGTATAGACGTGCTTTCGCAAAAAAGAATGAAGAAAGGATCATGGAATTTATATCGAGGCTGGGCGATCATTCACGTAAGGATGAGATAATCACCATGTTACAATCACTTTCTGGGTTTGGCCTTTGCAGGGCACACGCCGTGAACTTGGGCAGGCTGATATGGGCGTTGGCTTACCAGAAAGCACACAATCCCAAGAAGTTCTGGCAGTCCTGTCTCAAACACTGTCATGGATCATATAAGCGCTGGGTATACAGGACAGAGGCCAAAAGGGTAGGCATCAATGTAGTAACACCAAGCAATTCAGACAAGTGGGACACGCCCGAGTTCCAGTACAGAAAGTATGGTTGGTGGAGTCAGGAAAAGTTCATGCCGGGCATGTATGTCAGAGAGTTGTATCTGGACAAAGTGGAGTTCGCAGGTATGATAGCCAACGGTAGAGTTTTCCGAGGGGACAAGGGCAGGTACGTGACATTCCTCACATTAGGAGTGGGCAATGGACAGTACATAGACGTCACAATCAAGCGAGCATTCGCTTACAGTGACTACGATGTTGTGTGGGGTCAGGGCACTATCAGGCACACCAACAATTCGGATTACGTGGAATGTTTTGATTCCAAAGGATTTGAACTGGAAAAATTTATTGGAATGTAGCACAAGTAAATACCCGTATATGAAAAACAAAACCGCAGTTTTCGTCCCCGCTAAAGGCACAAGTGAACGAATACCAAATAAAAATCTTACCATACTAGACGGTGAATTTTTGTTCAAACGTAAAATCATACAATTATTGGAGTGCACGGAAGTTGACGAAGTCTGGATAGACAGCGAAGATGACAAGATACACGAGTTGGTTAAGGATCTCCCTGTAAAGCACTTGTATAGATCCAAACAGTTGGCCAACAACAAAACCGACGGCCATACCATGTTTGCTAACGAAACCAAACACACGGATGCAGACATCGTGGTTCAAATACTGTGTACGGCTCCGTTCATAGATTCTAAAATAGTGGATCCAGCACTAAAAAAATTCAAAGAGTCAAAACACACTAGTTTAGTGGCAGTTACTCGCAACAAGTTTTACGAATGGAAAAACAATAAACCAGTATACGGCGAAAGCATACCCAACAGTGTAGACCTGCCTGAGCGTGTGATAGAAGCGATGAGTTTCTATGCCGTGAAGACAGAAGGAAAAAAACAGAGCCGTAGATACACCGATAATGTGATGTTACTGGATTTGAATCCACTGCAGAGTATTGACATCAACAACAAGGAGGATCTAGATTTGGCCAGGATAATTTGTGCGGGTCAGCGATCAATGAGAATACAACAGATGAAGATGCTGTCTCAAATTCTTACCAGTTCTATGTTGAGTGATATCTGCAAGGAGATGGATATCGCACATTTTATAAGTGACAAAATACAACCTCTGTCTCGAGGGAAATTCCTAGGATATGCTAAGACACTCAAATTGAAGGCTTTAGAAAAATCACAACAGGATCCAAAAAAAACTGATTGGAAAGGTATTTTTGATGCTTTGAGGAGTTATGACTTCGTAGCGCCCGGAGACGTGATCGTTGTGTCGACCGATGTACCAAACAAGGCCTACTTCGGAGATCTCAATGCCACTTTTGCCATGAGAAGAGGTGCTATAGGTGTGGTTGTAGATGGATATACCAGAGACGTTGAAAAGGTTTCACAGATGGGTCTTCCTGTGTTCGCACACGGTTGCAGATCGGACGATGTCCGTTACGAAGGAACATTAGAAACAATGAATGAACCAGTAAAGGTGAATGGAATCACTATCAAAAACAACGACGTAATACTAGCAGATGGAGATGGCGTGATATGTGTGCCACAAGAAAAATGGGGAGTTGTATTATCTAAGACACGTGAATATATTAAAAAAGAATTGTTGGTAAAACTCGAAGCGACATTTGGTGCTGACCCTTTCGATGTCATCAACAACATAGGAGATTTCTAGTGGACTTCCGACAATTTGAAAACAAACACAAAGGACAAAGATGCTTCGTGTTAGGCAATGCTCCAAATCTGATTGAAGAAGATCTGTCCTTGTTGAAAGATGAAACAGTATTCATAACCAACAGGGGATACATGGCCAAAACTCACGGATTGGATCATTTTGACTACCACGTGGTTGTGGACATGGCTTTTTATGAAGATTACTCAGATGAAATCAGTAAAGTAGAAGAGGGTGTAAAATTTTATCCAGAGGTGATGCCTGAATATCAATCTTACAAAGGCGAGAAGTTTGTGCCAGTGTACACTCTACCAACTGTTAGACAAGTAAGTGGCGAGAAATGGCAACTCATGGATTCGAAAAGATTTCCAAAGACCTACTGGGATGGTTGGGGTAAGGCGGGCAACGCTGTAATGAATGCAAGTCTTATAGCATACTTCATGGGATTCACAGAAATATATCTGTTGGGTGTAGAAATGATATACAGGAAAGGTGACACCCACTTTTACAAAGATGTAAGCCACAGGGAACAGCAGGTTAGAGACGGACACAGGTCAAAAGGTCCAAAGTTTATCCCTGTGTTTGTAGAATTTTTCAACAGCAAAGATGTAAAATTTGTAAACCTTACAAGGACTTTCCCTTACAATGACCTTATGCCAACGGACACTTTAGAAAACGTATTGGGTAACAAAAATGAATTATAGGGAAAAAGCTCTAGACGCCGATTTCGTTTCAAAACTCACACAACCGGAAATTTGTTCACTCACATATAATGTTTCCAAAAAACACTTAAAGAAGAAAAGGCGTGCTGTAGACGTTGGTAGTAAGTTTGGTCACTTCACGGCCAATCTACTGCAAGACTTTGAAACGGTAGACGCATTCGATATGAGAAACAAAATGCGTTGGAAGATGCTCGACCGCACTATGGTCACTTTTCATGAAATAGCACTGGGAGAAACCAGTGGACAGATTGAATTTTGGGGAGCATCTACCGGGGTTCCTGTTTTGGGCAAACAAAAAGACATCGCGCAGGTCAGAACACTGGACAGTTTTAGATTCACAGATGTGGACTACATCAAGATAGATGTAGAAGGCGACGAGCTCTCAGTGCTGAAAGGTGCAGTGCAGACATTAGGACTTTGTAGGCCACTTGTTGTTGTAGAACAGAACAAAGTGGTGGAGAAGACCAAAAAGGGCACGGAGTTCCAAGCGTTGGAATGGTTGTTAGACAACAAATACAGAATAGTAGATCACGACGGAATGGATGATTGGATATTAGCACATGTTTAATTTGACTTTACCTACACCCGTAGAGTTGGCGTTCGAACCGATAAATCTGTGCAATGCTCGATGTTTCTGTTGTCCATACACTTTCCTGGAAAAGGACAAGGAGTATAGGGGCAGGCGCATGAGCCCTCAACAGATCGAAGGGCTCATCACGCAGTTTGCGGAAGGAGTAAAGAAATACAACGTGCCAAAAATGAAGGCATCTGTACAGCCATGGAGATATTCAGATCCGTTGGTGTGCAGAGATCTAGACATGATTTTTGAACTTTGTCAACAACACGACCTTGGTGTGGTGCTGACCACTAACGCAGTCAGTTTCAATGAGTCCAAATGTGACCTAATGATGAAATATATAGATAACATTGGTCGTATAAACATATCAATAATAGGATACAATCAAGAAGAAATTAGAGAGTGGATGGACCTAGATTGGAACGTGACCCAGGCAAGATTAGCGATGGTGCGAGACAAGTACCCGCTTATCAGTAAAAAAATGAACATAGGGGTAAAGCACAAGGATCAGAATCCTGCTCCACAACACTATCGTCCTGTGATCGAGAACATAAAAAAATTAACACTGGGCAAGGTCAAGAAAAAGACCAACTGGCTCGAGAACCGACTGGTTTACAACAAGTTCGACGACGACGGACTGGAGTTCCAAATTTCAAAAGACAGATTCGTCAAAGGTTGTGACATGGTCCATGGAAAAATACTAAGGAGGTTGGAAGTCATGGTGGACGGCACGGCTGTGTTGTGCTGTGACGATGCCACTGCTCAGACCAACTTTGGCAACGTGTTTGAAATAGGTGTGGACGGGGTGTGGCAGAAACTAAAAGATTATCACAGTTTGGTATACAGCACAGAATATGACGGGAGAAAGAAAAATATGATATGTAACACGTGTAGCAGGGCCAGATTCGAGTGGGATGAAAAAAAGAACAAAGGAATTGAAAAAGCAAACAAAGAATACATAACATGGCCAAAGATATTAGAATAGTAAAAACAAAACAAAGGTTAACGTCAGAATTACCTATCCAATTGACCAAGCACAGGAAACCAGTAATCAACGAGATCCAACTGCTTGAGAAATTCATAAATTTGGATCCCATATACGATGGAGATCCTAATAAGTTTAACGTGGTCGGCACACATATCAAATGTCAAAAGCAATAAAAACTGTTAAAACAAAAAAACAATTACAAGCATTATTAGTAGGAGTGCCTGACTCATTCAAGGGCTTGTTGGCCGATTGGATAGATAAAGATCCAATCTA
>Ga0222719_10005862_pt1 | contig 10526 bp, 18 predicted proteins | sample C33_34DmetaG_FD_165039 | JGI IMG/M metagenome (GOLD analysis project Ga0222719, IMG submission 165039) | Estuarine water microbial communities from San Francisco Bay, California, United States - C33_34D | ecosystem: Environmental > Aquatic > Marine > Unclassified | place: USA: California...
AAAATTTATATACAGGCTGTAAAAACTGGTCTTCTTCATCCGAATAAAGGTGCTAATACGGCGATTTCTCAGCAATTTTTATCTATGTATGACGATTTCAAGAAATTTGTCAATCAAAACTGACCGAGCTGTCCTTGCCAAGCAACTCATAGACCCATTCCCCATCGACGATTTCCTCCTCGATGAGTTTTTCCTTGAGTCGCTCCAGTTGGGGCATATTGTTCTTCAGTGTGGCGACGGTCTCATCGTAGCAGTCCCCGACGATGAGGTCAATCTCGTTATCCACGAGAGCCGAAGCCTCCTCAGACATGCTGCGGTAATCAAAAAAGTTCTGACCAAATCCATAGGTGGTCACCATCTCGCGAGCAATCTGGTACACGAGGGCATAGTCGGAGGAGGCACCCGTGGTGATCTTGTCCTTTCCATAGATGATTTGCTCCGCAGCACGACCACCGAGAGCCACCTTGATTTGGGACAAGAGGTACTCCTTCGTGTACATCGCAGAGTCAGCATTCTCCTCATTGGGTTGGAAGAAGGTGATACCACCCGCAGCACCTCGGGGAATGATGGAGACTTTGCGTACCGTATCATAGTCGGGGACGAGGACACCCATGATGGCGTGTCCAGCCTCGTGGTACGCCACGAGTTCCTTCTTGCGGAGGGAGAACTTTACATCACCCTTAGCACCCACTACAACACGCTGATAGACATTCTCCACGATGTCATTCGTGATCACACCCTCACCATCACGGACAGCGCGGATGGCACACTCGTTCATGAGGTTCGCAAGGTCAGCACCCGAGAAACCCGTGGTCTGCTTGGCGATGTTCCCAAGGTCAACATCCTCCGAGAGGTTCTTGTCCCTCGAGTGGACACCGAGGATCTTCTTACGACCCTGAACACTGGGAAGAGTAACCTGAATTTTGCGGTCGAAACGGCCTGGACGGAGGAGAGCGTCATCGAGGATGTCGATGCGGTTCGTCGCAGCGATGACCACGATACCAGTCTCATTGTCGAAACCATCCATCTCAGTGAGGAGCTGGTTGATGGTCTGTTCACGCTCATCGTTGGAAGGCATACCACCTGCCGAACGCTTCTTACCAACAGCGTCAATCTCATCGATGAAGACGATACAAGGTTGATTCTCTCGTGCCTGTTGGAAAAGTTCGCGTACGCGCTTGGCTCCAACACCTACGAACATCTCAACGAAGTTCGCGGCAGAACACTGAATGAAAGGGACGTTGGATTCACCAGCGATGGCTCGGGCGAGGAGGGTCTTCCCTGTACCTGGAGCGCCAGCGAGGAGGGCGCCACGAGGGATCTTAGCACCGCTTCCATAGTAGCGTTCAGGTTTCTTGAGGAAATCCACAATCTCTTCGAGTTCCTCCTTGGCTGAGTCAATACCCTCGACATCAGTGAATCGTGTCTCAACCTCCTGGTCCATCGTAAACTCGGTGGACTTTCCGAAGGGGTTGGGCATCCCACCACGGGCACCAAAAATGGCTCGGAGGACAGAGAAGAGGTAGATACCGAGGATCAACATGATTCCAGTTTCCGCGAAGGACATAGGAGGTCCAGACGTATCCACAAGAACCTCGGCATCACTGTCCATCAGGGTCTGCCAGAGCTGCTCCGTTTGAACGATACGAACATCACCATAGTCACCATTCTCCTCTTGGAACTGGGCGACATTCTCACTCGGCTTCACGATAACAGCGGGAAGTTCCTTATTTTTGAGACCCTTGACAAACTGACTGTAAGTCCTTGGATGATACTCAGGCTTACGCTCAGATGCGATTTTGACAGGGGGGGCTGTAAAATTATTTGCGATGCTGAACATCGTTTTATAATGATGACGTCACTTTTTTAAGCGATGTTATAAGCCAAGACATCATAAACACACTTAAAAAGTTATATGTAACATTTACATATGAATATTGTAGTTGCTCGTTATAATGAAGATGTTTCATGGACGAAAGAATTCTCGAATGTTATCATTTATAACAAGGGAGAACCTTTAGACACCTGTTATAACGAAATAAAATTAGATAACGTGGGTCGTGAAGCGCATACATATTTTAAACATATTTGTGACAATTATGATAAGTTGGGGGAGTATATATGTTTTTTACAAGGAAACCCATTTGATCATTCACCCAATATACTACAAAATTTAAAAAAATATTCAGGTGATACTATTGATATAGAATTTGAATATTTGAGTGAATGGATTATCGAGTGTTCTTTAAATAGTTGTCGCCATCACCCAGGATTACCTTTACGAAAAATATATGAACATATTTTTAAAAACAAAGGTGATGATAAACCATTTAGTTTCGGAGCTGGTGCACAATTTATCGTCTCTAAAAAACAAATATTAAAACATTCTAAGGAATTTTATTTAAATATTCTAAATCTGGTAGAAAAAGATATATGTCCAATTGAGGCGTATGTATTAGAGCGTTTTTACAAACTTATCTTTTGTACCTAGCAAATCCCATCTTTTCCATCATGTAGTACATTTGGTATGCATCCACTACACTCGGACACCTATACTCTTCTGGCATACATTCAGGAATACCTTCTTGTGAGTAGTACGCCGTCTCACTCTTGCGTTCCTCAAAGTGAGAAGGATGGTGATTTCTCAGCCACGTGAGATGTTCCGCACAAGTGTGCACCTTACCATATCTACGAGTGTACTCAAGGGTCAAAGCGATCCCAATCTCACACGCGTAGATATAGTTTTTGAGGCTTGATCCGACCCACATCGTCATGGGATGCTTGGAGTGTGCGGGACGATAGCCTCTCCGCTTCCCATCCTTCGTGTAGGGTGCGTTTTCTTGGACAAACTCTTGTTGGTTCGAAAAGAACCACGCAGTGTACAACATCTGACAAATTTCCAATTGAATCTTGACGACATGTTGGTCACAAGACATGTGTGCGATTTCAGCAGGAATCAACGAAAGAAAGAAAATATTCATTCTTGTAGTCGTCGGTGTTGTAGACACGAACTTCGACGTCTCCAAAAAAGACAGAACCGTTGGGGAGTTTCCAGATTTTCTCTTTTGTTTGTTGGTTGGCGTGATACGTCGCTTCCTTCAGGGTGTGAAAGAAGCCACGGTCGAGGATATGGTTGGCGAGGACAACGTTGGTCACAAACATATTAAGATGTTTAATTACACTTTTCGCATTCTACTTAGGTGTTATTCGTCTCCATCGGAGACATATTCTTCCACAATTTCCTCCTCATCTGGTTCGACATCTAGCTCACCTTCCTCCACTGGAACGTCATCCTCTTCCTGTTCCTGTTCAGGTTCTTCATCAATATCTTCAGTCTTCTCTTCATCCTTCTTCTTCTTTACCTTCTTGACAGGTTCCTTTTCGAAAATCTTCTCTAAAATTTTTGGAACTTTTTTGGCAAATGTAAGCTTTTTATCATGACTTTTTTTGATTTTTTCCAAAAACCCCTCGCTAAATCCATGTGACTTATACGCTTGAAGTATAACTTTAATAGGTGGGTGAACACCTTGACGATAGTACTTTTCATACATCATGGCGATCGCACAGTTTACCTTTATACGAACAATCCCACTTTTGAGTATCCGCATATTCACTTGAACACGATCACCGTAACTAAGTTCAGGTTCTTTCGTGTGTTGAGGTTCTTGATACGATGTTGCCTCTGGTAGTTCGGGTTTTACATAGGGAATACCCAGGTTTTTATGATTTTGTTCCAAAGCTTTTAGATACCTATCTTGATGATAAACAGGTTGTTTTTTGAAAATAAAATGGGTTGTTGGTGCTGAATTCAGTATGTTGTATAAAAACGTTCCTTTGCTAGGCTTGCCCACCTTGTTAGGAGGAGGACATCTAACACGCTTCGACGGGGGTTTGTACATACTCATCTTGTTTTTCGATGTGAGTATCCTCTAACTTAGGTTTCATAAAATAATCCAATTCACATCGGATCACATGAGCAGATTGTGAATTCAGGTGCGTGTAATATGGACCCCAAATTTCGATAACTTTGCGCTCCTTATCATACCAGAGGTAATCAAGTCCCAGTTTCTGTGTGAGCCAATAGAACCGTTTACCCGTACGGCCAATGAACGCGAACAGGCGATCTTCATCGTACATGGACACGTCCATTTGGGAGTAGTGGGCAGACGGGGGCGTGTACGGGGCCATCGTTCTTCTTTGCTATACTATTATCCTTTTGTTTAAGTTGGTTTCTGATGTGCTTCTGAGAGTAGACCCTTCTCTGGTTCTTCTTGTCGTTTTTAGTCACGCGTTTTTTATATTCGTCCATTATGTTTTATATAACAAAAATATCTTACTTAGGCTTCGTCTTCGTCGACCAGTGATTCATCTTCACTGTCTTCTTCATCACTTTCGGAACACTCGAATGTTTCATCTTCACTATCATCAATGAGTTCATACCCTTGAGGATGTCTGGCAAATAATTCAGTTTCTTCAAGTTCTTCTACATCATAAAATCCAGATACTGAACTTTTTGGAATCTCCTCTTCATCATCTACAAAGTCGTAAAAGTTTTGCTTGTTTCGTTCCAAGAATTGAACAATATAACTATCTTGATTTTCGAGGACTGTACGAGCGATTTGTGTCGTACCGTCTTCACATTCGACGTCGATAATCATATCTGTGTTGACTAAAATTTAAATCTTTAATAATATTAATGGATAATTTGAAAAGGTGGGGTGTACATTACATCACGAAACGGGATATGGGTCCACGTGATGCAGTGATGTTTGATATAGACGATACACTTATCTTCACAAGTGGACGTTCAAACACACCTATGATAGAACTTCTCAATGAAGCCCATAAACTGGGTTACAAGATTGTCATCATCACAGCTAGGCCTGGTATCGAAGCGACTATATATTGGACGATCCGACAACTCGAACAGTATAAAATTAATTACGATTATTTGGGGTTCACGAGTGCACAAACAAAAGATGTGATGAAAAGACGTCTACCCTATCACTTCGCACTTTCCGTCGGTGACATGCCCACCGATCTGACAGCATCGGAACATTTCCTCAACATTTCCAATTTTTCCCACAATTGAGACAACTCACATACGTTGTCATGGGTTCATCAGCCGATCTCGTCTGTAACTGATAGTACGTCGTCTTATTCGATCTACATTTATTACAGGTGAAGAACCCTTCCTGGTTTTTGATTTCGTTATTGAGATACTCTTTACGCATATCCTCGTGGATCTTTGCTTCCATTTGTTTAGCGTATGGTCCATTAGGAAACACTTGTTCTGGTCGCATCTTAAACAGATCTTCCGTCTTGATAGCCTTTGTGATCAGTCTATTCTTCAGTGTAGGACTTTCCCTGAACCACTTCTGAATAGTCAAGAACTTGTGTTTGTATATACTCGTAAACTTGTGGTTATCCCACGCGGGCACTTGGGACATTTGTACAGCCCTCTCCATGGAATGATTTAAAATACGCGTCTCGAGATTGACACATATGGTATCATCTTTTGGAATCTCGAGAAGTGTGGATAAACGTTCAAGGACAAATTCTCGCAACGGATTATTCATCTTAGTACTTACTATTTTATTAGTTTTAACCCACTTAGGGCAGGGGTAATCCTTCATAAACATCGCGACGATCGGGGGAATCGAATGCATCAGAGACGCGACGAGCGGGATTGGAATCGACGAAACCATAACGGTACGCAGGACGACCAGCATTGTACTTCTCATTAGAACGGTTCACCATCCACACCACTACGATCAACACAGCCAGAGCTAACAAGTACTGATTTTTCATTTATAATTGTCAATATTTTTTTATGACGTCATCACAAGGATGAACAAAGCAATTCTCATACATGAGACAAAAGGATGTGTGGAAGAGATACATCTCGACATATCTCCAGCAAAGAATCAGATATTTCTACTGTTGGGAGGACCCCAAACATTCATAGGACAATGGCCTGATATAGATGTGGTCATCATGAAAGCAGAAAATGCAACGACGAAAAATGACAACGAGTTACCACACCCTTTCAACAACGAAGAAGTATACGGAAAAATTCTCCTCATACGAATGGATGAAAACTCAGATCCACAAGACTTTACCATCAAAGAATACGAATCATTTTGCACCCGGAACAAACGCCTCCCCGTTTAGGACTGCATTCGCATACTTCATGCACAATTGAAAATGTACATACGCCCAATCCATTGGGTTTTCTACCGTTGGACTACCAGGTAGAGGATTGTTATTGACAATCCCAATGAGATCAATACGATCTCCGCTCACAGATTTCGCCATGACCCCACCAACCCTTTTCAACCACATGGCATGCTCTTCGTTTTTACAATCGAAACTCCTGACAAAATGTGCCATTATAGATTACTTTGGCTTCTTTTCTATAAGTAGACGTGCACTTGGGTCTGTTATCTTTGTCCACCTAGGGCGCCATATTTCTGAAATCAGGTGATCATTATCCTTTCCGTACATTTTCCAGAAAATGTTTCTGTACAAAGCTTCCTCCTTCGTCAAAGGGGTGTTGTGCCCACGAGCCTTCATCCTCGTTTCACTGAAAAGTATGTCATCCACGTCATCCTCGGCGTACTTTTTAATCTCATCTACCCAATTCGTTCCAACTGCATCACTCATCCCATCCTTCTGCCTCCACAAGATATCTTTGGGGAGGTATCCCTCAAACGCCTCACGGAGAATTCGCTTCTCTATACCGACCATCTTTTCATTCTGATTGATTGTCATACAGAAATCAATAAAGTTCTTGTCGAGAAATGGCACAATAAGGTCAAGTCCATGCGCACCAGCACATCTATCCGCCCTCAATCCATCGAACTGATGAATTAAACGAAGACGCCTCATGTTTTCACATGCAAATTCATCAACATTCGGTGCGTTATGGAAATAGAGGTACCCACCCAAAAGTTCATCACTTCCCTCACCAGAAAAGATATACCGACACTGTGTGTGCTGCTTAATGTATTTACAGAGAAGCCACATCGGAGTACTCGCCCTCACGGTTGTCGTGTCGTAGGATTCGAGAGAATGGATCACATCATTGAGATGTGCGATTCCCTCTTCAGGTGTAAATGTTACTTCCGTGTGATCAGTGTCGAGGTACTTTGCAACGGTACGAGCCGCTTCAAGATCAGGACTTCCCTTGAGACCTATCGAGAATGTTTTGATCTTCCCCAATTTTTTGGCTGCAATGGAACAAATCAAACTACTGTCGAGACCACCAGATAATAGGAAACCTATATCGCGTTCAGTATTGTCGATACGATCATGTACAGCATGTTCAAGGATTTCCATCAGTTGACGAGAAAATCCACTCTTGATATATTTGTTCACACGCCAATATCCCGTGTGATAACAGACGAAATCGTTGATGTATGAATCGTACATGTGACCAGGTGGGAATATATGAATTTCAGAGTTTAGAAACAGAAGAGCCTTCACTTCACTCGCAAATGCAATCGAGTTTTCGGCATATCTCGTATAGAATAGGGGTCTCACACCAACAGGATCACGAGCTGCCATCACGCGCTTACCATTTGTCCACACAAATGCGAAATCCCCATTGATGAGTTCGAGTGTCTTCATCATTCCAAAGTCCTTGATGAGAGGTAAAAGTATCTCACAATCGCTGTTACTCACCTCCTTACCATCTCGGTAATCACGATGATTATAGATTTCACCATTACATATGAGCATATCATCACCTCGTCGAAAAGGTTGCATACCAGCATCGGTCAGGTCATTGATGGCGAGGCGATAAAAGTCCATACGACATTTACCTAGTGTCTTCGTTCGGTAGTCATCTGGACCACGGTGAGAAAGGAGATATGGAGAAACTTCTACTTCTTCACCGAAGAGGGCAAAGATACCACACATTATTGGTACAGGTTACCTTTTTTCTAAGCCTATAATAAATGTTTCCAGTTTTAATTTTTGTCATGTTCATGATGATGATAGGACTACTCGCGATCCTATCCTATTCTGGTTTAAAACGAGACAAACCCAAGAAGAATAACATGTCACCACTCGATAACCTGTCTCCAGGTGAACTTCTTATTACGGAAATGGGTTCCTTTTATAAAGAAGCTTATCAAATCATGCCCAAAAAGGAAAAGTACATGAGAAGACCCGATGTGCATAGATGTCACCGACCAGATGTAGCAGAGGATTACTGTTCATCGTACACTATTAGTGATACAAACGGATTTGCATATGTATATGATTTAAGTTTAGATGGACATGGTGGTTACACTTACACTGAATGCCCGGGAGGTGGTCATGATTGTTGGTACGTTGAGAAGTTTGACTCTGAAGGTACATTAACTGACGTGGTGAATAATAATGGTGAATCTCTCATACAAAAACTTGCCGATGATATTTGGGGTGGTAATTGGGATATGGAAAATCATGAACTTACAGCATCTGTAAAAGATAAGTTTGAATATACAGATGGAAAACTTATGGTAAAACGTGAAGAAGGCAACAATCGCATGTCATTACCAGGAGATTTTCGAGGTGCAGAATATTATGTTACATTATTCACCGCTATGAAAATAGCAGGTGAAGAAAAACCCACCGAAATTACTGTGAATGTTAAAAATAGTAGAAATGCTTTTGTGGGTGAAAGAGATAGTTGGACACGTACAACCAGTTAATAAATCATTCACATTTCAATTTAAATTCAAGTAGATCCCTGTAAGCATCCTCATCGACTATCGCATCCATCTCTTGTCCAGACATCGAGATTGATTCGATATTTCCGAGATCTGCCACATCAAACTGAAGAACACAATAGAAGGACGAATTTGTTCGGCTCGCAATTTTATCAATCGTGCTAAAGTCATAGCTCTCAATTTCCATATAGCGTCGTATCTGCTCAGGACTTCTAAATTTTATGGCGGAGCTTTCGAGTTTACGTTTACCATTGGACATGTCAAAACACGGCCAAATACCGTGTTTCGAACGAAACGTAGATACGTAATGTACACATTTATCAGCAGATTCACGACTAGGAAAACACATAAATCTAGGTTTGGAAGTGGGATCCACGAGACTAAGGTAGGTTCCATTTACATTTAATTTTACAAAGTGAAACTCCATTTAAATTATATAAGGAAAATATCTTTAACAAAGTTATATGAACTTCCCGAAAACCCCTGGTCAATGTAAATATGCACTTGCTCTCCGATCGTCCAAACCCATCGTGATTGGGACTGGACCAGCGGGTTCGGGTAAAACAATGCTGGCGTGTCAGATCGCCCTAGAACATGTGACTAAATATCAACGTCCTAAGATTGTCTTGACCCGTCCTATCGTAGCAGCCGACGAAGATATGGGCTACCTTCCCGGCGACATGGATCAAAAGATGGAACCATGGACGAAACCCATGTTTGACATTTTTGAGCAGTACTTTTCGCATAGTCAGATGGATAGGTACATAAATATCGAACCTCTTGGATACATGCGGGGTCGAACATTCAACAATACCCTAATCATCGCGGATGAGATGCAGAATTCTACACCCAATCAGATGAAGATGCTTCTCACACGTGTTGGTCAAGGGACCAAACTCATCGTCACGGGTGACCTGGAACAATCTGATCTTGGACCCAATAACGGTCTCGCAGATCTCATCTACAAGATGCAATGCCAAGATCTAGAGTATATCACACATGTAGAAATGGAGGATGAAGATGTTGTTCGTCATCCCGCGGTTAAAGAAGTACTCAGTATTCTAAACAGATGAAAGTCATACTCGCACTCCCTGGACGGACATTCTCCGGAACATTTCTCATGAATTGGTCCCAGACACTGATGACCCTCACGAATAAGGGGTATGAATTCATGGTTACAAATGAATACTCAAGTTATGTCACATTTTCTAGGATGAAAACCCTAGGTCTCGATGTCCTTCGAGGTGCTGACCAGAAACCATTTGGTGGTCAAGTCGAATATGACATCTGGCTCACAATCGATTCGGATATTGTCTTCACACCCGAACAAGTCATAGAGCTTCTTGAAGATACCAAGAAGTATCCAGTCGTCTCTGGTCTTTATCGAATGCAGGATATGAAGCACTACGCATGTGTCAAGGAGTGGGACCTGGATTACTTTAAGAAGACTGGATCATTCCAGTTCATGGAGGTGGGAAAACTCGAAAAGGAGAAATATGTCCCAGTAGCCTACAATGGTATGGGGTTCTTCGCGTGTCGTAGGGAGGTTCTAGAGAAGATGAAGTATCCATACTTTACCTACCCCCTCATAGAGATGGAAGGTGAAGATGGGAAGTTACTTCGCGATACATGTTCGGAAGATGTCGCATTTTGTAAGAACCTCAAGGATGTCGGTTTTGAAGTAATTGTGAATACGACCCTCCGTGTCGGGCACGAGAAAACTCTCGCAATTTGACACGTTGGACATCGTTATTTAGGAATTTGAGGTCTCGATCTGCGCGCTTGAGACGTTCCTCCATTTCAAGT
>Ga0222719_10005863_pt1 | contig 10525 bp, 6 predicted proteins | sample C33_34DmetaG_FD_165039 | JGI IMG/M metagenome (GOLD analysis project Ga0222719, IMG submission 165039) | Estuarine water microbial communities from San Francisco Bay, California, United States - C33_34D | ecosystem: Environmental > Aquatic > Marine > Unclassified | place: USA: California...
GATTTCGAGTATTTGCCATGGAAGGATTCTTTAGTCCTGTGTAGGATTCAGTCACGAATACTGTAGCTCGGCGTAGCTTTGTGAAGTGTATGTAGCTAAGGGATGCCGCCAAGAACGCTTGTGCGCAGACATCATCTCTTGAAACTACCAAGCTACCGAGTGAATGAATCTACATGGACGATCTACTAGGAGTAGTAAAGGTGCTATGCTTAGAAAGGTTGTGATAAGGCAAAGATATACTATATCGTACGAGTTGAATTCTAGGTGATTGAAACCAAGCGTCTCAGAATCCGAACCAGTGCTTCTTCTTCTTCTTTTTGGTTTTGGTTTCGTGGTGAGATTGAGATTCTGGGGCAATATAGTATGTTGTGGTGGTTGTCGTAGTCTTGGTACCGTTAGTGGGGGAGCCTACCACTGTGGCGGTAGGAATGGCCGACCCGCCAACATTCTTGGCTATAGGAGTGGCAGTGACAATTGGCACTGCCTGAGTCGAAGGAGTCCCGTACTTGGTAGTGGCTGTAGTGTATATTGGTGCTGTGGAAGGTGGCTGACCATAAGTCTGTGGCGGGTAGTACGGCTCGTGACTTGGAGGAGGTGGGTGACCACATCCGCGTCTAGGTGGTGGCGGCGGCGGTGGATATCCACCACCACATCCCCTTGGAGGAGGTGGAGGAGGATAAAAGCCTCCGCTGTGACTGCCATAGCTTCGTCGTCTCCTATGGCGACGAAACGAGCCCGACCGACTGCGACGACGATGGTAATATCCGTGGTGTCCCATTACTACGAGTATGTGTGTATGGTCAAATACGTGGATTGTGTGGGAAGCGGGAGTTGCTGAAAATGTGTGAAAGTTTTTATGAGGTTGTGTGCGAGGTATGCAGGCTGAAAGGGTTTGGAGTAGTCGCGCAGGAATATCGTCGTGGTTCGACACTGTATATCATTGAAGTGACCGAGTTTGCTTGTAAACGCGAATAAATAAATGTGTGAATAGTGTGACAGATATTAGGACACAGGGGTATGCCATACCTCCTTCAGACTTAGGTTGACTCTTTGGTCGTCATTGACGGCTGTAAAAGTGTATGGCGTCCTACCTCGATGCAAGACTTTCGACTCCAGCATCCCAGGCAACTTCCTAGCTGTCGATGGTGTAGCGGTGTTTCGTAGGCTAATAAATGATGATGATGACGTCATTCTCAACGGTCGAAAATCTCCTTCGCCATGGTACGAGTGCTTTTGCGGCGCGGTTCGATTCCACGCCGCTTGCAGTCTTCCTGTCTTGTAACAAGAAGGACAAAGAGCAAGTTGCAACGCATTGCTTTTAAACCTAGGCACCCCGATAGTCCCTGAGTTTGCGTGTTTAGCGAACAAGAGACGAGACTTTGAGGCAAAGCAATTTGAACGTCTGCAACGCACCGTAACGAGTTGGATCTTTTCCAACGCAGCAAAGACAGCAATCGAATCTCTTTTCGAATCCGTTCGGTTCGACTCGTCTCAGAAAACGTCTTGAACTGACCTGACTCGAATCTTACAATGAAGACGAATTTGTCACATATCCTTCCTGTCTGGAAGGCTTGTCAGATCCTTGGCGAAGCCACCGTCGAAAGGATCGTCGCTGGATTGTTGCGGTTACGTTCACAGCAGACACAGAATCGTCGTCAGCAGAGCTCTGAAGAGGAGAGTGACACTAATGCAGAACAAACTATGGAAAAAGATATTGATAACATGGTCAAGGCCTTGTTTTATCGTCATCCACCGCCACGATATCCGGATGCACCATTACCACCGACAGTCCTTCAAAGTTGGAAACGATGGTCATCCGCTGATGCGAAACCTAATTTACGATTGGAAAAGTCATCACTACTCCACTATGTCGTCCCATCACAAGTACAGCCACACGGGGGGCCGTCTGGTCATATGGGATTGTTTGATTGTTTGGTCTATACGTTGCAAGGGCACGCTACGACCTCAACGGGTGGAAACTATTATTATGGTGGATCGCAACCGAATCAAGGAATATTGGTGCCAGATGTCATCATTTTGCTAGCCATCGCCAAGGAATATCAAGATATGAGAAACGAACAGTTAGATCCGACGACCACTCCCAAGTCGTCCCCCAAGAACAAGAAATCTGGTGCAGAAACTCCCGAGAATGTATCCGAAGATGAAGGAGACGAAGACGCGGAAGAAGATGGCACAAAATCAAAATCGAGCCGTGGAAGTCTTAGTGATGCTGAAATGGTCAGGCAGGAAAAGATTGTCTGGACCATGGCCTTGCTGGCTTTTAGAATCTACGATAGCTATCAAAAGAAGGGAGTTGTCGCTCGAGATACGGTCCATCGATTCTTGACAGATGTTTATGGAGAAGACTCCTACAAGACGGCCGAAACCAAAGCCTTGTTGGATATCATTTTTGAAAAGCCTGGTAAGGATGGCGACGACGGTGAAGATGGCACTGATAAAAATGACGGAGAGGACCAAAAAGAGGCTCCAAGTTCGCCCTCTGCCGGAGGACTACATGCCACTGTGTCGGAATTGGACTTTTGCAAGCGAGTCCTCGATACGTTTGACGGGTGGGACGACGACGACGAAGACGAGGAATCTGGTACCAAGCAGAAAAAAAGACCCTATGTCTTATTGGATTGGATTGCTACCCTTACGTACAACTTGATTCCGCCAAAGACATTGCCTCCGTCGGTTTCGGCGTACCTTGAAAAGATGGACCAACGCCCCTTGCCTCTTTGTGACATGTATGCCCTGGGTGAGCATCGTTTGTACGAGATTAAACGCCGTTTTCATTCTATGGTGCAAACAACATCGACCGTCATACAGGGCGATCCGATGAGTGACGAAAGTGCCGCGGCGATGGAAGGCGAAGGCAATGAATCTCCCGGCACAACGTCTTCGTCCACCAGTGCGATGTCGCAGCCACCAAAGCAGGCTATCACTGAGACTGCCTTTTGTGATGCTGTGGCGAATCCCAACGAAGAAATGGGAAGCGGTGGTTACTTGCCTCGCTCGGTAGCAAAGCTCGTGTTCCGAGAAGGTTGTCACAGAGATCCTTACAACATTACCGGAGGTGGATACTGGTCCTTTTACCACGTTTTGTACTTTGGATGCCGCGCTGTTCGTCGGAATGTCTCGGCTCGAGTACGAAGACAAGAGCGACAAAGAAACGAGAAAAAAGAAGATGATAGTGTTGAATTGACGAAAAGAGAGGATGAAGAGAAGGATAATGAATTGTTGCGTTTCATCTTTGGAATGTTTCAGCTGTCGACAGGTGAAGACGTTGAAGACTTGGATCGCAGTGTGCTGACTCGTGATCAGGTTACCCAGATGCTGGTTCTCCTTTTTGAATTCTCGGACTTTCGCCGAATGGCAGATACGCCTGTGGCTTCCGTCGTGGACGACAGTCAAATGGATGATGATCCGTCTCTGGTGAAATCGTCTTCTTCTTCAGCGATTGAAGACTATTGGGTGGATGAAGAGTCCGCATTTATCTTGGGCATCCTTCCGTCGAATGTCGATTCCGCTGACAAGGCCTTGTCTTTACCAGGCCGAGAGAATTCTTCTTTCATTCGCCTCGGGGCTCTTGTCGATTATTCATTGGAAGGTACCGTGTCAAAAGACAAGATGACTTTCGAAGAGTTCTGCATATGGAACAAGTCGAGCCCCAAGGGAGGACCGTCTTCGAGACTATCGGTCTTAATGCTCGAGTTACGACTTGTTGCAGCCGTCTTGTTTGGTATCCCTCCGACGGAGGCTTCCATGGAAGTTCGTTTGATTGGAGAAATCGAGGCAAGACACAAAGAACGATACCCCCAAAGCGAAACCTCCCGTCGTGGGCCAAGAGGAACAGTCTGGTACATAATTGAGTCTGGTTGGTATAGACAGTGGGCATCTGTCGTCAGGAATGTGTCGAAAACTGATATGAATGCAAAAGATGTCAGGGACAGTGGTTCCCAGGGCGACAAGACACGAGGATCGCTAGGACGCATCAGTAACACCGGCCTCCTTGCGACGGACGGGTCTCTGGCTTTACGGAGTGATATTCGATGGAAACACGATTACGAAATCGTCCCTCCCTTGGGATGGTCGGCGCTGCAGGCTTGGTATGATGGTGGTCCTCCTATCTATCGATCAGTAGTTCGCTACATGACTTCAGGGTCCGCCTCTCCCCACGCCAACGCTGGTCGGCCTCGTATTCCCACAGAGAACGAGCTTGAGTTGTACCCCTTCTTTGTCACTGTTTACCTCTGTGACGCTGTGTCGCTCGGTGAGGCTCGGCCTTTCCAACAAAACTACCAGCTCAGTCGTGTCTCGCCGGTTCGAGTAATGCTCTTGCAGCTCTGCAGAGAACTCGATGTGGATCCCGATCTTGCAAGACTTTGGGTGATGGAGAAGCATCCCGATGCGGGTCTTTTAGTCAAAAGCGGCGACGCAGTGAAGACGAATACCTCAGAGGATTGGATTCTGAATCTGGAAATGAATATTGTCGAGCAGAGGAAGAAACGAGGCGTCGCAGACCATAGCGGTAAAGGAATCTCACTTCTTTTAGAGATCAAGGATTCCGATTCCGGCCTCTGGCCTCGCGGTATTGATGGCAAAGAGTGGAGTTTCAAAGAGAAGGACCAGAAGACCAGACTCAAAACGGATCTCGGTGACGGTGTCATTGGTCTTTACAACATGGGGTAAGTCCGCACGCTTTGGTTAGGCGGCAAAGTACGAACTTTTCTTTACTGTTTCTTACAATATTGTCCTTTCTATCGTAGAAACACTTGCTACTTGAATTCATCCATCCAGTGCATTAGTCACACTCCCATTTTTCGAGAGTACTTCACTTCGAAAGCATATCTCAGGGATATCAACAAGACCAATCCACTTGGACACGAAGGGCAGCTTGCGCAGGTCAGCGCAGTCCTGATTAACTCTCTCTGGAAACGTTTCGAACAAAGCAGCCAGCACCAGCCAAACCGTGTGAAGTCTCCTGGCTCGTATGCGATGGTGACGGCGCCATCATTGACACCTAAGACCTTCAAAGAGTCGTTGGGCAAATTCAACGATCACTTCTCTGGTAACGAGCAACACGACGCCCAGGAGTTTCTGGCTTTCCTCCTTGGTGGTCTGTCTGAGGATCTCAACAGAATTGTCAACAAACCGTATATCGAGGCACCTGACTCGGACGGACGCCCTGACCAGGAACTTGCCGATATCTGGTGGTCAAATCATTTAAAGCGAGAGCTTTCTATAATTGTTGCGCTCTTTACAGGGCAATACAAGAGCCTTCTCACCTGCCGGACGTGTGGTTACGAAAGTGCTCGTTTTGAGCCGTTTAACGTCCTCCAATTGCCTCTCCCTGAAAATGACTTCCTTTCTGTCTCCCTCATTCTGTATCCTCTCGGCGAGGGTAAAGATACCATGAAGTATTGTGTGAGGGTGCTGGGAGACGGTAAACTCCGCGATGTCCTTGTTGCTCTTGCAAAAATTATTTACTCCGACCAGAAGGACAGCGATATCCCGGTGACTAAAGCAGAGCAGGGTGACGACGAATCTAGTGCCATGTATGATCGGTTGTCCCGCAATCTGGCGGTGGTGGATATGCGTGATGGATATATCGCAAAGATTGCTCCCGTAAGTGTAATGAAGACAATCGACTGTATCGTCTGATCTCGAGCTCACTCTGATATCTTTCATTATGTTGATAGGTTTCATGGTCGCTTCAAGACCTCCAGAATAAGGACACCGGAGAGTTACCTCTACTTCACGTGTACGAATTGGATCCGCTGAAAGCTGATGGCACGTCGGCAGGGACGATAGATAAAAGCGAGGCTAGTACGTCAGAAAGCGCGGGTGGAAGCGAGAACGAGGGCAAATACAAGAAACCGAAGCAGGGATTTCTTGCTGTGGCACAACGTCGATCTGAAGTTGTATCGCAACAGCATTTGCATCCTTTTGCTCACCGTGTCTTCGGTACACCTTTGCTCCTCCGTGTGGACGACCTCGAACAACGAACTGGTAGAGAGATTTATGATCTTATTGCGGCACGACTTAGAAACTTCGTACCGAAGGCAGCGCAGCGCTTTCTGGTGGGCAGTGATACCAGTGGCGAGACTTCACCAGGTGCTGCCAGAGAGGATATTGGCGACGCCCCAGCAAAGAGCAAGAGTCGAAGCACTGTAACTATCCCCACAACCACAGACATGGAAGACGTTTCTGCTGGTTCAGTACCGCGCTATGGCTTCCGACTGAGGCTCACATCTCGCGACGGACGTCGGTGTTTGACTTGTCCGTGGTATGAGTGTTGCATAGGATGCCTGATTCCTGACGATGACGCAACGGCTACCGTTATGGATGGGGACTGCGTTACCGTGGACTGGCATTTTGCAGTTGATTTGGCAACCAGCGGCTTTGGTACGAGATCGAGTCCTTTGGATCCTATTTCCACTATCGCAGCCACTTCCAGGCCGAAGATGTACAGCGTCCCAGTGAAGAATCACTCGTCCTGCGGAGGCGTAAAGAAACCAGGGTACGGAGGTGCGATTACGCTCGAAGATTGTCTAGATGCATTTGCCAAGGAAGAGAAGATCCCCGACTCCTACTGTTCGAAGTGCAAAGAAATGCGGCTACAGACAAAGCGAATGAGTTTGTGGCGTTTACCACCGGTGGTCATCATTCATTTGAAGAGGTTCCAATTCACGCAACATATGAGGCGTAAGTTGAGAGATCTCGTGATCTTCCCTGTCGAAGGCCTGGACCTCTCAAGAATCATGGCATCAGACTCTGACGGAGGAAAGGAAAAGGATACGATCAACGGACTTGATAAGCAAACAGATGAGAACGGATTGGATACACAAGACGACGAAAATGACCCGGCTCGTCTCAAAGACGGCGGGAGGGAAGAAATGCTGTACGACTTGTACGGAGTCGTCCATCACCAAGGTGCGCTGTCTGGGGGTCACTACGTGGCCTCATTGAAGTCCGAACTTGACGGCCAATGGCGTTTGTTCAATGATGCCCAGATATACGAGATCCACTCAAGGGACGTCGTAGATGCAAGCGCATACATTCTTTTTTACATTCGCCGTGACGCAGCCAAGGCCCAACTTTCCGATTTCTGGGATGTGCGCGGAGAGGGAGCGGGTGTTAGCGAGGAGGACATGGAAAACTTGATGAAGGGTCGCTCCGATAGATGCGTCATTAGTTAATTAATTGAAGCGTCTACATAACAGAGAATTATTTGATTGTTTTCAGAATAGCTGAGCTTTGATACGGCCCGCACATTGTTGCTCCAACATATTCGCCTCTAGACGAAATGGTCGGAAAGGCCATCGATGGGCTCAGGACAAACTTGCTGCACCGAAGGTTCCGTCCAGTTCAATTCCTTGATTGCCCAATCCTCACAATCCTTACAGCAATGGATGTACGCGGCCCTCTTGGTTGAATTGAACCCCAACTGCTCAAAGCGTTCACAAGCACCAAGGATCCGAAATCCCTCGTTCGAAATCGGAAGACAGTCTTCGCAGAAGCAATCAGTGCAGACCTGGCACGGGAACAAAAGTCCTCCTACTTGTTGACTTGGTTTGTCGCAAGTTTTACAATAGTGGTGGCTGCAGCTCTGGAAATCTTTCGCACGACGATAGCCGGCGCATTCCAAATGAAGCGAAACGGGGCACCTTGGACAGCAGACTAACGAACCGCCATCAAGGCATACTTGGCAGTGAGACTGGTTCACTAACTCGGAAACACGCTTCTTTTTTTGTACCGCAAAATTCTGCTTCTTGCTTGAGCTCAATTCGCGGTTAAAGACTGAGACCTCCCCGCCCTCGAGGTCGTAGTCGTTCGATTTAAGTACGGGCACAAGACGATTTCCATAGCCAGAGTTGTTGCCTTCATGGTACACCACGCGATTTTTCACTTTGCGCTTGACCCCGATTATCCCAGAGATCTCTTTCCATACGTGTGCAATACCTGACATCGTCTTCGGAAGTTTGCCTAACTCCTCTCTGGTCTGCGCCTCACGAAGCGCTTGGAAGTCGACACCACCGAAAACCTGGGTAGCAGAGAACTGCTTCTCTGCGTCAAAAGACTCGGCATTCTTTGCCGCGCCACCAATAATGAGGCCCACGGTATCCGTTTCCTTTCGTGAACGGTCAGTGAGAAGATCTATATCCTCCAAGGAAGGAAGTGCGTGCTTAGACTTGTCTCCAAAGATAGCATCGCAACCAAACTTGATATGCGACAAGAGCTCTTTCGTACTCATCCCACCCGCCTCATCAGTAGCTGTCTCGGTCTCTTTGTTCACTGTTTGATCCAAGAGGAGCTTCTTCTCAGCCCGCTCAACAATGCGCTCTTCGACTGTCCCGGCGGAGATCAGGCGATAAACATGAACCTTCTTGGTCTGCCCAATTCGATGAACTCTCGCCATTGCTTGAAGGTCATTTTGAGGGTTCCACTGAACGAACGACGTTCATTGAAAACAATTTGTGAGAACTTCAAGAGCGGATAATTAGTCCGATCTCCTTCTTTCACTACTTACATCACTGTCAAAGAGAATGCACGTATCCGCACTCTGCAAGTTTAGTCCCATTCCTCCGCTCCTGGTCGACATAAGAAACAAAAAGTACGGAGAGGGATCCGCATTGAATTGTCGCACAATGAAGTTTCGTTTGGCACGCGCAGTGCCACCATCAAACCGACAGTAGTTCCACCCACGCGCAAGGCAGTAGTCTTCCAAGACATCCAGAACTTTCGTGAATTGCGAAAATAGAACTGCACGATGTCCTTTTTGGCAAAGAGACCTCAACAACATATCCAAAACGGCAAGCTTACCAGACGCACCAATCACTTCTTCCAGAGGCGTCTTGTCAGGATCTGTCTCTGCACCCGGAAACAAGAATGGATGCTGGCAGCACTTGCGAAGTTGCATAAACAGATTGCGCAAGAACTGGTTCGCCTGATGACCTACGGCACCAGTGTCATCATCCCCACCGCAGCGTTCTTCGAGACGTGACAACATACTGACATCTTTCAACAACAAGGCCTTGTACCAAAAGACCTGCGTTTTCGACATCGGGCAGTAGACCTTGGTCTCCAACTTGAGAGGCATGAGTTTCTCGACCTGATTCTTGAGTCGACGAATCATAAAAAGGTCTAGAACTGCTTGTGCCTGCGAGAGCTTGGTCCTGTCGACGTGATTCTCCGTGAGATTAAAGGCATCGTCAAAGGGCTTGGACGTTGTAAAGACTTTTGGGTACAAAAATTCCAACAACGACCACAATTCTGTCAAATTGTTTTGGAGCGGCGTCCCTGTGAGCAAAAGTTTGTTTTCACAATGAATCTTACGGACGGCGTCGGCAATCAACGTGGAACGTCCCTTGATTTTGTGTCCTTCGTCCAACACGACATAGTTAAAATACCAACGCGAGAAAGCGTGGAGATTCTTGGGAATCTTGGCCATCTCATAAGTGGTAAGGACGACGTCGTACTTTGACGCATGGTGCGAAAGTTGTTGACGTTGGGAATGTCGTTCCACTTTCTCGGACGAATGAAGGCGCAAGACCTTCAAATGAGGCGCCCAACGTTGCAATTCACTGCACCACGAGGCAAGGACTGTCAAGGGACAAACAACAAGACTCGGCCCCGTGACATCCTCTTGTTCCTTGAGATGGCAAAAGAGCGAGATGGTCTGCAACGTCTTGCCCTGAGCGACGACGACAGAACGACAGCCAAGATATGGTACTTGTTAGGACACTGGATACATACTCAGACAAACAAAAGTAAAACAACACTGTATGCCATACGTACCAAACCCATTTCATCTCCCAAAATCATGCCCAAGTTTTGACGGTGCATCTTTGCCATAAATTCCAAGCCTCGCAACTGATAATCTCGCAAAATAGGTCCATCACCATCCATGCCGGGTGGCCGGCACAATCCTCTGGGTTCTGTGACTTGGACCTCTAGTCCCATCTCCTTTGGCACCGTCGCGTTCGTTTCTGCAGCGTGGATCAAGGACTGTTCCACATTCGGAGTCAAAAAAGGAGCCAGCACGTGTACATGTTTTTGCAGGAAGGAGTGACGAGCCTGTTGTTTGTCCACAATCCGTTGTTGAATCTTGGCATTGTGTCGGTAGCGTTCTTGCTCCAAAGGTGAAACTGTGGTTTCTTTGACCTTTGGTTTCTTCTTGGAGTGCTGGAGCGACGCACGAGACTTAGTCACCGGACGGAGCGTGGAAACCACCGGTTGGTACTCGTACGTGCCACCCTTGACGACGTAATTGTTCTTGGCCAAAACAGCTTGTCCGCCAATGTAGATCAAGGTTGACTTTTTGTCTCGTTCGGAACGACGACGGCCATCATCGGCAATCTGCGCCGAAGAAGTAGTGAAAGTTCGACGTTGCGACTCCGAGTCGGAAGAAGAGGACGAACATGACGAAGAAGTTGAAGTCAAAGTGGACGAGGTCAAATCAACAACCTCCACCTCCTCCATCTCCTTTACCGTTAGATCAATGACCTCCACCTCCTCCATC
>Ga0222719_10005864_pt1 | contig 10524 bp, 12 predicted proteins | sample C33_34DmetaG_FD_165039 | JGI IMG/M metagenome (GOLD analysis project Ga0222719, IMG submission 165039) | Estuarine water microbial communities from San Francisco Bay, California, United States - C33_34D | ecosystem: Environmental > Aquatic > Marine > Unclassified | place: USA: California...
TTATCAAAGCAGGTGGAGGGCGAAGAACTGCCCTTATGATGTGCCTTCGGTATGACCATGCTGACATTTTAGAGTTCATGAATCGGAAGTTTAATCAGTTAGATTTGAATGAGGACAATGTGAAAGAATCACTTCAAGATGCTTTTCCTAATTTGCCCTTTGATGAGTTGAACACTTTGACTGAACTCTTTTCAGCCGACAATGAAACCATTTACAAAAACCTTATTAAGCATGAACTTGATATGCGATTAAAGAATGCAAATGTTTCAGTTCTTGTTGATAATGAGTTCTTTGAGATGGTGAAGGAAGATAAGAACATTGATTTCATGTGGAGAAACAAAGAGATAGGCTCAATCCCTGCGAGAGAGATTTGGGACATGATTGTTCTCAACTCTTATACATCGGGAGAACCGGGTGTTTTGAATGAGGGATTAGCGAATGAAATGAACAACATTTGGTATCACAAGCCCCTTATCAGCACCAATCCATGTGGCGAGATTTGGCTTGAAGAATACGGATGTTGCGATTTGGGGGCTATCAATCTCGCTAACCATATTCGTGAAGATAGTTCGGATTATGATTGGGACAAATTAGCCGACACAACGCTTGTAGGTGTGAGATTCCTTGACGATGTTCTTGATGTGAATACTTATCCAACAAAAGAGATTGAGGCGAATTGTCAAGATGTGAGGAGGATTGGACTTGGAATCATGGGTCTTGGTCATAGCCTCATTCAATTAGGTTTGAAATACAATTCGGCTGAAGGGCGAAGAAAGGTTGAACAACTCTTCAACTTCTTGAAAAAGAAGTCCTATGAGGCATCAACATATCTCGCAGTTGAAAGAGGACCATTTGCCCGCTTTGATGCTGAAAAGTTCCTTCAATCGGGATTCTGTAAAACTCTCAACAAAGGAACAAGAGCCAAGATTCGGGAATATGGAATGAGAAATTGTGCAGTTTTGACGATTGCCCCAACAGGAACAACATCAATCGTAGCGGGAACTTCAAGCGGTATTGAACCTGTTTTTGCCGCAGGGTATAAGCGAAGATACTACGCCAATTCCGAAGATAGCAACGAAAGAGTATTGAAAGAGGAAGTCGTTATTGACCCTCTTTTTGAGTCTTTGTATCAACAGGGAATTGATGTTTCAGCATTTGTTTCAGCCCATGAGATTTCAGTTGAGGACCACTTGAGGATTCAAGTTTCAGTTCAAAAGCACATTGACAATGCCGTTTCAAAGACTATCAACATTCCTAATGATTATGATATTGACAAATATAGTGAATTATTGCTGAAGTATGCACCCCAACTCAAGGGAACAACCGTATATAGGTCGGGTTCAAGAGGAAACGAACCTTTAGTTCCTCTTTCGGCAAAAGAAGCAGTTGAATATATTGAATCCAATGATTTGATTATTGGAACTGCACAAAGCGACTGTCCGAGTGGTGTTTGTGAACTTTCCGAGCCTATCCAAGAAGCAACGACACAATAATCTTAAATACTCCACCTGCATAGTTTAGGTTAAGGAGGAGATTAAGATGAGTGATTTGAATGCACACAACTTGAAAATTAAAATTGAAACAGATGAATACATTTATTGGGAATACATTGAGGCTTGATACTGTGATTCAAGAATCAAAAAAACCCTACTTCTATTTGCGAACCGCACAAGGTTTCAAAGAGAAAGAATTGATTCGTCATTTTGTTGAGGATATGCCTTGTGGAATGTTTAATATCAAAGATAAGGGCGGAAACCTCATGTTGGTTTCTGCTCATGCACTCACAACTGCGAGGCGGAGAGTTGAGGAAACTCAATCGCAACATTTTGATTTCAACGACTATCCACATTTGCCTTATGCGGAACAATTGCGATTCTTGGAGTTCATTGAAAAGATTGAAGATGAAAGAAACTTAAGGAAAACTAAAGAGCGACCCTACATGAACTATGGGTTGGGAACAGTCAAATTGATTTTTGAGATTTTTGAAACCATCCGACAAAAGCGAAGTTTGATGGTTGAAAGGTATCAGTCCATGAGTGAAACTGAAATCTATGATTTGAAGTATGCCTCATACTTGATACAAATGAATAGCAATCCTATACGGTTAGAAGGGCTTAGTGAGGAAGAGGCAATCCAATCACAAAACATCAAGTTCAACATGAAAACAGATTCGGGTTATTACTTTGTCCTAACCTTCATTGAAGATGATTTTGACAATGTTTCTCTTCTCACAGTTTATCTCAAAGATGATGATGAGCCAAGAAACACTATCCGAATTGATTAGGCTAAGGCTCTCAATGGGAAAACTTCATCAAGGAATCCATTCGCCCAAAACTCTCTAAATCGGTTGAGGATTTGATTATCTTCATCGGTTTTTTCAGCCCCATAAAGATAGGTTTCATATCGGGTTTCAATTTTGCCCCAAAGTTCAGCCATTAACTCAAGCAAATCTTCTTCAAGTTGTGCTTCTTCAATGATTGACTTTTGAGGTTCCTTTGCGGTCTTTACCGAAAGTTTTCCGCATTTGTATGCTAAATCTCCCAAAAAATCGTTTATTCCCGACATGAATTAAGGTTTAACCAAACACCCTATTAAACCTTTGCATAGGAAGATTTATATGGGTCATACACAAAACCTCTAAGCATGACTGAAATGAATGAAGTCCTATTGATTGCTTTAGCAACCCTTGTAGCCTTAACTCTCCCCCTGTGGATGAAATACAAATCAAAAATCCTCAATCGGGTTTCCGAAGAGTTGGATGATTTAGAGGGGGCTATTGAGGATGCGACAGGTCTTGATGTTGGACTTTCCGATGCAGTTGAAGAAGTCATGGAAGAAGCGATTGAAAGTGTTGAAAACTTGGCTGAAGATTTTGCTGAAGATGGAAAACTTGAAGAAGGTCGCCTTGAGTCTGTAATTGAAGAGGTCAATGAAGATATTCAAGAGGCAACCGATGATTTGGTTGATGATATTGTTGAAGATTTGAATGAAAATCTTGAGGAAACATTAGGCAACATGACAGTATCAGCATTGAGAGAGATGCTAAGGGAAAGAAACCTTCCCGTTAGTGGAAGAAAGGCTGAACTCATTCAAAGACTTTTGGAGTGATATTGATGGGAGAAACCCTATTGGATAGATTGGGTCTTAGGCTATACCTAACGAGATTGGTTCAATTCTTTTTGGGTTTTGACGGCATATTACATGGGTTGGGAGTCTTAACTGCCTACTATGAGGAGGCATGGACTACATTTGCACTTAATTTATTTCACACATCAATTTTCTTTATTGCAGTTTATTTTGTAGGTCATGACCATTCACATCACAAACCGAATGAAGGAGAGAATCATGAACATAGTGATGGTGAATCCGAAAACTCAAACAGAATTAGAAACATTATGTATGTTGTTTTGGCGGTTGTTGCTATTCTATTTTTGACTCCTATTGGTGAATTGATTCTTCCCGAATCACTTCATTTGTTTGAGCATGGTCATGAACATTGAAATAAAAGGAGGTGAAAAATGATGAATTGGAAAAAAATTGGACTTATTTCAAGCCTTGCATCCATTGTAGGCAGTATTGGAATCTATGCTTTGCATGATGAAAACTTAGGTATCTTTGTAGGGTTGTGGGCTTCAGCACTTTTGCTTTTGACGGATAGACTCTCGGAAGAACTCAACTGAATAGAAAAGATTAAATAGTCAAAGGATTCAATTGAATCTATGGCTGACGATGAAGAGTTGCGAAACAAGGCAAAGATTATTGCCGAAGCAACAGGGAGAACTGAAGAAAAGGTTCTTGAAGATTTGTTAGATGATGGAATTGTCAATCTTTCAAATGAAGAAAGAAAGGATAAGGATTTAGTTCAGCAACTTAAGGAAGCGGCAGAACTTATCACTACTGTTCAATCCATATCTCAAGAGGTTTCGGAAAATACCGTATTAAATGGTGGAGAGAACAAAACTGAAGTCAAGGTTGAAACAACCCTTGATGGAGATGTAGTTGATAGAGCCATTGATTCACTTCAAAGGAAAGCCGATAACATCAAGAAGTTGGCTTTGACTTTAGTTCCTATTTTTCTCTTGATTACAGGAGGCTCAATGGAGGCATTTGGAGTCATTGACATAATGGGAAGTGATGATTCGGAATCCGAAACCGTTTGGGGATGCACCGTAGCCGATGCTGATAACTACAATCCCGATGCAACCGATGATGATGGCTCATGTTGGTGGGATAACGGAGGTGGAGGGGATGAATGTTATGATGATTGGGCGTGGAAAAACGAGGCAATTTTTGACCATGACCACAACGGACAGGGATTCAACAATGATTTGAGGATTCAAGTGGATTTTATTGATTTGAACCAATGCAATTACAACATGAATAATGGATATTTTGACATTATGGTTGGCGATTATCAAAGAATCATTGAACGGGATTTTTCTAATCAATTCAATATCAACGAGCATTACATTGATTTGCCCGAAGGAGATTATTTTGTTCAAATAGATTACTACACCTATGATGGCTCTCATTGGAATGGACCCGAAGCATGGGTCTATATGGAGGGTGAACCGAATTGTGATTTAGATTTAATTCACAAAGATGCTGAACTTTATTTGATTCGTGGAAACAAGTTAGAAGTCGCCATGATTATTCAATCAAATAATGAATGTGAAGGGGATATTGACTTTATGTTTAGCCTCTATCATAACAATTCTTATCAAAGCACCGTTGATTATGGCGTTTTGGATGCACAATCAATTGAAGGTTCGGGAGAATACCGATTTACTCTTTCACATGATAGTTGGGACAACTTAGGAGAAGGAGAATGGTTCTTAGAAACAAGGTTTAGGCCAAATGATACAGGACAGGAGATTTGTTGCATAGATACAAACAAAGTTGAAGTCAAGGTGGAATCTAATTGAGTCCAACTTCAAACTATGTGCTTTCATACGCAATCTATTGCATAGGTATTGATTTCATAGATAGAAACACTTCGCTACTGCAAAAACAAACAGGATTTTTTTCAAAGGCTGAAAGATTCCCATACTTTGACGCTTGGACTTTGACTCATATATTGTGGGGAGTGATTGCTAAAAGAATGAAAGTTGAACAATCAACATACCTCACATTAAGTATTTTGAATGAGGTGATATTAGAACAATTGATATGTAGGTATGCAGAATCAAATCCAATAATTCATTTTTCAAAGAGATGTGATTCTATCCCTCACATGATGGCTGATGTGCTTTATGGATGGTTAGGATTCAAGATAAATCCATGATGCAAAAAAATCAATTTAAGAGAAACCATTAAATGTCGGAAAGAAAAATACTGCATTTAGAGGGTTTTCATGGATAAGAAAAAGCAATCCTACAATGATTGGTTGATGAAGCGAACAGGTTTGCTCATTGTTTATGCTTGGGTCATGCTTGCAGTAGGATTCTTTGTTTTGACCGCTTATGACCCTACATACCTTGACTCATCGGAAGATTATGTTTCAATCCTCGCCATTATTGGTGGTCCAGCCCTTCTTATCATCACAAAAATTATTGAAACTTGGAATCAAGAGAAACAAAATCAAATCGGAGATTATGAGGCTCAAGCCCAACACGAAAGGGCTATGGATGAAATTAGAGTAAAACATGAAACAGATATGGAGAGAAACCCTAATTGTGATAAACAGGAGGCTACGGATTCAATTCAAGATGTTAGGATTCAATCTTTAGAACAAAAGTTGAATAGTTCTTTGGATAAGGTTTCCGATTTAGAATCCGAAGTAATAGTTTTGAAAAATAAAAACAAAGGAAAAGGAAAAGGTGAATGAAAATGAATAATGTAATTGTAGGAACGGCTTTTGTCTTTGGTCTTGGTGGTGCATACCTTGTCAAAAATATGAAAAACTTTAGAGAATACCTTGATAAGACCTATGGAAAAACAGTTATGGATGGAGTAGGCTACTTTGGAGGTGCATTACAACTTGGGGCAGTTGTCGCAGTTTCAAGAGGATGGTTGAAAAATACTGACCCTGTTTATCACGGTATCAGTTTAGTGGGTTCAGCAGGTTTGCTCGCAACCGCCTACTATCACAATGCTCTCGCACCTGTATTGGTGAACATCATTTGGATGGGTATGAACACCGTAGGGATTATTGAAGGAGTTTCAAATCAACAAGCAATTGTAGGTATGACGACTCCAAAGAATTATGTCCCTGCATAATCGGTGTAGTCATGAAAAATTGCCCCTGTGGTGCAGGTAAAATCATGGGAGATTACTACAACAAAGATGATGAGCCAAAAATAGATTGCGATTATTGTGAAGAGATTTACAAAATGAAAATCTTTCTTTGTTGGGATATGTTTGAGGGAACATATTGGTATCAATGGAAGGCAATCCTTCGGGAATGAACAACCTTAAATATGTGTTCGCTGAATCTTGAATTATGTCCTCTTTTGAGTCCTATATGTGCCTCATTTGTAGTGATTTAATTCTTATCCTTCCCGGTAAAACGGGAATCCAAAATTGCGAGTGTGGAGAATTAAAGATTGAGCAAACAAAAAACCTTCACCGAGTTTTTGGAACCTTCGGAAAATACTATTGCACTAACCCACAAAAGAAAAAAATCAATGGGAACCGAATCAAAGTAATCTCCCACACACAACAGATGGATAATTGCGTGGCTGAAGTTTATCGGTGGGAAACAATAGATACATTTGAAACGGGAGGAGATTCCTCAAATCGTCAAGTGGAGAATCGCAAACTTAATAAGGGTAATACAACAAAGGAATAATCAAGAAGGAGGAAAAAACATGAACATTGTAAATGGAAAAACCCAACTTGAAATGCTGATTGAACACTTTGAGGTTGCTGACAACATTAGCAACATTGAGGCTCAAGCCGTCTATAAGATTCGGGCTTTGCCCCGAAGAATCGCTGACTTGAAAGAGCGAGGATATGAGTTCCGAAGTGAATGGAAAAGAGATTTAACAGGTCAAAGGTATAAGAGGTATTTTCTTATATCCACACCTAACCGAGTGGAGTGAGTGAAACTTTATTCGGTTGTATCTTACATGGGCGTATGGTGTAATGGATAGCATTTTGGCCTTCTAAGCCGAAGATAGGGGTTCAATTCCTCTTACGCCCGCCATTCACTTTGTCGGAGTGGGTTGTGTATTCGCAACCTGCTTCCGACCTCAAAGGATAGATAGCATAGTTTGGTTAATGCACTCGGCTCATAACCGAGCGACCACAGGTTCAAATCCTGTTCTATCCATCACAACGAATACAAACCTTAATATATGGGTGTTGCATACTCTAAACCAAGTGGGAGTAGTTTAATCGGAAAAACGCTTGATTGCGGTTCAAGAAACTGCGGGTTCAAATCCCGCCTCCTACACCAAACTCCATTAGAAACCTTTAACATTTTGAAGCGTGATTGAAAGGTATGGCTGATGATGGGTATGGGTGGAATGAGTATTCTCCATTCACTACTTCTTCGGGAGAGGAAAAAGCCCTCTATTTATCCATACCCTTTATTCAAATAATGAACATCATTCATTCATTCATTGTTGAAAAACTTGGCGAGAAGATTGATATAAGGTTGGAGAAAGGACTACTGACCACCGATTTTATTCGCTCGGAAGGTTTGAAGAATTATTTTAATAACCTAAATAGAAGAAAATCACAGTTAAGATGGATTGAAAGATATTGTGAGTTTCATACAGGAGTTCCGATTGATTTGGTTCAAGACTTCCCCTTAGAACTTCTTTCATTGACATATCGCAGGTGTTTTGCGAATCTTCCTTTTAGTTCCGCCATGAGCCAAATTGATGAACACTCCAAAGATTACAGGATTTTTAGGAATAATGAAATTAGGGAATTGTCAAATAATAGAAGTTTGGAGAACTTCTCAAATCAATTACGGGGCGAGGCAGGTGGATATATTGATTCAAGTTCTTTTAGTTTCCTCCCGATGTATCTGTTCCTTAAGTTTTTATCACGCCCCTCAACTAAACCAATAAAGATTTTTAGAGAGGAAAGGTTTTCTTTTGTAGGGTTAATTGATGCTTCAAATGCGATAACCTATGTGATAGGGCATGACGAATATGCAGACATAGAAGATATGGGGCGGATTAGAATAGAAGGAGGGGGTAATTGGACATTTACTTCAAGGATTTTTAGTGATGGACTTCCTATTCCCGGTGGTTTTTCAACGACTCCCGTTCCGAACCTTATTCATGAATCAATTCAATCAAAGGTTGTTGTGGGTGGTGTGAAACGGATTCCGATGAATTACTTCCGAAGAGGTATCTTTTTTGAATCTTGAACGGAGAGGGAAAAACCTTAAATACAACCATCCCTTCATCTATTCATGGGCTTGTAGTTTAATTGGAAAAACGCTTGATTGCGGGTCAAGAAACTGCGGGTTCAAATCCCGCCAAGTCCACCATCCTATTCACAAAAACAGTTAAATAGTTCTCAACTGAACTTTATTTCATGTTGGAATCTCTATGGGAAACCTGTGGCGTTTCATGTATTGGTGTTTTTTTGTTCCTTTGGTTTATGGGAACATTGATTGAAAGAGGAGTCATAATGAATAGAGATTTTGACTTCAACAAATGGTGATTTAGATGTGGAGTAGTTTTGAAGATTCGGAAGATTATGAACCTAAGCGTGATTTGATTGGAAACTTTATCACAATGTTTGCTTGGGGATTCATTATTGGGCTACTCATATTTTAACGACAAGTTTAAATATCAAAAGGTTAGCATTAAGAGTATGGACTTCCGATTGAAAGAATTATTTTTAGGGGCAATTGGTGTCGGAGTCATATTCAAGGGCTTGGAATCATTCTTGAAGGATAGGGATATTGACCTCTTGGCTGAAGATTGGAATAAAGATATGGGGGAGGTTCCCACCGCCATTGACTTTTTCGTTGCTTCCGAGATTCTAAAGCACAATGGAAACATCAGCAATAAAGACGCTTTGAAAAATGTTCAAGCAACCATTACTGATGCAAAATATGGTTTTTTGAACTACGAAAGGAGAGAAACAGGCCAATTGAGAAAGGTTATTCAAGATAGGCTTGAATACTACAACTACTATTACAACCGAGAGGGTTCTCTCGCACTTAGAAGAGAGGTTGAAAGACTTGAAATTAGATTACTTGAAGTTTCAAAAGGAGAATACAAAAATTATTTGAAAGAGATTCGCATTGATGCTCAACTTAGAGGGCTGATGAGGCTTCCGAATGCTGAAAAGTATGATAAGATTCGGTTGAGATTCGCCCCTAACCCCAATGGACCTCTTAGTATGGGACACTCTTTCGGAATCATCACAAACAATGTTTATGCTGATGTTTATGATGCTGAATACATCTTGAGATATGATGATACAGACCCCGATAACAAAGTTCCTCAAGCCCACCTCTATGAACAGATTCGGGATGAGTTTGAGTTCTTGACTGATAGGACTTCCGATGATTACACTCTTTATGTTGCTTCGCAAAACCGCAACAAATATATCAACTATGCGAGAAAGTTGATTGAGGGGGGTAAAGCCTATGTTTCATACATTCCTCATGGCGAGTTTTCAAGTAAATATCAAATGCACCTTACGCCCGAAGAAAGGGCTAAGGGAAGAAGCCCAAATCAAAGCCGACAGGGAATTGCATCCCCCGATAGAAACAAACCTGTTTCAGTCAATTTGAAACAATTTGACCAAATGGTTGAAATGGGTTTTTATGTTGATGAGGATGGAACTCTATGCAAACCTACGGATGCTCACATTTATGGAGGGGAGGATGAAAGCACCCAAGTTCCTACTGTTTGGCTTAAAACTCCTTTGAATCACCCAACTCGCAAATACAGGGATATGAAAATCATGAGAGCCACATACAAACCTCATCCAAGTTCGGATGCAAAGGTTTTCCCTTATTTGAACTTTCAAGGGGCTATTGACGACCACGATTTGAAAATTACTCACATGATTCGGGGTGCAGACCTTTGGGAAACTGAAATTGCATATCCTCTTATTTGGAAGGCACTTGGATGGAATGTTGATAACCTTCCTGTTTTCATGTATTGGGCGAGATTATTCTTTGAGGATTTTTCAGTCCCATACACCGACCCCACAACAGGACAAAGAAAAGAACTAAGAGCAATCGGAACTTCAAAGTTAGCAAAACTTGTTCAGTTGCCCGACTTCGGAGGGAATTGGTGCAACCCCTACTTCCCAACGGTTTGTTCTTACATGGCGAAAGGTTATCCCTCATCCTACTTGACCGACTTTTGGCTCGGAGATGTTTGGAATAAGAAGTTTGAGTCATTTAATGGTGAGGTTGAAAAAGGAAAACCACCATTGACCGTTGCTAAGGGAGAGGCTACGGTAAAGATGTTTGTAGGCAATAACGAATTAGGAAGATTTAAGAAAGACCAAATTAGAGTCCCATATCCTTTGAATACTGAAGGGGAATTGAGAGATACCCCCTCAATTACTCTCGTTGATAGAGTTCTTAATGAACCT
>Ga0222719_10005872_pt1 | contig 10514 bp, 25 predicted proteins | sample C33_34DmetaG_FD_165039 | JGI IMG/M metagenome (GOLD analysis project Ga0222719, IMG submission 165039) | Estuarine water microbial communities from San Francisco Bay, California, United States - C33_34D | ecosystem: Environmental > Aquatic > Marine > Unclassified | place: USA: California...
GGAACAAACGCCCCTTGGGGCAGGTCCTATGTTTTCCTGTGTGGACTTCTGTACAACTTCGAATATTTTCACAATGGTATTTAACCTAATAGCGTAGAGTTGATCTCGGCAATGGGAGGAAAGGTCTAAGATCAACTCGAGCCAACTGTGTTTTAATGTTTTAACATCAAATAAATAATGTTATAATGAGAATTTTTGAGATTGTTTCACCTAGCAACGATAAGGTCACGGAAGCACAGGCCAAAGAAGGCGTGGGCCAAATACTGAGAAGGGTCAAGGGCAAAGGACTAAAACCCGGATTCAGATGCATGGCCGGTCCTAGGAAAGGCAGGATTGTTTCTAAACCCTCTACCTGTACCGCTAGACTGCAACCCGGCAAAGGAGCCAAGATCGCTCAAAAAAGACAGGCCAAAGCCAAGGCCACGGCTCAGAAAAGAGCAAGGACCATGAGAGCAGGCGGTGCCTCCAGACGATTGAAAACTATCCAGGTCGGAAAGAGGGGTGCCTCTAGACCTAAAAAAGCCACGAGACTCGGCAGAAGCAAAGGTCTTCAAAAAAGTAAAGTTGTTCAACCTAAATAACCAACCACTTTCTGAAACTGTCTGGAAATATTTCCATTGATAGTTTCTTGATCCTACAGAATTTTTCTAAAAATACAGCCAAATTTTTTCTATCATTGTCATCGTAGGGCAACCCAACTGATTCTTTGACCTTGTTAAGGAAGGAAGAATTTGATTTTATAGACAGTATGTTTTCCTTTGATTGTTCATCCAACACATTAGGGTTCATAAAATTCCTGTCAGAAACAGGATTGAACACGATGTCATCCTGCTCGTGAAGGTCATAAAAGTTTTTGATATCAAATGAAGAAAGGTTGCTGACTGTCGCTATAATCCTGACATTGAATCCATTTTTCCGTATCAATTCTAGGTTGTCACAGAAATCTTTCCATGCCAGTCCGTTCCTAATGAATTCGAAGAATCTACCAGTGGATTCACATGACACATCAAAGGTGACTTTCTTTGGATCCATCTGTCCTATCATGTTGGCCAACCTGTTTTTATCTAGGCCGAGGCCGGAAACGATTGTGGTGTTGATACCATCAGCCGATGTCATCACATCCAATAATCCGTTGTTTAACAAAGGCTCCCCACCCAAAAATGTAATTCTATCGATAGTGGGGCAGAGACCTATTTCTCTCTGAAGCAATTTAAAAAATTTTGATTCATGACTCCTGTCCTTCTGTTTGACCTTGCTCCATAATTTGGCCCAATGATCCACTTCGTTCTTGTATCCGGGTATATCGAAGTTGCCATTTTTCTCTATCTCCCTAGCCCATGAGGTGCTCCATTCTGCACTACAATAGGCACAGGTCAGGTTGCAGTCGTTGGACAACGATATCTTAAGATCCTTGAGTGCCGATTCGGCCTGTTGGATCGACCTATCTCCTTTGTCTTTCCTTGCACTGGTGAGTCCCTGGTCCTCGTACCTATAGCAACCCCAATCACAGGATTGGCATCTCTGTCCAGACAGCATCTTGGTCCTGTCCTGAATCATGGTCTGGGTGTTGAATAGTTTTCCTGGATTGTTTTCAAGCCATTCAAGATTGATCCTCTCAGGATATGCCTTGCAACAATTATAAACCAACCTGGATTGGACATGAACCTGTAGTTCATTAAATTTTGTAGAACAGTAGACGTCACTCATGACTTTTATTTAAGTTTCCTATGATCTCTGTGGACAATCTAGTCTTCCAGTTCTATGCCTTGCTCTTTCAACACCTGCTCCACCGCTTCTCTGGGTGAGTAGGTCCACACCGTGAACGCGGCCTGGTTCATCTCGTCGCCTTCCACCACTGCCGTGATCCCGGTGTGCTTCAACACATTGTGGATCTCGGGCACGATGCTCCTGTCCTGGTCCAAGTCCCAAGCACCTATGTCGGCCACCTGGAAATGGTGTCGATGAGTTTCTGATATCGTCATTTTAGTCCTCCCATTTTTAAGATTGAATCTTTAGTTATCTGAAAGCCCTCCTCGTGGGCAGATGCTCCCCAGGTACCTTCCGATGTCTTGGTTGACGCCTTATCGATCAATATCGCGGTGTTCCATATAGTATTGGAATCAATAGTTCCCGTGTTGGATACCGACGCAACCAGCATCATGAAGCCTCCTAGGATGCCTTCTATGCTCATTAATCCGCCCTCGATTCTGAATAGACCGTCATTCCGTATTTCTTCAATTCGTTAGCAAAGGCATCACAGGCTTCTTCCTTGATGCTCATGCTCTGAGTCATTCTGTATTGATGATCTTGTGGCATGATGTCATAGTAGGAAATCCTGTATCCACCTCTGAATCCGTTGTCACCTATTCCGTTGTTCTTACAAAATTTGACAAAGTTTCCTCTGGCAGGATGGATCGAGACATTAGCGAAACCACAGTACATGGGTTCACCGTGTTTGGTTGTAAAGGCATCAACTGCCTCTATTGCCTTGTCTCTTGCATTCTGGAACATAACTCCAGGCTCTATGCCCTCTGCATTGAATTTAAGTAGTTCTTTATTTTCTTCTTGTATCATTTTCACCTCTCCTTTTTTCTTTTAAAATAACATGGATATAATATGCGTCAACCTGGCATGATAAGTCATTGATTATATTAAGTGTAATTTTTCGTCAATCTTTACACTGAAGATCACATTGACTTATTACCAACCTATAATATTATGTAAGAAACCAAAAAGAGAGGCATCCAATGAAAATATCCAAATACATAACCCATCCACAATGTTTTTTTCCTGATCAAATTGATTATGAAATAAAACGCCTAGAGGCCTTGCCAAAGTTAAATCGCCAAGACCAACAGTATCTTGACAAATTATACCACAAGAAATCGGTCAATAACCTATGGGACAAATTGATCAAGGCCAAAAAAAGTCAATGATTACGCGACTTTTTACCAGGTTGACGCTTTTACCATCCATGTTATTATGATTGTATAGGAGGTGTTTAATGAAAACAGAAATAAAAAACATAATAGAAACAATCTACAAGTTAGAGGCCACTGAATTGGATCAGGTTATCCAGGCAGTGAAGATGAGAAGGAATCAACTTCATCATGTCAATGCCAACAAATTGAGAATCGGTGACAGGGTCGAGTTTGAAGGCAGAGGCGGAAGAATGCTTCAGGGTACTGTAGAAAAGATCAAGATCAAATATGTGTTGGTCCATGCGGACAACGGCCAGAGATGGAATGTTCCAGGATCACACCTAACTCAAATAGGGGAGGTCATCAATGCCTAACTGGTGCGACAATCAGGTCACTATTACAGGACCTAACAAGATAATAGACAAGATCGAGAAGATCGTAAAAGAAGAAAAAGATAGTGGTGGACTTCTAGACTTCTTCCATCCAATGCCTAAGGAGTTAAGAGATACGACGGCGGATGGTAGTAAAGATAAGGAGATGATAAAGAAGTACGGCTACTCAGACTGGTACAGTTGGGCCTGCGATAACTGGAGCACCAAGTGGGACATCTCAGAGTTCTATGGTGTGGACAGACAGTATCTATCAGAACAGAGTGAGGGTGAATCAACTATTTCGTTCGCATTCTCATCAGCCTGGTCACCACCCATCGGTGCTTATGAATGCTTCTTGGCCAAGAACGAGGAATGTTCATTGAAGGCATACTACTATGAAGGTGGATGTGACTTCATGGGTTGTTGGGACAATGGTGCAGATGATTGTTATCAACCCAGTGAATTCAAATCAACGGATCAATTCTGGGACTTCGGCGTAGGGCAACAATTGGATGAGATGTTCAACATCACCGAATCCATGGCGGAGTACGAGGCAGAACAGGAAGCCGAGAAGGAAGATGTCACGGAGTATGTGAAAGGCAATGCGATCAACATAGGTGAGGAGGCATAATGCCAGAAAAATATTTTCCATTAAAGGACGAGGCCTGGGAAGACGAATTGTTTGACGAGATACAGAAAGGCGACAAGGTCTGGTATGAAAACAATGTGGGACAGGTCTGCAAGGCCAAAGCGGTAATGGTGGGACCAATGGGTTGGGTCTGTGACAGAGGCAACGGACAACCAGTTGTGGTCAACGAAGGATACAATTATCTAGGCCACAAACCTGCCAAGAACAGGCAACCGGATCACTTCGGACATTTCATGAACAAGTTTGGAAAGGATTGATCTACAATGGACTATGAAAACATCACAAAGGTGCCACTGAGGTTCTTCCACGATCCCAAGGACGACTGGCAGGCCAACTACAACAATCAGGATTTCTTCCAGTACAATGTGGAAAGATTGAGATGGCAGTTCGTTGATGGTGATTACTACGACGAGAACCCATTCGGTGGATGTGTGGATATGAAGACACTGGAGGTCAAGGATCCCGTCAAGTTCTATAGATTGGCCCTCAGCACCCACAACGACCTTTTAAAGTTAGTGGAGGACATCGCTTGGGATTGGATGGGAGACGATTTCGTCCACATGACAGATTACTTGTCATGGATCATGGAGCATGACCCCGAATTCGTGTATGCCACCAAGATTGTGGATGGAGATGAATGCATGGAGATCGCCACCTGGAAGATACCAAAGGAATTCAGGCAAGGCAAACTCAGGGAAGCCTATATATCGGGGGCATCAGAAGTTGAAAATTTATTAACCTAAAGGAGGAAACATGAGTAAATCGATAGCACCAACCCTACCATTCGAATGTGTGGTGGGCGACAAACCGGAAGTGATAACCAATCCTTTCTCTAACCAGAAGGCAGAATTGACACCGGAGGCCGTGGCGGTCTATGACACCATCAAAGGCGCCGAGCTGTTGGAGGACTATGATACCATGGACAAGGGTCTAGACTGGTTCAGGAAGTATTATCCAAACGAATACATGGTCCTATTGGACTAGGAGGAGAAGACATGACCAATGATAAAAAAGAACAGATAAGAACACTCGAAAGAGAAAAAATAGCGATTGAGGATCAATTGCAATTCGAGAACAACAAAAGGACCAGAGCCAGATTGGAAGACGATCTCTATGAGGTGCGACACACCCTGGACATCCTTACAAACGGAGTTTGGTATCAGGATCCTGAATCTCATCAACAGATGAAACAGAAACAGAAGGTACACTGATGAGATTGTTATCGCCCAAAGGACTGCCATTGAAGATCCAAACACAATGGACAAATGACGATTATTGGAACAGGAAGTATGAAGATTCGGATGAATTGGAATGTGTGAATGTCTCCGGTTGGCTGGTCAGGATCAATGGAAAAAAGTTCCCTAGGGGTCATACCGACGGTGACGGAACACCAGACTGGACCTATAGGTACACGAGCGAACATTCGGAACAAGGAAAGCAGATTGCGATAGACCGAGCATTACAGGAAGGTGGATTCCTATGATACAATGGTACTTTAGGTTGAAGTCTGGAAACTTCGAGAACGGATATTATGAAGTCGGACACAACTACGAACTGGCACTGGAGTCTGCCAAGCATGAATTCAACCGCGATTGTGTGGCCCAGGGCTTCATTCCTGCCACATCAGAACTGGTTTTGGTGGAGCAGACCCCCATATAAACCATTGATTTTATTAGGTTTTTTAGGTGGTTGACGCATTTACCATCCATGCTATTATGAATGTATAGGAGGTGTTAAATGAAAAAAGAAAGAAATACTAAGATCAATTACATATCAGCAGAAGCAGGTACTGTCGTTCTACACTGGACGGAGAACTACCTGGACAAGGCAGTTAGATCAGAGGTTCCAAGCATCTTGGCAAAGGTGATGTTGGAGAAAGGTATCGAGGACGAGGTGATGGCTTCGTCATCCATGGACTTCGCGAGTGAGTACGGTTTCAAAGATGATGGCGATGCCAAAAAACTGTTCCAAGAGGCTACTAAAATTTTGGAAAAAATTGAAAGCAATAGAGATCATCTAAACCAAAAAGAGGTAGACGAATTAATGGATCTTTTTGAAAAGATAAAATTGGATCTTTCGGATCCTAGTTTCCCAACAAGAACAAACAGATTGGAAGCCGTGGAGAACATGAAAAAAGTATTACAGATCCACAATTACCAAATATCAGAATATCAACCAAGCGAGGGAGGTCAGTAATGGCAACAAGAGCAAGAATAGGAATCAAACAGAAGTCAGGCAGAATTTTAACAGCCTATCAGCACTGGGATGGCTACGTCGGAGGACTTGGCTACAACCTATGTGAAAATTGGGAAAACCCAAAAAAGGTCACGGAGGCCATCAAGTTGGGAAACTCATCCAAGTGGGGTGTGGTCATAGGTGAGAAACACGACTTCGACGAGGACAGGTTCGGTAGTGACTTCGAGCATATGAATTGCTATTATATGAGAGACAGAGGTGAAAAAGATCAGGGTCCAACCATTTTCAAGAATGAAGCGGACTATCTCAAGAATGGTTTCCGTTCGGGCGAGGAATACATCTATCTCTTATTAGACATAGGTGAGAAAGATTACTTGAACAAACCCAAATGGTCTTGGTGCTATGCCAGTTCGACCTGGGGAGAGAATGGTAAATTGACTCCAACAGGATTCAAACCATTGGAGGCAGACGCCATCAAGGAACACATCGAAATCCTACAGAGACATCTTGAGATGATGTCAGGCAGGAAGGTGGCATGATGTCAGAATACGATGAAGTCAAAAACATATTGATCAGGCACGACGCCCTGGGCAAGGACCTGGATACATTAGTTGAATATGGTTCACCACTCTACGATGAACTCTTCGACTACTATATGGGGTCGGGCGAGATGCCATACGGTGTGATGAAGGCCAGAGACGGAGATCCCGATGTTTGGATAGCAGATAGGCTTTATGACCTAGGACTGATACGAGAGGAGGCGTAATGATAGATCCGTTCACTAGATTCTGCCTGCCGAGATCACTACAGGTTTGGATCAACGAACACGACGCACCAGATAAGGAGTCGGCCATAATGAAGGATGTACCCAACACGCCATTCAACCATTTCATGGCCAACCAACTGAAGAGGTATGTGAAGATCCGTAGGAAGTACCGAGGATCTAGTTCAGACAACTACCGTAGGCCCACCGCCTACTGCCACAAGGCACACGCGGACAGGTTCGCGATCTATGTGAGGGAGGCGTCATGATGCCTTTCACTTTTTTTGTTAGATACAAGAAGGGCAATAGTGTGATAGGAACCACAGTCAAGGCCCTAAACAAAATGGAAGCCATGGAGAAACTGAAAATTACCGAAAGTGATTTGGTATATCTCAAGATAGTTGACGGAATATGAAAACAGTATATAATCTAGGATAAACAAATGGCAAAGAAAATTAAAAAAATTATCAAGAAGAGCAACAAGAAGATCAAGGAACAGAAGAAATTGATCAGGACCATCAAGAACCCACACAGGTATTTCAAATTGGATGTGGGCAGGTATGGTGGCGAGGTTGCCATGGGATCAATTACCGAAGACCAATACGCCTATTGGGCTCAGAAGGATCAATCGGAATTTGAAGAACACATGAGGATGGCGGAATGGGGTGAGGACCACCAGGACGAGGCATACAAGAAGGTGCCAAAAAAAGCAAGGTTCACAAAGTCGTTCTATGAATATGAGGACATCTGTCACTTATCCGGACCAGAATTCAGCGATGGACAGACCCTGACCATACAGGAAGTGGACAAGGAAGGCAACGCCTTACAAAACGACGATGGCGGATATCTAGACGATGAGATGATAGACCTCGGAGACCTAAAGAAGAAAGGGGCCAAGGTGGAGTGTGTGGCCGAACACAACGCAGGATCTGATTCCTGCCGAGACAAATTTTTCGTTTTTGGACAGTATTTCAACAAGGGCGGATTCTACACCAACGAGATAATCCAGACCGGACCGGATGGCATAGATTTCCGTAAGATGGCGATCAGGTACGAGGATTGCGATGGCTTCAAGTGTTTCAATGAGATAGAATACGACGGGACCGCCTACTATCTTGAAGAGGATAGCACGGGCAAGAGTTCAAGTTTCTATGTGGGAGCAGGAGAAAATGTTTAAAGGATTCTTTGGCAACAGAGAAAAAGACGAAAGGGGAGATAACACACCTACACCTCGCTCCCCTTTTGTTGAAGCGATAATTGCCACATTCATATGGATATTCACAGGACTGACAGCGATATGGATCCTGCTGACGGCATTACCATGGTTGGTGTCGGCTATCGAGGTAATTCACAGATGAGAGAATTCAGAGAAGGAATATTTAGGACACTCAAAGGCTTGATAGGAACATCATTGGGCAGGGCCTTCGTTTACACGATAGGACACATCATCATCGCGATGACCTGTAATAGGTTGATCACTGGCGCCGACTGGGCATTGGCCGGAGCAGATGCGATCATTGAACCCTTGATAAACGGCGTTTGGTACTATGTACTAGACAGAACCTGGGCGAGCCGTGCCAAAGCCTAAGAAAGAAAAAACCTGGGTAATAGGTACCAAAGGCCCTATCCCACCATTTCCATTCAAAGTTTGGACCAGCAAGAAACACTCCAAGACCGTCTACGGTTTTGACGAGCAACACATCAAAGACATGATGGAACCTACCAAGATAATAAAAATCAAAAGGATCAAAGAGATACAGGAAAAAATGCCACAACAGGATAGATTGGGACCTAAAGGATCCGAGATATCAAGACCCGCAGAGTATGAAAAGGCTTTCTACATCTTGAAAAAATGGGTAGATGACCAGGGCGGTCCTCCGGAATCGGTGAGGAAGATGATCCTGGAGGCATGGGTCGACTACCAGAAGGTCGACAAGAAATGACCTGTGAGATCTTACAGGGAGACAATCTCGAAAGATTGAGAGAACTGAAAGACGATAGCATCGATGGCTGTATAACGGATCCACCATATGGTATGGACATGGAGGATTGGGATAGCAAGGTTCCCGGCGTGGACACCTGGCAAGAAGTTCTCAGGATATTGAAACCTGGAGCATTCTGCCTTTCATTCTGTTCCACCGACCTTTACCACAGGATGGCTTCAAACATGGAACAGGCAGGGTTCAGGATCTTGGACATGGTGAACTGGATTGTGACCACCAAGATGGCCAAGCACAATAGACTGAAACCCGCTCATGAGCCAGTGGCCGTGGCACAGAAGCCTTTCAAGGGCACAATCAAATCCAATTTCGACCTATGGGGGACCGGACAGATCAACATAGAACAAGCCAAGGTGCCATGGGACGGCAAGCCACCAAAAGGATGGCTCAAAGGTGGATCCAAGAGGCGAGTGTTTGGCAAGGGCAAGACCAAGACGAGTAAATCGGAAGTGGGCACCGAAGACGCCGACCCCACAGGTAGATATCCATCCAATGTGATCGGAAACCTAGACGATCCCCAACATCAAAAATATTTCTATGCCCCTAGGGTGAGCCGGAAGGAGAAAGGAGAATACAACGATCATCCCACAGTTAAACCTATATCGCTGATGAGATACCTCATAAGGATCTATACTCCCAAAGACGGCAAAGTCATCGATCCGTTCAATGGCACGGGCACCACAGGTATAGCAAGTATCCAGGAAGGCAGGTCGTATGTGGGTATTGAACTCTCAGATCATTATGTGGAAATTACCAAACAAAGGATCATGGATCATACCAAAACTGTTCAAAATTTTGAAAAATTGTTTGATTACGAATAAAATATTTTAAAAGATACTATATCTAGTGTCATCTAAAAAAACACACAATATCTAGTATCTTTTAACAAGATCACTAGGTTGACCGTATCCATATCCATGCTATTATGAATTATAAGCATTTTTAAAAGGAGGTGTAAATGTTAAAAAAGATAGATTACAGTAAAAAACACGGTATAATGGTAGGATACATTGACAGATCAGACAATGTGGTTGCCGTAGAAACAGGATGGAACATCAGCAATACCGCGATGGCTCAGATACTTTTGAACAAGTATCCAACCAAGGAAGATGCCATTAAGGCGGTGGACTCACCTAGCCTGATGCCAACTTTCAAAAAAGATGACTATTGGTATGTGGATGGTTTTGGTGACGTGATCGAATCTAATCTTTCTTGGAACAAGGAAGAGGTGAGAAAAAATGTTGGTCATTTATTCTTGTTCATGAAAGGTACTTGGCAATATTCGGACAATGGTATTGATTGGGAACCGGCTACAGAACTTTTAAAGGAGGTGGCATAATGGTCAAATTGATAAACGAAAGCGGATTCACAGAAGATAGAGTGAGAGCAGAATATAAAGATACCTTCGTAGATCCGGATGGTATTCTGAGATGGATGACCAACCTACAGATACCTTTTCAAGATATGTTGGCAGACTTTAGAACACTCGGATTGATATCCGAGAATGTCCAGTTGTATTCAAACCTTGTGAGGGAGAAAGAGACGGATGAATTTTGGACGGCCTATTTCAAAGACACAGAAAAGGAGATGGCATGAGCATGACAATAGATACCA
>Ga0222719_10005876_pt1 | contig 10513 bp, 13 predicted proteins | sample C33_34DmetaG_FD_165039 | JGI IMG/M metagenome (GOLD analysis project Ga0222719, IMG submission 165039) | Estuarine water microbial communities from San Francisco Bay, California, United States - C33_34D | ecosystem: Environmental > Aquatic > Marine > Unclassified | place: USA: California...
TATTAATAATAGTTTTTACTCAATATCTTTTTTATTTATTAGTTCTTTCAATTCTTCATGAATATTGGAATTTGTAGCTAAAATATTCTTTTTTAAAGGTGAGTCAGCATCTTGTTCAAAAAAATCAACAAATCCTCCAGCTTCTTTTAAGATAATAATACCAGCAGCTATATCCCAATAATTTAGTTCTCTCTGCCAATAACCATCAAATCTTCCGCAGGCAACGTACGCCATATCTAAAGCTGCGCTTCCAAATTTTCTAATATTGGGAACATTTTTTGAGACATTAATATATTCAGAAAAAATTTTATCTTTAATTTGACTTGCCCCTTTGGGTCCTCCTGTTACAAGAAGTGCATCATTAATATTTTTTTTATTTGAAACTCTTATTCTTGAATTATTGAGATAAGATCCATTACCTTTTTCAGCACAATACATCTCATTCATTATAGGATTAAATATAACACCACATTTAATTTCACCATTCTCTTCATAAGCAATAGAAATTGCAAATTGAGGGATACCATTTAAAAAATTCATAGTTCCATCTATTGGATCAATTATCCATCTATTTTTGGTATTTGATTTATTAATTATTCCTGTCTCTTCAGTAAGTATCCCATAATCAGGATGAGCTTTTTGTAATTCATCAATTAAAATTTTTTCAGTTCTTTTATCTGCTGATGATACAAAATCTCCCGGTCCTTTTGTCGAGACTTGTAGATTTTCAATTTCTCCAAAATCTCTTATCAATGATCTTGAAGCTTTCATGCATGCTCTGGTAATTAAATTGATTTGAGGAGAATTTAACCTCATTAATTAACTCTTTTTACATATTCTAATGTTCGAGTATCAATAACAATTTTCTCACCACTCTCAATAAACGGTGGAACATTAATCTTTATACCACAATCTAGTATTGCAGGTTTATAAGAAGACGAAGCAGTTTGATTTTTTATTGCAGCGTCAGTCGTTTCAATTACGCATTCAATATTATTTGGCAACTCAATCCCAATAGGTTTTTCCTCCATGAATGAAATAGTGATTTCTAAATTTTCTTTCAACAATTTATAGTGTTCCCCAGTAATAGATTTTGGAATTTCAACTTGCTCAAATGTTGTGTTATCCATAAAATGACAATTCTCTCCATCTAAATAAAGAAAATTAAATTTTTTTTCTTGGATCTCAGCTTTTTCAACAGTTTCGCTTGATCTAAATCTTTCGTTTAATTTTGTTCCCCTAATAATGCTTTTCAATTCCACTTGATTAAAAGCCCCACCTTTTCCCGGTTTAACATGTTGGGTTTTTAGAACATTCCAATAATCATTTTTGTGTTCTATAATCATTCCAGGCTTTATTTCAATGGCTGTAATTTTCATTTGAACTTTCTAATTGCAAACTCAGGTTTTAATTTTGGGTTATCCCAAATAAAACTCGATATTGCAATATATTTTGCTCCAGCACTTATCAATTTTTTATAATTTAAATTATTTATTCCTCCAATTACAACAATTGGCTTTTTTATCTCCTTTTTTGCCCATTTCAAAATATCAAGATTTGATTTTTGGGCATTAGGTTTTAGTTTAGATTTAAAAAATGATCCAAAGGCTATGTAATCTGCTTTGTCTCTAATAGCATTTGTAGCAAGAATTTTAGAATTATGGCAAGTTACACCTAAGATTTTTTTTTTAATTTTTTTTCTAGCCATTTTAATCGGCATATCACTTTGTCCTAAATGACAGCCATCAGCTTTTATTTCGCAAGCCAGATCTAAATAATCATTAATGATTAATTTTACCTTATGTTTGGTTGTTATTTTTTTAATCTTAGTAGCAATAATTGAAAGTTTTTGAAGTCTTATTTTTTTACATCTTAATTGAAAAAATTTTACATTTTTTATTGATAGAACTTTGTCTAAACTATTATAAAAATTTTTATTTATTTTATTTGGTGAAATTAAATAAATAAATTTCTTCAATGTGATTAAGCTGCAGACTCTTTCTCTAAATCTTCGGTCCATTCTCCTTTAGAAGAAAGACCATTCATTTTAGCTCTATGATTAAAAGCTTTTTGGATTTTTGCATCATTATCTTGGTTTTTTCCGAATTCTTTTAATGCACTAGCTTGTAAGCCTCTTCCATATGAAAATGTAATTAAAAATTTACTATCATTAATTTTATTAATCTCATTTAAATTTTTGCTAGAATTGATTTCAGACTGTCCACCTGACAAAAACGCAATTCCAGGAACATCACTTGGAACATTTTTCTTTAAACAATCCATTGTTTTTTTTGCAATTTCTTCAGGGGTAGATTTGTCTTTACATTCAGAGCCGGGTAACACCATATTTGGTTTTAATACTATTCCTTTTAAATCAACTTTATGAATTTCTAATTCATTAAAACATTCATCTAGAACATCGGCTGTAATTTGATAGCATTTTTCAATATTATGAGATCCATTCATAAGAACTTCTGGCTCAACTATTGGAACCATCTTAGCTTCTTGAACTAAAGCTGCGTATCTTGCTAAAGCATGAGCATTTGACTTAATTGATTGAGACGAAGGGAAATTATTTGAAATTTTATAAACCGCTCTCCACTTTGTAAATCTTGCACCAAGATCATAGTACTCTTGTAATCTTTCACGCAACCCATCTAAACCTTCTGTAACTGTTTCATCATTCGACCCTGCTAGCGGTTTAGCGCCTTTATCAACTTTAATTCCTGGTATAGCTCCATGCTTAGAAATTAATTCTGGAATAGTAGGACCTAGAGTTGTTTTCTGTTTTATAGTTTCATCAAATAAGATTACTCCCCCAATATAATTCTTCATTGCACTTGAATTAAAAAGAGTTTGTCTAAACTTTAATCTATTTTTCTCTAAATTCTCTACATTTATACTTTTAAATCTTTTTGCTATAGTGCCAGTGCTTTCATCAGCTGCCAAAATACCTTTTCCTTTGGCACACATTTTTTTAGCTATTTCATTTAACGTCATAAGGATTATTTATTTTAAAACACTAAGACCAGGCAAGTCTTTTCCTTCTAAGTATTCCAAAAATGCACCACCTGCTGTTGATAAGTGAGAAAAAAAAAGTTTATTTTTGCTCTTATTAATTGCCGCAAGAGTATCTCCTCCTCCCAGAACTGATATCAATGACTTTTCCCGAGTATTTTTTGAAATAATTTCTGCTATCGACACGGTTCCGTTAAGAAAATTTTTATTCTCAAAATATCCTGCCGGTCCATTCCATAATACCGTATTAGATTGTTCAATTGTTTGTTTAATTTTTTTTATTGTATTGGATCCAATGTCTAAAATAATTTCATTTTTTTCAATTTTCTCTAAGTTTTTATCTTTTCCGTCTCCATCAAAGCTGGTTCCAACAACACAATCTTCCGGAATTATTATCTCACAATTATTTATCAAAGCTTTATCATATATTTTTTTAATAATTTCTTTAGTATTGTTTTCTATTAAAGACTTTCCAACTTTTAAATTTTTATAAATAAAAAAATTATTAGCCATGGCACCAACAATGATAAGATTATTAATTTTTTCAATTAGATTTGTGATAACATTTATTTTTGTTGAAATTTTTGAGCCACCAATAATACATGTGACTGGCTCTTTCTTATTATTGATAACAAGATTAATTGCATCTATTTCTTTTTTTAAAAGGGGCCCAGCAAATTTTTTTTTTATGTACTTAGTTATGTTGTATATAGATGATTGTTTTCTATGAGAGCATGAAAAAGCATCATTGATATAAATATCACCAAGAGAGGCTAATTTTTTTGAAAAATTTTCATCGTTATCTGTTTCTTCCTTAAAATATCTTATATTTTCAATTAATATTACCTCGCCTTCTTTTAAATGGGAAAATTTATCTTTCATTTCACTATCAAAATTTCCCATAAAAAAATATACGTTAGTTTGAAGTATTTTTTTAAGATATTTATAAACTGGTATTAAAGACAGAGCAGGATCTTTAATTCCTTTTGGTCTGCCAAGGTGACTGATAATTATTATTTTAGCTTTTTTTTCAATTAATTTTTTTATGAAAGGCAAACATAAGACTATTCTTGTATCATCTATAATTATTTTATCTTTAATTGGAACGTTTAAATCTAATCTTAGAATTATTTTTTGATTTTGAACATCTAAATTATTAGGAAAAAATTTTATTTTATCCATTAATCTAAATTATTCTCTTAATTTTTTTTGAATGAAACCTACAATCTTGTCTTCTGATAAGCCAAAGTGGTCATACACTTCTTTATAGGGCGCGCTTTCTCCAAACTGATCTATACCAATATTCATCCCTTTGTTTTTTATATATTTCTGCCAAGACATAATGCTTCCAGCCTCTAAAGTAACAACTAGTGAGTTTTCTTCAATAATGTCATTACGAAAATCTTTCGGTTGTTTGTCGAAAAGCTCCATGCACGGCATTGAAATGACTTTTGAGTGAATATTATTTTCTTTAAGTTTTTCCTGGACTTTTAAAGCGAGCTCAACTTCAGTGCCCGAAGCAACCAAAGTCACGTTGCTTTCATGGGAGGTGATTCTAACTACGTACGCTCCTTTTTCACATTTATTTTCTTTGGAGTTTTTAGGATTTATATAAGGAACTTTTTGTCTTGATAGTGCAATTGCACTTGGAGTGTTGTGGCTTTTTAAGGCTATCTCCCAACACTCTAAAGTTTCGTTGATATCCGCGGGCCTAAAAACATTTAAATTTGGAATAGCTCTAAGTCCAGCAAGCTGTTCAATAGGTTGGTGCGTAGGACCATCTTCTCCTAAACCAATAGAGTCATGAGAAAAAATATATATCACCTTAAGACCCATTAAAGCAGATAATCTAATAGAAGGTTTGCAGTAATCAGAAAAAATTAAAAACGTTCCACCATAAGGTATTAATCCTCCGTAAAGGGCCAACCCATTCATAACTGCAGCCATACCATGCTCTCTTACCCCATAATGAATGTAATTCCCGTCAAAATTTTTAGAATTAATAATTTTAGAATTATTAGTTTTTGTATTGTTGGAACCACTCAAGTCTGCTGAACCACCTATGAGCTGCGGGAGCAAAGCAGAAATCTTTTCAATAGCTGCCATGGAACACTGTCGAGTAGCTAAGCTTGGTTTAGATTCAAAATATTTTGTTTTTTCTTTATTAATTAAGCTATCTAAATTTTCTAAAACAGAGTTTAAATAATTTTTTTCTAGATCGCTTTTAATTTTAGAACTTTTTTTATTGATTGTTTCTTGCCATTTCTCTTCTAGCTTCTCACCTTTATCACCAATTTTTCTCCATTCATTTAATACTTCTTGCGGAATTTCGAATGGTTCATTATTCCATTTAAGTTTTTTTCTAACCAAGGCAATTTCTTCATCACCCAAAGGAGATCCATGCGAGGAGGCTTTTCCAGATTTATTTGGTGATCCAAATCCTATTATAGTTTTGCAAGATACAAGCGTCGGTTTATTAGATTTTGAAGTTTTTAAAATAGCTTTAGAAATTTGTTTTTCATTGTGACCATCAATTTCCAAAAAATTCCAACCATATGACTCAAATCTTTTTTTATAATTATCTGAGACACTTAATGAAGTTGAACCATCAATTGAAATTTTATTATTATCAAAAAAAACAATTAAGTTTTTTAATTTAAGATGGCCAGCTAAACTCATCGCCTCGTGACTAATACCCTCCATTAAATCTCCATCGCTAGCAATTACGTAAGTTTTGTTATTAATTAAGGTTGAACCAAATTTTTTTCTATAAATTTCTTCAGCTATCGCCATTCCAACAGCGTTTCCCAAACCTTGTCCCAATGGACCAGTTGTAGTTTCAATACCAGATCCTGCTTTATATTCTGGGTGACCGGCACAAATTGAGTTAAGTTGTCTAAATTTTTTTATATCGTCAATTGAAATACTTTTATAACCGCAGAGATAAAGAAGAGAATAAAGTAGCATTGAACCATGTCCTGCTGATAAAACAAATCTATCTCTATTAATCCAATTTGGATTTTTTGGATTAAACCTCAGGTGGTATTTAAATAAAACTGTTGCAACATCTGCCATGCCCATTGGCATACCAGGATGACCCGAATTTGCTTTTTGTACAGCGTCAATTGATAAAAATCTAATTGCGTTTGATAATTGGTTAAATTTTACACTCACTTGTAATTACCTATATAGACTTAAACTCACTATATCAATATTATGCTATAAAACTTTATGAGTAATTTTGAAAAGAAACAGCAAAATTTAAACCAGCTTATTGATAAATTAAATTCAATGTCTTTAAGTTATTCACAGCCTAGCTATGAACTAGAAAAAATAAAAAATGAAAAAAATGAATTAGCTTATAAAAAAAAAGAGATTGAAAAACATAATCAAGAGTTAATGAGAGAACATAAATATCTAAAAGACAAGATAAAAAAACTTCAATTAGAAGTTAATAAAAAGTCAGAATTAGAAGCTAGGTTTAACCAGGATATTGATGAGTTAAGCAAGGAAACCGAAAGCTTGGTAAGTGAAATTGACAAATGGCAAATGTAAATATTAAATTTAATAATAAAGATTACCTTCTGTCATGTGATGACGGTCAAGAAGAGTCATTAAAAAAGCTAACTAAATTTTTGGATAAAAAATATTCTGAATTAAAAGATAAGCTGGGCAATATTGGAGAGAATAAGCTTTTATTAATTACAACAATACAACTAATCGATGAGTATTTCAATTTAAAGCAAAAAGTCACAAATCAAAAAAATAAACTAGAAGAAATATCTAATAAATTTAAAGAAATAAAGTCTTTAGCAATTCAATACAAAGAGAACAAGGATATTGAAATCAAAAAATTAAATAATGAACTAGATAGTTTTAAGAAGACAATTGAAGAAAATAATTCTTTATATGAGTCTATGCTTGATAAAACAACTCAATCATTGGAGAAAATAATTTCTAATACAGAGTCACTGTCTAAAATACAGTAGATGGATCAAAAAAAAATACTAAGAAAGAGGTATTATTATTTAAGAAAAAAGAAATATTATGATATTGATCAAGAATTCTTTTTTCCTTTAATTAAGCTAATTAAATCAAAACTTAAAAGAAAAAATTTAAACCTGGCTTTATACTATCCCTCAAATTTTGAATTAAACGTTTTAAAATTTTTAGAAAACGATTATATGAAAAATAAAGATGTTCTACTCCCAGCAATTGAAAGACAAAATAATATGAATTTTTATTCATGGAAAAAAAATCAAGCTTTATTCGTTAATCAATTTGGAATGTTAGAGCCAAATAAAACTAAAATAAAAATTCCTAATTTTATGTTGGTCCCAATTTTAGCTTTTGATAAACAAAATTATAGGCTTGGTTATGGAAAAGGATTTTATGATCGATACTTAATTAAATATTTAAAAAAATTTAAAAATATTCACTCTGTAGGAGTTGCTTTTTCATTTCAAAAATATCATAAGCTTCCGAAAGATAAAAACGATGTTAAGCTTAATTATATTTTAACTGAAAAGGGTATTCACTAATGAAAATATTAATTTTAGGTGATGTCATGGGATTTTCAGGAAGAGAGGCTATAAATACAAAACTTCCCAATATAATTAAAAAATATAAAACTGATTTTATTATTGTTAATGGTGAAAATGCCGCCGATGATGGAAGGGGTATAACTAAAGATATAGCAGAAGAATTTTTTGCAAAGGGTGTTGATGTGATTACTTCTGGGAACCATATTTGGGATAAAGAAGAAACAACAAATTATATTGATATAGAAAACAGATTATTAAGACCTTCAAATTTGGCTGAAGGATCTCCCGGAAGAGGTTATGAGATATATTTTACAAAAGATAAGAAATATAAAATAGGCGTGATTAATCTAATGGGAAATGTTTTTATGAGAAAGACAGAAGATGTGTTTCAAGAAGCAAAAAAAATAAGCAAAAAAATGATTTTAAAAAAAAATGTAGATTTTCTTGTGGTAGATTTTCATGGTGAAATAACAAGTGAAAAAATGGCTGCAGGACATTTTTTTGATGGTCAAGCAACCTGTGTTGTTGGTACCCACACTCATGTACCAACGGCTGATACAAGGATTTTAGATAATGGCACGGCTTATCAAACTGACATCGGAATGTGCGGTGATTATAATTCTGTTATTGGAATGAACAAAGAAAATTCTATAAAAAAATTTCTCAAGGACAAAGAAGCTGTAAAACATTTTCCTGCAGAAGGAGAGGGAACTTTATCAGGAATTATTGTTGAAACAAACGTTGAGACTGGCTTAGCCAAAAGTGTTACTCGTTTAATTGATGGAGGTAGTTTAGCTAAGTAATTATGGCAGGACATTCACATTGGGCAGGAATAAAACATAAAAAAGGAAGGGCAGATAAAGAGAGGTCAAAAATATTTTCAAAGATTTCTAGAGAAATAACAGTTGCTGCAAAACTGGGAGACAAAGACCCCAACATGAATCCCAGGCTGAGAACAGCTATTCAAGCTGCGAAACAAGCTAATATGCCAAAAGATAATATTTATAGAGCAATTAGTAAATCAGAAATGAGTGGTGATAAAAATTATGAAAGTTTAAGATATGAAGGATTTGGACCATCAAATGTTGCTTTGATAATTGAAACTTTAACTGATAATAGAAATAGATCTGCATCAAGTATTAGAACTGTATTACAAAAAAATGGCGGAAGACTAGGAGAGTCTGGTTCATCAACTCATATGTTTTCAAATTGTGGTATCATACACATAGATAAAAAAAAAATTAAAGAAGAAGAAATATTCGAAATCGCAATAAATGCAGGCGCAAAAGATTGTGCGAGCATAGATGAAATTTTTGAAATAATAACTGAAAAAGAAGACTTTTATAAAATCAAAACTAAACTAGAAAAAAAAATTGAAACTTTTAATTATTCGTCAATAGAATGGAGGCCTTTAAATTACATAGATTTGGACAAAGATCAAAGCGAGAAGATTATTGAAGTTTTAACCGCATTGGAGGAACTAGATGATGTTCAAAATATCTTTACTAATGCTAATTTGAAAAATTTACAATTATGAAAATTATTGGAATTGACCCTGGTTTGAGTGGTGCAATAGCTGTATTAGAAAATAATAAGGTTTTAAATATATTTGATATGCCAGTGATGTCTGAAGGAAAAAAAAATAAAAGACAGTTAAATAGTGCGCTTCTTGTAAATTTAATTAAAGAAAACATTGAATTAAACGAGGAAGTTTCTGTTGTTGTTGAACAAGTCAATGCAATGCCCGGCCAAGGTGTTACTAGTATGTTTAATTTTGGTCAAACTTTTGGTGCTATTAAAGGAGTTTGTGCAGCTTTAGAGCTACCAATTTTCTTTGTTAGACCTTCAAAATGGAAAAAACACTTTGAATTAATCAATTCTTCTAAAGACTCAAGTAGGACTAAAGCTATAGAAATGTATCCAAAACTCTCAAATCAGCTTTCAAAAAAAAAGGATGTTAATAAATCTGATGCAATTTTAATTGCAAGATTTTTCAGTGAAACAAGACTATCAGAAGAAAATTAAACCCAAATTCATTATTAACGCCAAATTCATGACACATTCTAAAAGTAATTAGACTTAATGGAACAAGATATAGCAGCCCAAGTTGTTGGATTAGGCGGAGCAACAGACTTCTCTTTATGGAAACTTTTTTTAAGAGCTGATTTTGTTGTAAAATTTGTAATCATTTTATTAATAGCGTGTTCAATTTTTTCATGGGCACTAATTTTTGATAAATTTAAATTATTTAAAAATATCAACAATTCAATCCAAGAATTTGAAAAAAAATTTTGGAAAGCTAAATCTGCAGAAAGTTTTAATAACAGTTTACCCGCTAATTCAAATGATCCTGCAATTCTTATTTTTAAATCTGCAATGACAGAACTAGTCAAAACTAAAAGACAATCTTCAGTAGTTCAATCAGCTAGAGTAGGCAGAATATTGGAAATCGCTACGGACACTGAGATGAAAAAAGTAGAAAAAAATTTTACATTTCTCGCAACAGTAGGGTCCACAGCTCCTTTTATTGGATTGTTCGGCACAGTTTGGGGAATCATGAACTCCTTTCAATCGATCGCAATATCTAGAAATACAAGTTTAGCAATAGTTGCACCAGGAATAGCAGAAGCATTATTTGCAACAGCATTAGGATTATTAGCTGCTATACCAGCTGTGGTAGCTTATAATAAATTTAATAACGACTCTCAAAAATACTTCTCGAGAATAGATAATTTTTCAAAAAGATTTTTATCAATAATTTAATAATGGCTTTTAATTTTAATCGCTCAAGAAAAGAACCGATGAGTGAGATAAATGTGACACCATTTGTGGATGTAATGCTAGTTCTTTTAATTATTTTTATGGTAACAGCTCCCTTATTAACAGTTGGAGTGCAAGTTGATTTACCTGAGTCATCAGCGGACTCGTTGCCAGATGATCAAGAGCCACTA
>Ga0222719_10005881_pt1 | contig 10503 bp, 9 predicted proteins | sample C33_34DmetaG_FD_165039 | JGI IMG/M metagenome (GOLD analysis project Ga0222719, IMG submission 165039) | Estuarine water microbial communities from San Francisco Bay, California, United States - C33_34D | ecosystem: Environmental > Aquatic > Marine > Unclassified | place: USA: California...
TCTTGCTGGCGAGATTGTATTTAAGTCTGACAGTGATACCGGAACTGCACGTAATGTAGGTAAGATTACCACACAGGTACGTGACGTAACCAACGGTACAGAAGACAGTGACCTCGTACTTAGCAATATCGTAGCTGGCAGTGAGACTGCACAGATTACGCTGTCATCTGATGGCGTCACGATGGACAACGGCGTAAACATCGACAACATCAGAATTGACGGCACAGAGATTGATTTGTCATCTGGTGACTTGACATTGGATGTTGCAGGTGATATAATTCTAGATGCAGATGCAGGGGATGTAACACTTCAAGACGGCGGTACAACCTACGCTAACTTCAACAATGCCACTGGCGAACTTGCCATTCAGAGTGGCAGTACCCCAACAACTGCTGTAACATTCTCTGGTGCTAATGCAGACTTTGCAGGTACGCTGGACGTAACCGGTGCCACAACACTTGACAGCACACTTGATGTCAAGGGCAATGTCACTATTGGTGATGATGCTACAGACACACTGACAGTCACTGCAGACGTAGCATCTAACCTTATCCCATCTGGCGACGACACCTACGATCTTGGTGCGACTGGCTCAGAGTGGAAAGATATTTACATTGATGGTGTTGCCTATGTAGACAGCATTGCGATGCCGACTACCACTGTCACTGATATCCTTGATGAAGACACTATGTCTTCTGACAGCGACACTGCACTGGCAACCCAGCAGTCTATCAAGGCGTATGTTGATACTCAAGTAGCTGCGGGTGCAACATTCGGTTCTAGCATCACATTTGAAGGTGCTACAGCAGATGACTTTGAAACGACACTCGCTGTAACAGACCCGACAGCAGATAATACAATTACACTACCAGATGAAACAGGTAACGTAATCATCGACAGCAAGGCGCAAGAGTTTACCAAAACACAGAACTTCAACGCCACCACACTTACAGACGCAGCCACTATTGCGTGGGACGCATCTAGCAATCAGGTGACTAGCGTTGAACTTGGTGGTAACAGAACATTTGGCGCACCAACTAATCTGATTGATGGCGGTGTGTATGTTTTGATGGTTAAGCAAGATGTTACTGGCACTCGTACAGCAACTTGGAATGCAGTGTTTAAGTGGACTAACGGACTAACACCGACACTAAGCACGGGGGGCAGTGCCAAAGATATCTTTACATTCTTATCAGACGGTACCAACCTTTACGAAATTGGCCGTAGCTTGAACGCGAGTTAAATCATGGAAATGGCAAGTCTTATTGATACACTTCTTGGTCTTATCATTGCCGGTGGGGCATGGTGGGCAAATAATACAGCACGTGAACAGAAGCGTCTGGAAATCCTGCTGAATAAAACACGTGAAGAATATGCCACCAAGTTTGAGTTGCGTGATGATATGCGACAGGTAATGGAAGCATTACACCGTGTCGAAGACAAGCTAGATAAAGTATTGCAAGGAACTAAATAATGGCAATGTTCAAAGCATTTAAGCCTAGCGGCATGGAAAAGATAGCACGTTCTATGGGCTATCAAGGTAACATGCAAGGCTTTCAAGATTACCTGACCCAAGACCCAATGCGGCAGCAGCAGATGCAGCGATACCAGCAGCAAGCCATGATGATGGCCAGAGGCGGTGTAGTAAAGAAGTATCAAGAGGGCGGTGATGTAACAGAAGGTGCTGGAGATATTGGTCAAGCTATGGTGGGCAGGGCTACTGCCCCAGCAGTTCCTGAAGGTGGTGTGACTGTTTCTGCTACTACACCATCTGAAGCAGGTCAATACATTGCACCCGGCACTGGTCAAGTAACAACTCCTCCCACTGCTGTGTCCACTGCACTTGCTGGCACCGTAGCTGCAGCAGCACCACAAGAAAAGTCTGCAGCTAAGATGGAAGCAGCACAGAGTGTACCTGCTGTAGATGCAGCACTACAGGCCACACAGGCTGCACAGGGTACTGTAGACCCACGTGCGCAGGTTATTGCGGCAGAACAAACAAAGTCCAGTGTAGGCAATCTTGAAGCAGCGCAGGGTACTGCGTATCTGATGGACAACCCTGTGCAGCGTGAGATTCAGCAGGGTGAACTTATTGAGCCTACCTTCAATGCACAGAAGGCAGCTAAGTTCTCTGAAGAGATTCAGGCAGCACAGGCTACACCAACAAAGCAAGCTACCGTACAAGGTCAGCTAGAAGGACTGGTGCAGCAGTTTGAGGGTGGTGAGACACCTGCATGGGCTGCGGGTGCCATGCGTAATGCTATGGCAGGTATGCAATCACGTGGTCTGGGTGCTTCTAGTGTAGCAGGACAGGCTGCAATCCAAGCTGCTATGGAAAGCGCGTTGCCTATTGCACAGGCTGATGCAGCTACCATAGCACAGTTTGAGGCACAGAACCTGTCGAACAGACAGCAACGTGCCATGCTTGCTGCACAGCAACGTGCTAGTTTTATTGGGCAGGAGTTTGACCAAGCTTTCCAAGCACGGGTGATGAATGCTAGTAAGATTAGCGACGTTGCCAACATGAACTTTAATGCTGAACAGCAGGTTGCTCTTGAGAACTCACGTGCTGTGAACACAATGAACCTTGCTAATCTAAGTAATCAGCAAGCACTTGTGATGGCAGAAGCTGCAGCATTGTCTCAACTTGACATGGCTAATTTGAACAACCGTCAGCAAGCAGCAGTTATGAATGCACAGTCGTTCCTACAAATGGATATGGCTAACCTGTCAAACCAGCAGCAGACACAGATGTTCAAGGCGCAGTCTCGTATTCAAAGTTTGTTCACAGATCAGGCTGCAGAGAATGCTGCACGTCAGTTTAATGCGTCAAGTGAGAATCAAGTAAGTCAGTTCTTTGCTAATCTTGCTACGCAGGTATCACAGTTTAATGCGTCACAGATGAATGCACAAGCACAGTTTAATGCTGGTCAAGTGAATACTGTAGAGCGTTTTAATGCTGAGTTAAATAATCAACGTGACCAGTTCAATGCGCAGAACCAACTTGTGATTGCACAGAGTAATGCACAGTGGCGTCGTCAAATTGCTACGGCAGATACTGCTGCTGTTAACAGGGCAAATGAACTCAATGCCGCTGCTATACTTGATATCAGTAATACTGCCTACAACAACTTGTGGAGTTATTTCGCTGATACTATGGAATGGGCATGGGAGTCTGCAGACAATGAACTGGACAGAATGAATGCACTGGCAACTGCTCAGATAAGTGCGGATGCTCAAGCTGCTGCCGCTGCTGCTCAAAGGTCTTCTGCTGCTGGCTCTGCTCTAGGTGAAATGATTAGCACTTTAGGTAGTGCGTGGCTAAAATTTGGTTAATATAGAGGTGTATTATGGCTTTGGTTAATCCTGCGCCTATCGCATACGATACAATTATGGATAAGATTAAGTACGATGAAAGTCATTCGTCTGTTGAAAAGCCGACAGGCAATGGTCTTTTAACTCGTAATTCTAAAATGCAGCCGGAAAAATCCGATATTAGTGAAATAGACAGGGTAGCACGGTATATTAAACAGATTAAAAAGCAACGCGAGGAACTAAAACAAAATGGTTGAAATAGCGGAACCTACTTTTTCGGCACCTATTCCCGGTCAATCTTTGACAGCGGAATTAGGCTCTCGTCCGTGGCAGCAGCCTCCTCAGTTCACTACCGTGGAACAGGCTCTTGAATATTATATCCCAAGACTGTCATCTGAAGAAGTTTCATCAAGTCTTATGGATGTTCTTGAAATGGGTATACCGGTTACAACTGTAGCAAACACGTTGCAGTTATCTGGCGTAATGGAAGGGAAACACTCTGTTGATGTAGGTATACTTGTTATGCCTGTTCTTGTAGAGATGATTTCTTTCTTGGCTGATGCAGCAGGTATAGACTACGATTCAGGGACAGAAAAAAGAAAAACTAAAATTAATAAAAGTATAGTAGATAAAGCACTTACTATGCTCCAAGAGGAAACTGAAGAAAAACCTGTAGAAGAAATCGATACTTCTGAAGTTGAAAGTGTAGAAGAAGAGCCAAAAGGCTTAATGTCTAGGAGAATGTAATATGGCCCTGTTTGGCTTGAGTTCATTTGGAGAAGGTCTAGTTAAAGGTCTTGCTAAAGGTGCGACTTCTTCTATGCAAGAAGAAATAAAACGCATCGAAGATAGCATTAAATCTGCATCCGATATTCGTGTTACAAGAATTGCACAAGATCAAGAAAGAAAGCGTCAAGAAGCAGAGAAAGTAGTAAAGGCTTTGCGCAGAGCAAAAGCACAGCTTGGTGGTGTAGACGATGAGCAAGCTGCTATTCGTGCTGCAAGCCTGTTGAAACAGTCTGGTGACTTGAATGCTTTTAATTCTCTAGTTGATCAGATTTCAACACGAACTGACCTTGATTACGATAAATACTTTGGCGATGTGTCAAGGATGTCTCCTGCAGCGAGTGATCTGGATATCGCGTACTCCTTTGTTGATCAAGGCAGTATTCCTATGGAACCTTCTGCTGCAGACACGCAGCAAATCAAACCCAAAGGCATTCTATCTTACGTTGGTCCTGATATTGATGCACGGCGTCTTGTCGAAGAACGCACGACACAGCAAATGCAATTAATGGATTTGGGTGTTCGTGACATTCGCAATGTTGTTGTACCAACCGTTGAGTTTAAAGAAGAAGCCTTTAAACTTGACGGCATGACAGCAGAAGAAGAATTTAATTATGTAAACGACAAGATTGCTAAGGCGGTCTTGATTCTACTAAAATGAAATTCTATTCTGACCGTGCGCAACAACTTGCTGGTAGGCTTGGCTTTGACGAGCAAATAGAATTGGCTGTCGAAGAACTGCGAGTGCTGCAATCCTCGACAACTCCTGATGCCGCTAAAATTGCTGCGGCAGAGCAAAAAGTAAGCAACTTGGGTAAACAAAAACGTCGTGTTGACACTATCCAAACAGGCAGCACAATTGAACTGCTTAAATTGGACAAAGAGATTGCTCTTGAAAATGGTGATTTCGAGGGTGCTGCTGCAATGAATGACAGGCTGCTTAAATCAGGTGCGATGACTCTTGATGCGTATACTTCTGAATTGAATGTTCGTGCTATGGAAGGGGATGAAGCAGCCAGAACCGAATTGCTTAAGATAGGCACATATAATGCTAAATTGAAACAAGAAATTGGCGACTCTACTAAACGAGTCACTCTGGATGGTGTTGCAAGTGTAGAGGATACTATTCGTAAAGCGGCGGTAAAAATACTTGCTAATGATGCGAGTCTTGCTGCTAAAGGAGTTCAGTTTAAGACGGACGCTTATGGTCATAAAACTCTAGACCTAACAAGTGTTGTGGATGATGACGCTGCGCAAACTGCGTATGATAACGCATTTAATTCAACCGTTAACGAATTGTACGATAGGTACGCCAAAAATGAAGATGTGATGGCGGATGTCAATTTTGTAGCGGCACTTACAGCACATAGAGAAGGAGTTACGCTAACTTCTGCCGGTAAAAAGAAGAAAATACCTGAAGTTCCTGCCAGTCTGCTAAAGCTAGTTAATGGTTTTGAAACGGCGGATGCTCTAGTGGAAGACGTTAATCGTGTAGCTGCTGAACGAAACAAACCCGTTAACACAGAACAAATAATCAGGGCAGCAAAGGCAGCAGGTAAATCTGATGAATTTATTGCAGAATTACAGACAAGACTTGGTGTTGCCGTAACTGCTCCTCCTGCTGTAGATTCTTCTTCATACTTTGGTGACCTACCATCCGCTGTAACTGGTGGCGTAGACCCGCTTATTGCAGATAGAAACAGCCGGGTTGACGCTATTGTAGATAGATTCCATAATCCTAGATTTTCTCCCACAGCTATTGGTCAGCCATCAAAAGTTAACAGGCTTATACGAGAAGAACTTGGGCTTGAAAATACACCAGAGAATAAAGAACTTGTTAATAGGCTTATGGAGGAATCTGCTGCTCGATTTGCTAGGCAGCTTGAAATTCAAAATGAGGAACAAGCAAGGAAGGCTAAAGAAGCAGCACAGACGCAACCTCGTCTTGGCATAATGTCACGTGATCCATCCAAGATTAGACAGCAGAGACAGTAAATGGCAGAAGTATTACGAGAGGATGATCCTTATGCTTTCATTCTTGGTGACACTCCTACAGTAGAAGAAGATATCGACCCGTATGATCTCATACTTGGTGATACACCTGCTGCTGCGGCAGATGACCCGTATGCGTCTGTATTTAATGAAGCATCAGAAGATGAACTGCTCCACATAGCTGAAGTAAAATCTTATGAAGACTTCAAGAATAGCCAAGCGGTTCGTGAGGCTGCTGTTCGATTTGCTAAAGACAGACTTAACTATGAAGACATCAGTGAAGAAGATGCTGTCGAACAAGTAATTGAGCATTTCAGGTCTGGCAAAGTAAATGAATTTACTATGGGCATGGACTACAACTATGTGTCCGCTGCCCGTGCTGATTCTGTAAAAGACGAAAAAGCAAAACAGCGTTTTGATGATTATGCGAACCTGTATATGGGTTTTGAGGCACTTCCCGGTGCTTTCGATGCAGGTGGCGCACCCAATGCCTTTACAGACTACTTAGAAGGCGTTGCAAAAGCCCCATCAACTTGGGTGGGCGTTCTCCCCGGTATCTTTACAGCAGGTGTTGGAACATCAGCAGTTAAAGCTGGTGCGGCAGCTAGTACGCTAGTTGCAAGGGAAGGTGTGCGTCGGGTTATTATGGAAGGACTAAAGCAGCCACTTAAAACTATGGCTCGTAATCCTATTAAGACAACAATTGCTGCAGAAGCGACATTTGGTGCTTTGCAGAATGTTGCTGAACAAAAGACTGAACAAGAGATTGATGTCAGAGAAGATTTCAGTGAAGGTGAACTGCTTGCTACTGCTGCTATAAGTGGTCTTGTACCGGCAGCCGTAGCTGTTGGTCTTCCAAAGAAAGCATTTAGTGAACTCGTATCAAGCAAGAGTAAAAACCTGCTATCTGATGCAGAGAAAGCTGTTGCCAAAAGAAATGAAGAGGCAATTGAACAGGCCAAGAAGGTTCTTTCTGAAAACGAAGAACTCGCTAAGAAGGTTAAGAAAGCAAGAAACAACCCTATTGACAGAGAGAAAGTAGCAGAAGGCGTAGAGACGCTTCGTAAAGAAGCTGATGCTGTAGGTCTTGCCGATGACTTTGTCGCACGTCTTGATCCTACTCGCATGGAACGTATTGATGCTCTTGGTGTGGAACTCTTTGTGGAACTTGGTCAGGCACCAAAAGAAAAAGAGGCGTGGTCAGAAGCTGTTGCCCGTGTAATTACAGAGGCACTAGAAACAGACGACAAGAAAATAAAGTCGTTCATGCAGGAAATGTATTCAAAGTATAACTTGACAAGTGATGACTTGTTGAAAGTTATGCTTGAAGATACATACCTTGCTACTCGTTCTGCTCAAGGCGCAGGGCTTGGTAGCGCAGGACGTGCATCTCAACTATTCAGAAGGCTTACCGACGTAACTGCAGCAGATGTATTTGGTTTCAGTGATGAAGCTGTTGTCAAGTTACGTAAATCCGGTGAAAAGATTGAAAAAGGCAATGTAAGGAAAGGTCTTGAGAAACTAGAAGAGGCAAAAGAAGGTTTGTCGTTCAGGAGACTTGATGAAGTTCGTCGTGCATTTATGACATCTCAACCTGCTACAACTTTCCGTAACACAGTGTCTGGCTATACTCGTGTTGGTTTTGATACTATTACGAGGGCATTCGATCAGTCTGTTGCTACATCATTAAGCACACTCACATTAGGTAAAGCAGCTAAAAGTAAAGTAGGACTATTTACCACGACACCTAATGCAGATGTGTTTGCGTCTATTTATGGTACAATTAATCCTGTTGAAACTCGTGCGGTAGCAGAACTATTTAAACAAAACTTTCCCACTCTCGCTTCAAAAGTATTTAAGCAGATAAGCGATCTTTCGGACGCATCTGGTGAAATTAGTGGCGCAGCAACAGACAGCATGATTAAACTCATGAGGGTAGTTAATGGCCTGAACACGGCATCGGATAATTATTTTAAGAATGTAGCTTTAATTACAGGAATGAAAAGGCGGCTCAATCAAGCTGCGATCAAAGCGCAACAAATAGACCCTACCATAGACATCAGCAATTTTAACCTTGAGAAACTTATTCGTGAAGGTAAATTCAATGATTTGTTCAACAAAGAGTTAAAGGTTGGTGAAAATGTAATCTTTAATGGACCTAAAGAACTTGAGGATATTGCAAAAGAGGCTCTGTATTTTACTTTCCAGCGTGATCCTGCTAGTGGTGTAGGAAAAGCATTTGTTAGTCTTATGCACTCCGTACCATTCCTGACAACTTCTCTTGTTCCATTCCCACGTTTTATTGTGAACGCCATGCGTTTCACCTATGAGTATTCTCCTTTATATCTTGTTAACCCAAGAGTAATTAAAACAATTGCTGGGGATTCGGATAATTATGAGGACATCGCTAAAGGTCTTGTAGGAACCGCTGGGCTTATTGGTGCTATGGCATTTAGAGATAGTGAATACGCAGGAACAAATTGGTGGGAAGGCAAAACACCGGATGGAAGAACTTTTGATTTGCGTCCATTCTTCCCCGCTGCTCCATTCTTATTTTTTGCTGATTGGATTAACCGGTTAAAGCGTGGAGAAAAAACAACAGAAGATAGGAGTTTTGTAACGGAAGCTATACAGGCACTTTCTGGTACACAATTCCGTGCAGGTACACAAATATATGCACTGGATAAAGCATATAAGGATATTGCAGAAGCAGAAAGCTATGAGGCTGCTGGAAAAATTGCTGCTAATGTTGCTTCTAATATTATTGCAACCTATTCAATTCCTCTTACTGTGGGGCAGGATTTATATAACACATTCCTTGCGCCGGACGATGCTCGTCTTGTTCGGGATACACGTACGTCAGACTTGCTTACATTAATGGTAACAAAATCTCTTGCTCGTGTTCCGGGCAACTTCGCTATTGAAGAAGCCTTGTCAGATGCGTATGGATTTAAAAGGGCAGAAGTATATGAATCTGCCACAAGAGAAGAGCCGCTTCGCCGTGTAGTTCCTCTAACTAGACAAACTTATGGTATTCTTTTACAGGAACGTAGAAACTTTTTTGAGGAAGAATTGGCAAGACTTAAAATGAGCAAGCGTATAATTGAGTCTCGTACGAGTGTGCCGGAAGCTGATTTGCTGCTGAACGCATTATATGGTGAATACATTACCAATTATGTAGTCCCTATGATGCAACAGGATAAATACAAGAATCTTCCAGACGAAATGAAAAGACTAGCTATACGAGATTTGGTATCTAAGTATAAAGATGATGTAAAGGCTGCCGTTGTAGAGAATGCTAAAAATTCTGCGGCGGAGAGATTTGGATACAATCCAATGGAACGCCAGAAGTTTATGAATACAGAAAAATATGAAAGGGATTTGGCTCTTAAAATTTATCATGAAAGATTTGGTGAGCCAGAAGAAGGTAAGAAAGGGTACGATTATGTCCTGCTAGAACTTATAGTCGATGCAATTAAAAATGCAAGGAAACGAGGAAAGTATACAGGGGATATATTCAAACTGGAATATTAAAAAAGGGGGCAATTAAGCCCCCTCTCTTTTACCTGTTATCTCCACTGCCTGACAGCTTGCCTCGTTTCTTCCTATCGTGCAGCTTCTCCAAGTTCCTTTCCATGACATGTCCTAAGTTCATGCCCATCTCCTGTGCAAGCACGGCGCAGTACCACAGGACATCCCCAATCTCATAGCCAATTTGAATCTTTCTTCTCAAGGAACTCTTCCTCTGTGGCACCGTCACGGATGAACTTCTTAACCTTGTTGGCAATCTCCCCCGCTTCACCTGTAAGACCTAGAGCAAGATACTCCATAGCCTTGTGCTTCGGGAAGATTGCTGTCTCACATGCTTTGTCTTGGTAGAGTGTTGCTGTAATCGTACTCATTTGCTTCTCCTTCATCCACTGTTTAGCTTCTATTTCTAAGTCCATTCTGTTTCTCCAAATTCTTAAAGTATGCAGCATTCCAGCCGCGTTCCCACTCACGATAAGCAGAGTGGGTATACACGGAGTTCTTCTTCACCGGATTTGCTACTTGATGGTAGTGTCCTCTCCTTCTCTCTACCGTATTAAATGCTTCGTAACCGTCGTTAAATTTCTGCGCTAAACTTTCATTTACTACAGGTGCTGGGTTCATAGCTTGTCAACATCCTCGTTAAAGTATTCGTTATTAAACAGTTCTTCTAGCATGGGTGCATACTTGCTGTCCACCTCAAAGTCAATGTTGTAATGCTCGTCACCCCACGTGTTCAGGCTGAGTGTCAGACTCTTCGGTGATGCTTCCTTGTCGATACGGACAAATGCCGCAGCAGCCTTGTCTGCATCCTTAGTGTTAATGTCTACTCTAATCTTCATTGTCTTTCTCCTTCTCTTTCATCTTCATCCATTCTTCGTA
>Ga0222719_10005885_pt1 | contig 10498 bp, 9 predicted proteins | sample C33_34DmetaG_FD_165039 | JGI IMG/M metagenome (GOLD analysis project Ga0222719, IMG submission 165039) | Estuarine water microbial communities from San Francisco Bay, California, United States - C33_34D | ecosystem: Environmental > Aquatic > Marine > Unclassified | place: USA: California...
GTTTTAGAACAACTTTCTCCGGCCCTTAAAATCCCTCTGGGAGTTGTTTATTCCGTGATCCCGATCAGTGGGGTCTTGATCACATTTTATAAAATTTTAGATTTAAAAAAACAGGCACAATGATTGAATTTTTACCCGTTATAATATTAGTTTTTAGCTTCTTAGTATTGTTGACCTTGGGAGTACCAGTTGCTTGGTGTATTGCCATGTCCTCTATGTTTACCTTGATGGTGGCCATGCCATTTTCCGCAGCGACCACTACAGTTTCTCAACGTATCGGTACGGGACTGGACAGCTTTGCATTGTTGGCCATACCATTTTTTATACTCTCTGGTCAAATCATGAGTAGTGGAGGAATCGCACACCGACTGATTTCATTTGCCAAAACCTTGGTAGGTTTCCTCCCTGGAGGTCTGGCATTGATCAACATTGTATCTGCGATGATGATGGGAGCCATTGCGGGTTCCGCCATGGCATCGGCTTCTGCGATGGGAACAATTTTGGGACCTGAAATGGAAAAAGAAGGCTATTCGAAGGAGTTTGGAGCAGCAGTCAATATTACTTCATCAACAACCGGCTTGGTCATACCCCCCAGTAATACCTTAATAGTCTATTCTCTTGCCTCTGGTGGGGTTTCTATTGCTGCATTATTTTTAGCGGGATATATCCCAGGAATTCTCACTGGATTATTCATGATGATAGTTGCAATTTTTTGGGCTAAAAAGCACAAATACCCTGTAGGTAAACGTTCTTCTCTGAAAGAAGTATTTGTAAAATTTGTCGATGCAGTCCCCAGTTTATTACTCTTGGTAATTGTTATTGGCGGTATCATAGGGGGAGTTTTTACAGCAACTGAAGCCTCGGCTGTTGCGGTTCTTTACACCCTATTACTTTCGTTTTATTATAAAGAATTGTCTTTAAAGGACCTTCCTAAAGTTATTCTTGAATCCACAGAAACCACTGCCATTGTGATGTTGCTCATCGGAGCATCGATGTGTATGTCGTGGGTTTTGTCCTATGAGAATATTCCACAAGACATCAGCAACTTTTTATTATCTGTCAGTGACAATAAGATCATCATTTTATTAATGATCAATGTCATTCTTCTCGCAGTAGGTGTGTTTATGGATGCTACCCCTGCAGTATTGATTTTTACACCGATTTTTTTACCCATAGTAACAGAATTGGGCATGGACCCTACCCACTTTGGAATCGTACTGATGCTCAACCTCTGTATAGGCTTGTGTACCCCGCCGGTAGGTTCTGTATTATTTGTAGGAGTAGGTATTGCTAAAACCACCATCACAAAAGTTATTAAACCATTAATCCCTTTATTTTTGGTGATGATCTTATCTTTGTTTTTAGTGACTTATATACCTCAATTGAGCTTGTGGTTACCTGAGCTGTTCGGAGTTTAACTATCACTTAAATTTATACTCATGATATCAAAAAAAAATTTAAACTTATTGGGACTCATGATCCTGATTACATCCTGTGCTCCCGCGCCGGTAAACATCCTTATAACCAACAACACCGATCTATTAAGAGAGAATGAAGTGGTTGAAATCGCGCTGAATTCCCTGCCCGAACAAACCCGAGCAATCATTGATGATATAGGTGTTTTTGACCCGTCGCAGAATAAATTTTTGACCACCCAGTTAATTGATAAAGATCAAGATGGGATTGTGGATGAACTTATATTTCAACCCCAGTTAAACCCCATGGAAACAAAAAGTTTTCAACTGAAGGTTCGGGAGCTTGATGAAGAAGCTATTGAGTATTGCTATTCAAGAATAGTACCCACACGAATTGATGATTACACTTGGGAAAACGATAAAGTAGCCTTCAGGACTTATGGTCCCGCTGCACAATTGTTGGTGGAAGAAGGAAAAAAAGGAGGGATTATCTCCAGTGGATTTGACTGTTGGTTAAAAAAAGTTGACTATCCCATAATCAATAAGTGGTACAAAAACAGCGAGGAAAAAGGGATCAGCTATCACGAAGACCACGGTGAGGGATTGGACAACTATCATGTGGGTATCAGTAGAGGTGCTGGAGGATTGGCCATAAAAGGAGAAGACGATCAGTATTTTGTTTCCAAAAACTTTACTTCCCACAAAACCATTGCAACGGGTCCTCTTAGAACACTTTTTGAATTGGATTACGAGGATTGGCAAGGGCCCAATGGAGCTGTCTCTGAAAAGAAAACCATCAGTTTGGACTACGGTAATAATTTGATGAAAATAGAGGTAGACATTGCGGGAACTGAAAACGTCGCTGCTGGGATCTCTCTTCAAGAGAATAATGGTACAGTACTCGACAGAAATAATATCGTGATTTACAAACAAAATCATTTTGAAACCATATTGAGTAATGCCATTTTAACCCCCCAAAAACACCATGAGGGCTACCATGTGCACAACCCGCAAATTCAGGATCAAAATCATGTATTTTTAGACCTTAAAGTCTTGAATCAGTCTTTGGTTTACTATGTAGGTTTCTATTGGTCAGAAAGCAATCAATTTTCCGATCACGATGCCTGGGAGCAATACCTCAATGAAATGGCAATAAAAATTGAAAACCCTTTACAAATAGATATTAATTAATTTAAAGTATGAGCAAAGTAGTAACTTTTGGTGAGATCATGTTGAGACTATCTCCACCAGGTCATTTAAGATTTTCACAAACCAATAGCTTCGATGTGGTTTACGGTGGTGGAGAATCAAATGTTGCGGTATCATTAGCCAATTATGGCGTTCCCGTAGAATTCGTGACCCGTTTACCTCAAAATGATCTTGGAGAATGTGCCAGGATGGAAATGCGAAAGCGGGGAGTAGGAACGGATCATATCGCTTTTGGAGGCGACCGATTGGGGATTTATTTTTTAGAAACAGGCGCCGTCAGCCGGGGGAGCAAAGTGGTATATGATCGCGCACACTCTGCCATGGCTGAAATTGAAAAAGGAATGATTGATTGGGATACTGTTTTTGAAGGGGTGGATTGGTTCCATTGGACTGGTATTACACCTGCCATTTCTCAGGGTGCTGCAGACGCATGTTTGGAAGCTGTAAAAATTGCTAGTGATAAAGGAATCACCATCTCCACCGACTTGAACTACCGCGCCAAGCTTTGGAAATACGGACAGCCTTCTGAGCCTATCATGACCGAATTGACCGCTTATTGCGATATTATTTTGGGTAACGAAGAAGATGCTGAAAAGCACTTTGGGATAAAACCAGAGGGCTTGGACATTACCACCCAAGGAGATCAAGTAAAAGCAGAAGCTTTCCAATCTGTTTGTGAACAGATGATGCGCAAATTTCCAAAAGCAAAAAAAGTGATTACCACCCTTAGGGGATCAATTTCTGCTTCACACAATACCTGGGCGGGAATCCTCTACGACGGGAACAATATCTATACCAGTCCAGAATATCAAATAACTCATATTGTGGACAGAGTGGGAGGTGGCGATTCCTTTATGGGAGGGTTGATCTACGGATTGCTAAAATATCCAGAAGATGACCAGAATGCATTGAATTTTGCAGTGGCTGCTTCTTGTTTAAAACACACCATCAAAGGCGATGCCAATTTGGTGACAGTAACCGAGGTTGAAAAATTAATGAGCGGAGACGCAAGTGGACGCGTAGCAAGATAAATATGGCAAAATTTACACGAATAGAAGTAGTAACAAAAATGTCTGAAACGGGCATGGTTCCCTTGTTTTACCACAGCGACATTGAGATTGCAAAAAAAACATTAAAAGCATGTTACGATGGAGGAGCAAGACTTTTAGAGTTTACGAGTAGGGGAGATTTTGCCCACAATATTTTTGAGGAACTCAACCAATACGCTCTTGCTGAACTCCCCGAGATGATCATGGGGGTAGGTTCTGTAACCGATGCTGCTGCTGCATCATTATACATGCAATTGGGTGCTAACTTTATCGTAACACCGGTACTCAGAGAGGACATTGCTGTGGTTTGCAATCGCAGGAAGGTGTTGTGGTCTGCTGGATGTGGATCCCTTACCGAAATCGCCAAGGCTGAGGAATTGGGTGGTGAAATTATAAAACTCTTTCCGGGGAGTACCTATGGCCCAGGCTTTGTAAAAGCCATCAAAGGTCCACAGCCCTGGACCAGTATTATGCCTACCGGAGGTGTCAGCACCGAAGAAGATAATTTAAGGGGCTGGTTTGGAGCTGGCGTTACTTGCGTAGGGATGGGATCCCAACTCATTTCCAAGGAAATATTGGCACAAGAAAATTATACAGGGCTTAAAGAAAAAGTGGCCGCTACGCTCTCATTAATAAAAAAAATAAGAGAATAAAATGAATCAAGACTACGAAGTTAGGTATGCTGTAGGCCAACGTGAGGCCAATCAAATGGGTACTCAAGCCCTGCGAGACGAATTTTTAATAGAAGATGTTTTTGGCACCGATACCGTTAAGTGGGTGTACACCCATTATGACCGATATATGGCTGGAGGTGTTATTCCAAAATCAAAAAAAATCTTTTTGGACACTCTGGATCCACTGAAATCTGATTATTTCTTGGAAAGAAGGGAAATGGGAATTATAAATATTGGCGGTAAAGGAACTGTTACTGCTGATGGTACGGAATACAGCTTAGATTATAAAGAAGCCCTCTACTTGGGAAAAAGTACAAAAGAGGTGTTTTTTTCGAGTGACCAAAACAGTTCACCGGCAAAATTCTACCTCAACTCTGCTCCTGCACATCATGCATACCCCAACAAAAAAGTGGGCAGGGATGATGCAGAAATCGTAGAAATGGGATCGGCAGAAACGGCCAATGCAAGAACCATTAGGAAGTTGATAGTAAACAGTATTGTGGAGACTTGTCAATTACAAATGGGGATGACCGAGCTTAAATCTGGCTCTGTATGGAACACCATGCCAGCCCACGTTCACGATAGACGAATGGAAGTTTATATGTATTTTGAACTTCCCGAGGATCAGGCGGTTTCTCATTTTATGGGAGCGCCAGATGAAACCAGACATGTGTGGATGTCGAACGAACAAGCGATTATTTCTCCTCCGTGGTCCATTCACTCAGGATCAGGAACCTCCAACTATACTTTTATTTGGGGAATGGCAGGAGAAAATTTAGATTATGGTGATATGGACGGTTGTCCCATTCCTGAATTAAGATAATATTATGAGTACAAAACTCTTCGACTTATCGGATAAAGTAGCCCTGGTAACTGGCGCTACTCATGGTTTAGGACTGGCCATGGCCAGAGGAATAGGCCAAGCAGGGGCAAGCATTGTTATCAATGGAAACAGTTCGCAAGAGAAAATTGACAAAGCAGTAGCACATCTAAAAAACGAGGGGATCAATGCTTTTGGGTACCGTTTTGATGTGACTGATGAAAAAGCTGTTGTCGCCGCTGTTGCGCAAATTGAAAATGAGGTAGGTTCGATTGACATACTGGTCAATAACGCCGGAATTATTAAACGCACTCCGCTTGCAGAAATGGATTTAGCAGACTTCGAACAGGTGATTAAAGTTGATTTGGTCAGCCCCTTTATTGTCTCTAAAGTAGTAGTGGGCGGTATGCTTAAACGAAAGGCAGGAAAAATCATCAACATCTGTTCGATGATGAGTGAATTGGGAAGAAATACAGTAGGGGCCTATGCTGCCGCCAAAGGAGGTCTTAAGATGCTTACTCAGAATATGTGTGTTGAATGGGCACCCCACAACATTCAGGTCAATGGAATTGGCCCGGGTTACTTCGCTACAGAACAAACCAAACCCATCCGTATTGCTGGCCATCCCATGAACGAGTTTATCGTCAGCAGAACGCCAGCAGGTATTTGGGGTGACCCCGATGACCTTCAAGGCGCCGCTATTTTTCTGAGCTCTAAGGCCAGCGATTTTGTGAATGGTCAGGTGTTGTATGTAGACGGAGGAATCTTAGCAACCATAGGGAAGCCTTCCAACGAGTAGTAGGAATGTAATTCTGATTGTTTTTTATGGTCTACTCTGCCAAAGAAAACTGATATATGCTTTTGGTTTGATAAACCGCTCCTGGTGATAAAATCGTATTAGGGAATGTAGGTTGATTGGGACTATCGGGGAAATGTTGGGTTTCTAATGCAAAGGATTCACGGTACCCAAATTTATTCCCATTTTTTCCGACATCACTTCCGTCCATAAAATTTCCACCATAAAATTGAATACCAGGTTCTTCGGTAAAAATATCCATCTTTCTCCCACTTTTTGGATCTATAACACTCGCCGCCAAACTCATACCTCCTTCAGAGGGTTTATTCAACACAAAGTTATGGTCATAACCACCGCCATGCTTAAGCTGCTCATCGGATGCTTGTAAGTGCAGGTCACGTCCAATGGTTTTGGGTGTTCTAAAATCAAAGGGAGTACCTCCTACCGATCGGATTTCCCCAGTTGGAATCAATGAGGGACCCACAGGAATAAACTGGTCAGCATTGAGCAACAATAAATGGTCATTTATGGTTCCATTGGCCTTTCCCGAAAGATTAAAAAAGGCATGATTGGTTAAATTAACTGGAGTGGCCTTGTCAGTCGAAGCTTCGTATTCAATGCTTAGTTGGTTGTCGTTAATCGCATATCGCACTGATACAGACAAGTTCCCAGGATACCCCATTTCTCCGTCTGCGGAAATATAGCGCATAGAGATGGAGCTCGCATCAACAGCGTTTACCTCCCATACTTGATTGTGAAATCCTTCTGGGCCACCGTGCAAATGGTTTTCATTATTGTTGATTGGCAGCTGATAAACCTCACCTTCCAATTCAAATTTTCCTAATGCAATACGATTCCCATACCGACCAATCAGGCAGCCGTGATAGGGCGTATTCGCACGCTGGTAGTCATCGATACTTTTGAAACCCAAAACGACATCACCCATAGCACCACTGTTGTCTGGGGTGAGTAGACTCACAATTCTTCCCCCATAATTGGTTATATAAACCTCAATCTGGTTGTTTTTCAGGTGGTAAAGGTCAGTAGTTTTACCCTTTATGGTTTTTTTAAATTCTTTAGCGTCTAACACAAATTCAGGTTTAGTATTCTGGGTACAAAATACAAACAATAACAAAAGAGAAAGAATTAAAAACTGTTTTAAGTACATAAGCTATTATTAAATAATTGTTTTATTCCCTGTAAAGGTGTGTATGTATTTCTTTTAAAATTTCCTCGGGGATTTTAATGACTTCCCTGTCATAGGTCATCAACCCATTCACTTCTCCCTCAACATCAGTCGTTTGGGTGTATACTGCCCCAGATAAACCCTGCTTTTCTTTCATATTGAGAATTTGTTTGAATTTATAGATGTAATTTTTCAGTAAATCTTCTGAAGTGTAATAAGTTTGGTAGCCCCAATTGGTCATCTCAGGGTTCCAAAGGTTTTTTTTCAGGGGCAATCCAATCCCACCAAACTCACCGATCACTGTTGCCCGATCTTGATGATAAGGAGGAATTGTCAGATCAACATCATAGGTATGGATATCATAGATATCACCACAGTTTCGCAAAGACCAGCCACTGGTTGGCACCACCAAACGACTGGGATCTAAACCCTTCACCAAATCGCTAATTCTACAGGTGTCATATTGGCCCCATCCTTCATTGAATGGAACCCAAACAACGATACTGGGAGCATTGTAGTGAATGTTGATCATTTTTCTGAGTTCTTTCTCAAATTGAAGGGCTTCCTCCGTGTTTTTATTTAGATCATCTTCGTTTCTACCTACATACTGCAAATTGTCAAAATATCTTTTAACTCCTTTTCGGTTGGTGGTTGGGCCATTTAATTTTTCCGCCATTTTTCCACCCGAGGGCATGTCTTGCCAAACCAAGATCCCCAATTGATCACAGTGATAGTACCAGCGATCGGGTTCAATTTTTACATGTTTGCGAATCATGTTAAAGCCCATGGCTTTGGTTATTTCTATATCGTAACGCATCGCTTCATCTGACGGGGGGGTCAGTAGTCCTCCAGGCCACCACCCTTGGTCTAGTGTACCATAATGAAAAAGGGGTTTGTTGTTGAGGAACATATATTTTACCCCTTTGTGATCTCCGAGACTTATTTTTCTCATCCCAAAGTAACTTTTTACTTCGTCAATCGTCTCTCCCTTTGGGTTTATTAGACGCAAATTGAGGTCATACAAATGGGGGGTTTCTGGTGACCAAAGCAATGGATTATCAATTTTTAAAGCCAAGGCATTGTCTGTGGAAACTTTTCCTTCAGTAATTTTTAAACCCTTGTGATAGACCACTGCTTCTACCTTATAACTGTCCCTGAGGGCAGCATTTCCAAAAGGTATTATTCTCACAGTCCCACTGTCAATATCAGTGGTTATTTTCACCTCCGATAGGTAAGCCTCCTCTGCCACTGCCTCTAACCAAACAGTTTGCCAGATACCGCTAACGGGGGTGTAGACAATTCCACTGGGTTTAAAATGTTGTTTTCCTCTTAGTTGAGGACTTAAATTCGTGCCGTCTTTTACTGCAACGACTATGGCTTGTGAGCCACTTGGTTTTAGATAGGGACTGATATCAAAGGAGAAACGATCGAAACCTCCTTGGTGGGTTCCTACAAAAATACCATTGACCCAAACTGCAGTGTCGTGATCAACCGCCTCAAAATTTAGTTTTATTTTTTTGCCTTTCCACTCTTTGGGGACGGAGAATCGCTTGCGGTACCACATTTGATCCTTTTGGGTAATGGTTTTTCCTACACCCGACAATGTGGATTCAAAACTAAAAGGGACCAATATTTTACCTTCATATTTTCTTGGTTCTGGGGCATTTGATTTTAAAACAGCATAATCCCAAAGCCCATTGAGATTTTTCCAAGTCGACCTTACGAATTGTGGCCTGGGATATTCTTGCCATGTGTTTTCTGGGTTTACTTTTTTTGCCCATCGGCTCATGATTTTCCCCTCAATTGGCTTCCATTGCTGGGCATAAGAGCTCATGTTCAATAGAAGAGTAAACAGCAATAGGTACGGTTTCATTTGAATTTCTTTATGTTACGTAATATAGCAAGTATGAATGAATAAATAAAATTGAAACCCGGCGATTGACACAGGCATCATGGCTTTTCCAACGCCAAAGTTTGAAAAAAAAGATTATATTGTTTAGAAATTACCAATACCAACAAAACGCTTTAAAAATTTATTTCAGCGCCTAAACAATACAAGCACATGACCAGCAGAAGAAAATTCATAAGAAATGCTTCATTGGCCTCTGGCCTTGCCCTATCTTCTTCCCCTTCCGCCTTTGGAATCTTAACCCATAAAACTGATGACAACCCAATTGTGGGACACGGTGATTTTACTTACAAAGTAGATAAAAAATGGGGGGTTCAAGATCCCAGTAAGTTTCCGGTCAAAGATTGCCATGAAATGGTGATGGACAAGAGACAGCGGCTCATCATGACCACGACCCATACCCAAAATAATATTTTGATATACGATCGGTCTGGAAAAATAGTAGAGGCTTGGGGTACTGAGTATCCAGGTGCTCACGGACTGACATTAGTAGAGGAGGGGGGAGAGGAGTTTTTATTCATTACCGATCCCAGTTCAAAAAAAGTATGTAAAACTACATTGAAGGGACAGGTGTTGATGACCTTTAACAAGCCAGAAGAAATCCCCGACTACCAAGAGTCTAATAAGTTTAAACCGACAGAGACTGCAGTAGCTCCCAATGGAGATATTTATATTGCCGATGGTTACGGTAAAGATTTTATCATACAATATGATTCCAGGGGAAACTACATACGTCACTTCGGTGGTCATGGAAAGGGAAAAGATCAGTTTGAATGCGCCCACGGAATTACCATAGATCACAGAGATGCTAACAATCCCAGCTTGTTGATTACCTCCAGAAGTGCGAATGAGTTTAAGCGCTTCACCATGGAGGGGGAACACTTGGAGACCATTCGACTCCCCGGCTGTTATATTTGTCGTCCGGTCATTAAGGGGGATTTGATCTATTTTGCCGTAATTATTACCAATGACTGGGACACCTTCGATGGAATGATCGCAGTTTTGGATAAGAATAATAAAGTGATTTCTCTTCCAGGAGGAAGTAGACCCACCTATAATAATGGGGTTTTAACGCCTCCAGTCTATGATCAATCAACATTTTTGAACCCCCACGATGTGTGTATTGACAATGACGATAACCTTTACATTCCACAGTGGAACTCCAACAAGACCTACCCGCTTAAACTAACACGTGTTTAAAATTTAGTATACTTAAATCGATCTCATCATGAGAATATATTTTTACAAATATTTGATCTTACTGACATTAGTATCTTGTCAGACGCCAACTATAGAATTGTTTAACGGCAACGATTTGGAGGGCTGGATAAACTATGGAGGGGGAAAATTTTATGTAGCCGAGGAGTGCATTGTGGGTGAGGCCATAACAGGACTTCCCAATACTTTTTTACATACCCGTGAAAAATATCAAAATTTTGA
>Ga0222719_10005887_pt1 | contig 10497 bp, 9 predicted proteins | sample C33_34DmetaG_FD_165039 | JGI IMG/M metagenome (GOLD analysis project Ga0222719, IMG submission 165039) | Estuarine water microbial communities from San Francisco Bay, California, United States - C33_34D | ecosystem: Environmental > Aquatic > Marine > Unclassified | place: USA: California...
TCAACGAATTTTAGTAATTTTGTTGTTATTTTAATTTTTTAAATTCACGTATATCTTGATACGCTAAAATTTAAAAAATATAAAATGCCTAAAAATTCCTCAAAATTGGTTGATTTGCAGGGGTCTTACAATTTTCTTTTTTTTAAAGAAAAGCATAAAAAAATTATTGAATTTTAATAAACCCAATAATGATAACACTTTTCCAAATTTTTGTCAAATATATATTTTTACAGATACAGGATTTTGAGGATTTTCATTAGTAACATCTGAGCAGTTACAAACATTTTTAAGATCTTCTATTAGGTTTGGTGATAATATTTTGTTAGTTGCTATTGATATTTTTTTAAGCGGAGTTTTCATCGAAAGATTATTTTCCGACTTAAATTTCCTAACTTCAGCTATAATGTTTAAGGATTGATCGCCAATTTCTTTAAATTCTTGATCAAAAGGCAAATTTTCAGCTTTTGGCCAATTGCCAACGGCGTTTAGCGATTTAATTTGCGCGAATTGTTGTGGATAGATATTTTGATAAATTTCATCACAAATATGTGGCACAAAAGGTGCAAAAAGTTTGAGTAAATTTTGTAAGCAAATATTAAGGGTGGTTATGGCACTTTTTTGACCCATGATAATTTCTTGCTTTTGCCCTTCACTTAAATCAAAACCATCATATTTTTGGGCACTTAAGCCATAAGCACGCACTTTACAAATTTCTAAATAATTATCACATAAATCATTCCAAAAGAAATCTTCAATAGCCTCGCGCGCTCTGGCATATTCATATTTTTCAAAACTGGCAGTGGCATTTTTGATAGTTATATGCAATTTACTCAAAATCCATTTATCGAAATCTTGAGTGATATTTAGCAAAATTAGTTCTGGACTCAGTTGATGGCAAAATAGCTTATCATCGCCAATATTTTCTTGACTTAAAACAGAAATATGCTCAACAAATTTAGCAGCGTTAAAAATTTTGGTAACTAACTTAGCACCAATTTTAAAAACATCTTCACTATAGGAGGTGTCCGCTCCCAAATGTGAAGTTGATGCCCAATAGCGCACCACATCACTACCCTTTTCTTCAATCAAAGAAGTTGGCGTGACGACATTGCCTTTTGATTTACTCATTTTGGTTTTGTCAGAAGACAAGCACCATCCCGAAATCATGATATTTTGCCATGGCAATTTATCTTCATGAAGCAAGGCTTTAACAATTGTATAAAAAGCCCAAGTGCGAATAATTTCATGAGCTTGTGGCCTTAAATCAGCGGGAAAAAGCTTTTGATGGCGTTCATTTTCGCCCAGATCAGTTTCTTGACTTATGCCATGACTTGAAAGCTGTGGCGAAATTGACGAAGTTGCCCAAGTGTCCATGATGTCAGTTTCGGGATATAAAATCCACTCAACTCCTGCTTGATCTTTAACAATTTTATTGCCGTTTTCATTTGTTTTTAGCGTATCTTCATAGCCAAATGGCAGATCTTTTAACGGGTCAACTGGTAAATCTTGCACTCTAGCAATAATGGTTTTTTGAATTTCGCCTTTATAATTTGGATATTTTGTTAAGCCGTTGATGGCTAATTGCCAAACTGGAAATTTAACGCCAAAAAATCTTTGACGCGAAATACACCAATCCCAAGAAAGCCCGTCAATCCATTGCTCAAGACGCAATTTCATGTAATCTGGATACCATTTGCACTCATTTGCTTTGGCTTTTAGCTCTGCTTTTTTATCAAGAATTTTGACAAACCATTGTGGCTGAACAATTATTTCAATTGGCACGCCAGATCTTTCAGCGCATTTAACCGCATGCTTGATTGGCTGTTTTGATTTTAGTAGATTTTGTTTTTCTAACTCTTCAACAATAGCTGTTTTTGCCTCTTTGGTCTTTTTGCCTTGCGCCAATTCTTGATGAGTTGCGTGATATTTTTGATGATCAAGACAGTCTTTTTTATTAATAAAATTTATAGAACCAAAAGTTAACACATCTGAGAAATCTTCAATATCAACCATCTTACCATCTCTACCAATAATCACCCTTGTTTCTAGCTGATGTTTTTTCCACCATTTAATATCGGTTTCATCGCCAAAAGTACAACACATCACCGCACCCGTTCCTTTATCCATCTGCACCAATTCATCAGCAATAATTGGCACCTTAACCCCAAAAATTGGCGTAAATGCGAAAGAGCCAGTAAAACCTTCGCCCTTTTCATTTAGTTTCTTTTTGTCGTCTTTTATAAAATGTTGATATTTTACATCATTAGGATTAATCATCACCGCCACACAAGCTGGTAAAAGCTCAGGACGAGTTGTCATGATGGTTAAATTATTGCCATTTTCATCTTTAAAATAAATATCATGCATGGCGCCATCAACTTCTTTATCAATCAAGTCAGCTTGCGCTAACGCTGTTCGATCAGAAATATCCCAAAAAACTGGCTCACTTTTCTTTTCGACATGGCCTTTGTGATAAAGATCAATAAAAGAAGCTTGCGAAATTCTTTGCGACTGACTTGAAATTGTTTGATATTTTTGTGACCAGTCAACCGACAAGGCAATTTCATTAAACAAAGCTTCAAAATCTTTTTCAGCTTCTTCAACCACTTCTTGGCATTTTTTAACAAAAGAACCATGGCCATTTTGCGCTTCATAAATTCCAGCCTTGGTGCCAATTATTTTTTCAACCAATCGCTCAGTTGGTAAACCATTATCATCAAAACCAATTGGATAAAAAACATCTTTGCCCGACATTCTTTGAAAGCGCGCCACAAAATCGGCCTGCACATAAGAAAAAACATGCCCCATATGAAGCAAGCCAGAAACGGTTGGTGGCGGGGTGTCGATTACAAAAGTTTTTGATTTTGGCTGATTATTTTGCCATTTATATATTTCTTGCTGTTGCCAATATTGTTGCCATTTTTTTTCAATGGACTTGTGATCATATTTATTAGGTAAACTCATCTTATTTTAGTGCAGTAAAGTAACGGCCAAAAAAGCCAGATTTGTGGATAAAGATTTTATCATCAATGATGATCATATTGTGAAAATTTTTTTTGCCAACCTTAATCTCCTTTTCTAGATAGCCATTAATTGGCGAATAAATTAACATTTTACCCAAAGAATTACTAACCAATAATTTATCACCCGCCATAACTAAGCCATTATAAATAATTTTAGTTTGTGGTTTTTTAGGATTTTCATAAGCTTCAAGCTGTTTTAGCCATTTGATATCACCAGTTTTCTTGTTGAGAGCAATTAATTTATTGTCGTTATTGATGATATATAAAAAATTTCCAGCTAAATGAAAATCGATGATTGTTGCAATTTGCTTTTTCCAAATTACATCACCATTGATAATATCAATAGCCATCATCAAACCGCCATTACCCGCGACATAAATCACGCCATTATTAACAATTGGTGTGGCATCAATATCATTTAAATAAAAATCTGAATCAATTGCCTTGCTTAAATTAAGATCAAAAGACCATATTTCTTGGCCATTACTTTTATTTAAAGCATAAATTTCACCAGAAGAATAGGAAGCAAAAACTTTATCACTATATACCAATGGATCAGCAGCCCCAAAAATCGCGGTATTTTTTAAGATTCCAGAATGAGTCCAAACAACTTTTCCATCATCGACATTAATTGCATAAAGCTCATTCTTGTCACTCGCAATATAAATTAATTCACCATCAGAAATTGGTTTAGAAATTAAAAGCGATGGCAATTTATTTTTCCACAAAATGCTTCCGTTACCTTTATTGATTGCGGTTACTTCATTTGTTCCTGAAATTGCAAAAATCTTATCACCAAAACCAAATATTTTAGGATTTTTGTAACTTTCTAAGAAATTATGATCAAAAATACGTTTTTTCCAAACTTTTTTGGCTGTTTTTTGATCATAGGCGATTATTACACCAGAATCTCCAAGAAAAAATATTTTTTGACCGTCAATTACCGGCAAAAAAACATGATCACTTTTGCTCATTAAATCAAAATCTAGATATATGCTGTTAAGTTTTTTGAGTGAAATTTTATTTTTCTTGTAAGAAAATTCTTTTTTAAAATTGCCAACTCGCCCATTCTGATGAAAATTTTCACCATAATTCCATTGCCTTACTGATTTCTGTGGCTCTATTATAACTTCTTGATTTTCTTGATTAACCGCCAACGGATCAATTTGGTAAAAAGCTGAAACTGCTTTTTCTTTATCATAAGCTTCATCTTTTGAACATGAAAAGAGGCTAAAAATTATTAAAAAAACCAAAAAATTTTTACTTTTTATCGCCATCTTTTAAGTCAATTTTACTAATTAAATCTGAGATATGAGTTTGTGCCCTAACCTTTATTGCATCTGAAGCTTCAGCAGAATTAGTAATTTTTTTGTAAATATCAAGAGCCCGCTTAAGATTGCCTTGCATCAATTGATAAATTGCCATTTGCTCATTGATATGATCTTTTAGATGCTTTGCTTTTAGTGCGTAGCTTTGCATTTTTTGAGCAACATTTTCTTGCTTTTGGATCTCGCCATCCATGATCCAAGTTTTAATAGCTAATAATTTAGCTAAATCACGGCTAAATTCTTCACAAGAATTACATTCAGCAATTTTAGTAAAAATATCAAAAGCTTCTTGGTTTTTACTATCTTGTAATAAAAAATCAGCATAGCGGAAGCTTGCAAGAGTAGAAATTGAATTTGGCGCTCTTTTAGAATCTAATATTTTCTTTAAGAGTTCTTTTGATTTTTTTAGATCATTTACATCTTGCGCAATGTAGGCTTCTTGTAAAATTTTTGAATAGGTAGCTTGGCGCTTATTTTTTATAATACTGGTTGCTACAGATATTATAATAATTGTTAGAATAACCAAAGAAATGCGGGTGATAGCTTTGCCATTTTTGACAACAAAATCCATCAGCGCATCTTTTTGCGCTTCAATGCGCGCTTTTTCTAAAATTCTTTCTAAATCTTTTTCTTTGGACATAATTGATGGTTTAATTATTAAGCTTCTTGCTTAAGATAACATTTTAAGGTGTTTTTAAGTAAATAAACAATAGTCATTGGCCCAACACCTCCCGGAACTGGAGTTATAGCTTTGGCAACTTTGCTAACATTTTCGAAGTCAACATCGCCAACTAATTTTGTTTTGCCATCTTGGGTTGTAATGCGATTAATTCCAATATCGATAATTATCGCTCCTTTTTTAACCATATCAGCCTTGATTAAATTAACTACCCCAGCTGCAACAAAAATTACATCAGCTTGCAAACATTCAGCCTTTAAATCTCTAGTCGAACGATTAGCAATGGTAACGGTGCAATTTTCATGCATCAACAGCCGAGCCAAAGGACGGCCAACAATATTTGAGGTGCCAATTACCAAAGTTTTTAAACCCGCTAAATTTTCACCAACTACCGACTTTAAAAGATGAACTGAGCCAAGTGGCGTGCAAGGAACTAAAGCACCGTCTTTGCCATCAATATCACCACTTGATAATTTGCCAACATTATAAATATTAAAGCCATCAACATCTTTACGATAATCTATGGCGTGAATTACTTTTTTGGCATCGATATGTTTTGGCAATGGTAATTGCACTAGAATTCCATGAACATGTTTATCGTTATTTAATTCATGAATTTTAGCAATTAATTCTTCTTCTGAAGTATCTGACGCCATTTTGAATTGCAATGAATTCATAGAAACATCATGCGCCGCCTTTTCTTTATTGCCTACGTAAATCTCGCTGGCCGGATCATTGCCAACCAAAATAACCGCTAAAGTTGGGGTAATATGGTATTTTTTCTTTAGTTTCTCAACTTCTTTGGCAATTTCTTGCCTCATATTTTGAGCAATTTCTTTGCCATTGATTATAGTTGTGGTCATTATCTGATAATTAATTAATTGCCTTTAAGAAAGCTTTATCAAGGTCTTTGCTTTTAAATTTTTCTTTAAAATTTAAAGGCGAACCTTGATAGAGGATTTTACTGTTATTTAAAACAGCAATTTCGTCACATATTTCATCCATGTCAGATAGAATATGCGAACTAAAAAATATGGTTTTGCCCAATTTTTTGTAATTTAATAATTCATTTTTTAAGTTAATTCTTGCTTTTGGATCCAAACCACTCATTGGCTCATCTAGAATAACCAATTCAGCCTCACTTAAAAATAAAGCGATTAGCCCTAATTTTTGGGTCATACCTTTTGAGTATTTTTTAATTGGGCTATTTAGCATTCTAAAGTCCAGTTCAAGATTTTGGCATAATTTTTGACATTTTTCTTTATCATATTTCTTTTGATAAAAACCAAGAGCAAATTTTAAGAATTCTTTGCCAGTCAAATAAATTGACGGCTGAAATTTTTCGGGCAAATAAAAAATATTTTTGCGAGATGTTGGGCTTAAAGAGTTTTTGCCCATAATTAAAACATTACCACAATCAGCATCCAAGAGATCAAGAATAATTTTGATGAGCGTAGTTTTTCCTTGGCCGTTAAGACCTATAAAACCAAAAATTTGGTTTTTGATTATTTTAAAATTTATATCATCTAAAACTAAACCCTTTTCAAAAGACTTAGAGATTTTAGATATTTCTAGAATTTGATAAGATTTTGGCATTTTATTTTAAGAGTTAATTATGCGATAAGAAGGAATAATTAGAACTGCGGTATTATCTTGAGTGTCAACAATTTCAAAACGACAATTTTGTTGATCTAAAATTCTTGCAATCGCACTTTCATCTACTTTGGTAGCAAATCCAAGATTACCAATTTTACTATCAACTCTAAAAATAATAACCATTTGATCAGTATGGTCAAACATGATTCTAATACTAATATTGGAATCTAAATCCAACTTGAAAAAGGAGGATAAAATCTTTTTTAGAGCATCATGTAAAACTATTTTATCGCATTTAATATTTGGAAAATCATCTTGATTAGAGACAATCTCAACTTCAATTCTTTCGCGATATTTAGGGCTTAGTCCAGCAATAAATTCTTTTAAAAATTTGTGAATATCAAAAACTTCTTCATTGGCGTTTAGACTATTATCAATAACTGTTTCATCTAATGAGTTTTCAATTGCCGCTCTTAATTTTAAAGCGTTATTGTATATTTTTTCAAAATCTTCTTTATATTTGCGATGAGGTAATGGACCATAAGGCTCGTCTCTTAAAATCATTGCCGCATTGGTAATTATGTTTAAATAACTTGTTACATCTTTACCCAAAATTAAAGACACCTGATTTTTTAGGTTTTTCATGTTACTTTTATGCTGACTTTCGAGCTTAAGAGCATTATCGGTTTTTTCTTTTACTTTTGCAATCATCAACTCAAAATCTATCGGTTTAACCAAGTAGTCATTTGCCGACAAGTTTACACCTTTAACCACATCATCCCTTTGACCTAAAGCGGTTAGAAAGATAAAAGGAATGTTATTTTTTCGAGTATTACTATTATCACGAATCATTTTTAACAAACCATAGCCATCAATATTTGGCATCATAATGTCGGAAATGATCAAATCTGGCTTATTTTGTATAAAAGATTCATAGCCTTTTTTACCATCTACTGCCTCAAAAACTTCGAACCCCTCATCCCTTAATATTTCGGCTATATTTTCTCTAATATCTTGCTCATCTTCAACGCATAAAATTTTTGCTTTTCTGTTGGACATAATTTTTGAAAATAACATTAAATTAACTTTGAGCCCTCAAAATTTCTTAAAACTTCATTAACAAGATCATCATTTTCTTGATGATCATTATTATTGATTTTTTCTACAACCTTATTTTCTTTAGGCGAAATATTAATTAAAACCTGTTGCAAATTAGGCAAGGCTACAACATGACAAAGTCTAACTATCAACATTTCGAAGGCCAATTTTGCCGAGATAGAAAAACTTGCTTCGTTTAGAGATTTACCCAAGATTTGCCAAAAACGGTTTAAACAATCAATTGAAATTTCAGATGCAATTTTTTTAAGATTTGTAATTTGATTCGACGAGTATCCGGCTATCTTTTGCTCAAAATCAATTTTTAATAAAGTAACATCATGAATTAGATGCATTAAATCCTTTATCAAATGAGAAACATCAGATGATCTAGCATAAAATTCACTAAATAACTTCAAAGAGCTTTGAACTTCTCCCTTTAATAAAAACATCATTAATTCAATAACTTGATTAAGATCATTTAAACCAAGTAAACTTTGTAAATCATCGTAAGTTGTTTTTGAATTATAATTATTAGCAGCCAGGATTTGATCTGTTAGCGACAATGAATCACGAATTGAGCCCTCAGATAATTTAGCTACTGTTTCCAAAGCCTCACTCTCGAACTCAAAACCCTCTTTTTGCAAAATATTTTGTAAATGGCTAGCAATTTCCGATTCTGTTAATCTTCTTAAATCAAATCTTAAGCAACGCGATAATATTGTGATTGGAACTTTTTTAATTTCAGTAGTAGCAAAAATAAATTTTACTCTAGCTGGTGGCTCCTCTAATGTTTTCAATAAGGCGTTAAAAGCGTTATTGCTTAACATGTGCACCTCATCAATGATATAGACTTTATATTTAGCCATTACGGGTGCGTAAGCAATCGAATCAATAATTTGACGAATATCATCAACTCCGGTTTTGCTAGCCGCGTCAAACTCTATCACATCTTGATGGCTTGAATTAGCAATTGATAAGCAATTATCGCATTCATTGCAAGCTATTGCATTTTGTATAGAATTTTCACCAAGACAGTTAATGGTCTTGGCAATAATTCTAGCAGTTGTGGTTTTACCAACACCACGAATTCCTGTCAAAATAAAAGCATGATGTAGCTTATTTTGTTTAATTGAATTAGATAAAATTTTTACCAAAACATCTTGACCCACCAATTGAGTAAAATCTTGAGGACGATATTTTCTAGCCAAAGCCAAATAAGAAGACATTGCTTTTAAGTAATTTATTAGATAATGTTTTGTAATAAATCGATTTTGATAATGTTTAATTTAAATTACAAATTTGAAATTTGTTAGTTGAAAATTGCTTAACTTAATTTTAATATAATTTTTGAGGGTGGGCGTTTTTACTATTTACCGAGTCAGATCTGAAAAGAAGCAGCTCAAAGTAGATAAAAGCGGGTCACTCTCGCATGTCCTCTACAAAAGTCTTTTAAGAGCTTTTTTTACTTTCTAGATTTTCATGTTTTTTAATAAATCTATTTTAGATAAAGCGCAAAAGATCTCCCAAAAATTAAGAGATAATAAGTTAAAAATATCATTTGCTGAGTCATGTACTGGTGGGCTTTTGTCGGCTCTTTTTACTGAAATTAGTGGCGCTTCCGATATTTTTGATTATGGTTTTGTAACTTATAGCAACCAAGCTAAGCAAAATATTTTAGGAGTTGCAGAAAAGATAATAAAAGAATTTGGTGCAGTCAGCGAGCAATGTGCAATAGCTATGGCACAAGGTGTATTAAGAAAATCTAGAAGTGATATTGCTATCTCAGTTACTGGCATCGCCGGCCCAAATGGCAGAAGTGTTGAAAAACCAGTTGGCTTGGTTTATATTAGTTTTGCCAGCAACCAAAAAACCATTTTTAAAAAATGTAACTTTGATGGAAGCAGGTCAGAAATTAGAAACAAAGCAATAAAAACTGCTCTAGACATTATTGATTACAATATATAACCCAAGAAATTGGTTATAATATAAAGATCAATTGCCGTTAAAACGGTGGCGGTATTCCACTCAGTCCAAGATCTTTTTAAAAATATCTTTTCAAGCGTTATTTTGAGAAATTGCCTTTTTTCTTCTTGGCGCTTTAGCTTTTTTTCAATTTTACTTAATTTTGGCTCTTTTGGCTTGCATTTATATATTGCAAAAATATGCCAAATAAAATAGCCAATCACTACAAACGCTAAAATTCCAGCAAGCCATTGAGCTGTAATTAGCTTGATTAATTTATTTATAACAAAAAGCGTAACTAGATAAGAGACAACTCCCCAAAACCAAATTACATTAAAAAAAATTTCTTCTCCTGCGTTTATCTTTAAGAAAGATTTTTTTGCTTTAAAAAGATATTTCTGCATCGATTGAGAAGTTAGTTATTTTTGTTTTTAATTATACCTTGCCAAGGCATTTCAAAATCAAACTCACGAAACTCTTGCATCAATTTTACTGGCTCGTAAACAACTTTCTGCTGTTTTTCATCATATCTAACCTCTTCATAACCAGTAAGTGGAAAATCTTTGCGCAGAGGATGGCCCTTAAATTCATAATCAGTAAGAATTCTTCTCATGTCATTATTGCCGCTAAATTTTATACCATACATATCAAAAACCTCTCTTTCATACCAAGGAGCTGATGCAAATACTTCTTTTACAGTTGGAACTTCTTGATTTTCATCTAACTCAACCTTGATTGATATTCTATTATTAAGCTTATAACTTAGTAAATTATAGATTACTTCAAAGCGAGTTTCTTGTTTTTCAAGCAT
>Ga0222719_10005888_pt1 | contig 10495 bp, 11 predicted proteins | sample C33_34DmetaG_FD_165039 | JGI IMG/M metagenome (GOLD analysis project Ga0222719, IMG submission 165039) | Estuarine water microbial communities from San Francisco Bay, California, United States - C33_34D | ecosystem: Environmental > Aquatic > Marine > Unclassified | place: USA: California...
TGAATTTCTCGAAGTTGATCCGCAAAGCGGCGTTGGCATTGTCTCAGCGGAACCGCGTTTTATGTGCAGATCCAGCGATGTGCCTGCTACTGCTGCTCCTGGCGATGCGCTCGTCGTTAATTCAATAAATTACACAGTGCGTGTTATTCAACCGGACGGCACTGGCGTCACAACTCTGGTTCTGGAGCGTGACTAATGGCGCATCTTAGAAAACAGCTAAGAGATAGAGCGATCACGGATTTAACTGGATTAACGACAACCGGATCGAATATCTATGCAAGCCGCGTTTACCCAATGGCTTCTGGAAACCTTCCCGGTCTTTGCGTTTATACGCGCGATGAAAGCATCGAGGTTTCGACAATTGTGCCACCTCGAACACAAATGCGCGAGTTGAGCTTGGTGATCGAAGGCTATGCAGTATCGACCACAGTTTTAGATGATACGCTCGATCAGATTGCACTCGAAGTTGAAGAGGCAATGGCTGGTGATATAACTATGAATGGCCTTGCAAAGACAATTAGGTTACAATCGGTTGAAGCTGAATATAGCGATGAAGGTGAGCGACCTGCTGGAATGGTTCGCTTAACTTATGTGATAGAATATGCAGCGGTTGAGAACGATCTGGAGACGGCAGCATGAAACGTATAATGGTCTTTCCTCCCAATGGTGGCGAGGGTATAGAGATTTCTGAGGATCGTTTAGATCTTTATGAAAGCCGGGGTTGGACTTCTGACCGCCCTAAATCCGAGCCAATCGTGGCTCTAATCGAAGATAGCCAGGAGGATTAGATATGGCGACTTTTGTAGGCTCCGGCGGAACAGTTCTCGTCGGCTCTGACGTTGTTGGAGAAATTAGATCATGGTCTGTTGATGAAACGATGGACCCAATTGAATCCAGCACCATTGGCGATTCATACAGAACCTTTGAGGTTGGCATGAAGGGCTGGAGCGGATCGATGGAAGTGTACTTCGATGACACTGACACCGCTCAACAAGCAATGACTGTTGATAGCTCGATCACTGTTTCTTTCCAAATGGAAGGTAACACCACAGGCGATCACAAGTTATCTGGAACGGCTCTAGTAACGGGTCGATCAGTAACAGCCAGTTTTGATGGTATGACTGAAGCTACTTTAACAGTTCAAGGCACTGGCGCTTTGACTGAAGGCACTGTTGCCTAACACTAAACGGCGCTGGGTGGGGGTTAATTATTTCCCACCCAATGTCGGTCTAACGGGAGAACAAACATGGCTCAAAAGAAAGAGCAAACAAATGTCATCGATAGGATCAAAGCTCATTACGACGCTCAAGGATTGCGCGAAATTCGTGTACCGGAATGGGGTGACGATGATGGGCCGCTTATTATCTTTGCTGCGCCGTTTACTCTCCGAGATCAAGCTAGGATTGATTTTGCTAGTCGGAATAGCGAAAGTCAGATTGATGCGTTGTGTGAGGTACTTGTTCAAAAGGCGTTAAGTGAAGATGGATCTAAGATGTTCAATGCGGGTGATAAAAAAGCTCTCAGAGAACACGCTGACATCGAGGTTATTAGCAGAATTTGCACAGAGATAATGGGATCGAAGACTGAGGAACTGGAAAAAAACTAAGGGAGGACGATCAACGTCAGTTCTTATTTTATCTGGCAGATCGTCTACATAAAACGGTTTCTGAGTTAGAGCGTGAAATGACGCTAACAGAGTTTATCGAGTGGAGCGTTTTTGTTAAACTAGAAGACGAACGCAGCAAAGGTCGAGGCGATGGCGGATCAACAGCTCAAAATAGACTTAACCGCTAGAGATAAAACCAGTGCTGCGTTTCGCTCTCTTAATGCTCGCCTAGCAACAACCAGAAAAGCCGCAGCATCAGTTAGCGCTGCGATTGGTAAAGTAACTCTTGCCGCTGGTGCGCTTGGAACGGGATTATTTGTAGCTACTAAAAAAGCATTAAATTTTGCTGATGATATTGCGAAGATTGCAGATAAAGTCGGAGTTACGACTGATGCACTGCAAGAGTATCGCTTCGCTGCTGAATTGGCTGGCGTCAAAAGCGATGAATTAGATAAAGCGCTTCGCAAATTACAGCAGAGCGCTGGTGAGGCGACAACTAAAGGCACTGGCACTGCTGCCGACTCTTTTAGATTACTTGGTTTAGAAGCTGATTTAGCATCAGGAAAACTAGAAGATGGCGTCGTTCGTTTCAGAGCGGTTGTAAACGCTTTATCTAAAGTTGAAAGCCAATCGCAAAAATCATCAATAGCAGCAGGCATATTTGGGGCGCGATTAGGCCCACAAATGATGAACCTGTTAAATCAGGGCATTCCGGCGATTGATAAGGCTGCTGAGAGATATAAAGCACTTGGCGGCACAATAAATGAAAGTGTTCTAAGGGCTAGTGAACAAGCAGTTGATGCTCTGACAGAGTTAGAGTCTATTTTAACTAAACAGTTAACAAATGCACTTGTTTCAACAGCACCTAAAATCGTCGAGTTTGGAAACCGAGTTGTCGAAAATATGCCTAAAATAATCAGTTTTCTTGAAAGAATGGCTGAACTTATTGGGATTATCGAGAAGCCAATCGATGTTAAAATAGTTGCATTGAGCAAGCAAATTGCAGAAGCACAGGAAAAGCTTGTTAAAGCTAAGAGGCTTGCTGGAGGTATGGGCAAAGTCGAAGCTGAAAAGATGATTAAAGCCCTTCAGAACGAAATAAAGGATGCTGAAGCAAAAATAGCTGAGTTGCAGAAAAAAGGCGCAGCAGCAGTGCAACCAATGTTGGCTCAGAAAGAAGCTTCTAAAACCGCTGCATCAGAAGCCGCTGCAAAAACAGAATTAATGACCTCATTAGCTAAACAAAAAGAAGACGAAAAATTTATTTTAGATATTAAAAAAGCTATTGCTGAAGTCGCAGCTAAAGAAAAAGAGGTTATAGATCAAATCTCTGAGAGCCAGAGACGCGCAAAACAGATTGCACAAAGCCAAGTTCGCTTAATGAACGCAAGCAATCTGGAAAGGGAAAAAGCTCTTAAATTAGAGCAAACAATATATGAGCTTCAGCAAGCTGGAGTAGATTTAAACAGCGCAAAAATGAAAGGCTTGATGGAGGAAATAGAAGCAAACCTCGATGCAGAATATCAGGCCAAAACAATTCTCGAAGAAAAACTAAAGGTCGATGAGGCTCGAAACAAAGCAGCAGAGCGCCAAAAGGAACTACAGCAGCAAATCTCTGATATTATGCAAGATGGCATCAGGACCGCTAACGAAGCAATCAGCGGTTTAATATCTGGCACGATGAAATGGAAAGACGCTCTAGGTTTAGTGCTTAGAAAAGTTCTAGACATTGTGACTACTATGAATAAAGGCGGTAAAAAAGGCGGTGGCTTTAACATCGGCAGCTTGTTTAAAATGGGATTGTCTATGTTCGCCGCATCCCAGGGAGTGCCTGCAACGCCAATGGGTACTAGCACAGGTCCAATGTTCCCTGGCTTGATGGATTTCCACACTGGTGGCGTTGTTGGCCAGGGTCCAAGAGGATTTAGATCAGATGAGCGCATGATACTGGCTCGAACAGGTGAGCGAGTATTAAATCGAGGGCAAACTGCAATCAGTAGCGGTGGCAATGGAGTGGTGCTAAACCAAACCGTCAATCTAACAACTGGTATTCAGCAAACAGTACGTGCAGAGGTTATGTCGATGGCTCCACAAATCGCAGCGCAAGCTAAAGCAGCGGTACTCGATGCTAAGAGAAGGGGTGGCAGCTATGCCGCTGCGTTCGCATAATGGCGATAACTTATCCATTAGACCTTCCAACGCATACAGGCATCGCTAAGATCGATCTTCGAGCGGTTCAGGTTACATCGATGACCATGAGTCCATTTACTTATCGGCAACAAGTGGTTGTTCACCCTGGTCAACGCTGGGAAGCAGAAATTAGCTTGCCTCCAATGAAGCGATCTGATGCAGAAAATTGGGTTGGTTGGCTGCTTTCGCTGCGTGGTCGATCAGGTAATTTTTTGTTAGGTGATCCACTTGCAACATCTCCAATCGGTGAAGGTGGTGGAACTCCGATAGTTCGAGGTGCAGATCAAAGCGGCGACACTTTAAGTATCGATGGCTGCACAACCAATCAATCAAAATGGTTGGCGCGAGGTGATTACATTCAGCTTGGCAGTGGAGCTAGTAGTCAGCTTTATAAAGTCACACAGGATGCAACGACTGATAGCTTTGGGGCTACAACTCTTGAGATATGGCCGGAGCTTCGATCATCGCCAGCAGATAACGCGACAGTTACAGTTGATGCAGCTAAAGGCTTATTTAGATTATCAACTAATGAGGTAAACTGGTCGATCAATGAAGCATCGGTGTTTGGTGTAACATTCCCAGCAGTCGAAGTAATTTCATGAGCCGTTCATTACATCCAGTAATGCTTGATGCGATCTCCCAGGGGGTCGTTTATCCATTTTATACGGTTGAATTGCAGTTCGACACTACGACAGATGGTAATGGTCAGGTTTTAACTGCGCCTTTATACCTTTGGACCGGAAATGGCACTGTAACGATTGATGGAAAAGATTACATCGGAACAGGCCAATTTTTAGATTTCTCAGCGTTCGAGGAAACAACCGATATATCTGCCAGGGGTGCAAGCCTCACTTTATCTGGTATTCCATCCGATCTTTTGTCGCTTGCTTTATCTGTTCCTTATCAGGGTCGAAAATGCCTAGTTGAATTTGGTGTTTTCGTTAAAGGGTCAGTTTTACTTGAGAGCGGTTTTTATGTTCTGAAAGAAGATGGTGGCAAGCTAATGCTTGATTCCACTGAAAAATCCAGAAGCACAGTTTTCTCCGGGTATATGGATCAAATGACCATCACTGAGTCAGGTGATTCAAGTCAAATATCTTTATCATTAGAAAGCCGACTTGTTGATCTAGAGCGAGTTAGGGTTAGGCGTTACACTTCAGAGGATCAAAAGTCTCGATTTACTGGCGATCAAGCCTTTCAGTTTATTAATGGACTGCAAGATCGAGAGCTTTTCTGGGGGCGTCGATGAGGCGTGCTAATGCTGATCTCATCCTTTCTGAATACATAGATGAATGTAGAGATCGTCCATTTTCGTGGGGTAAGCACGACTGCCTCACATTTGCAAATAATTGCGCCAAAGCTCAAATCGATGAAGGACCGCTCGACGATTTAGTTGGTGGTTATGATTGTCAGGCAAGCGCCCTATACCTACTCAGGAAGCGCGGTAAGCAATTAGGTTACAAAGCAAGCGCAACCATAGTAGACGCTCTCAGTGACCGCCTAAAGCGACTAGAGACTGATTATCCGATGCGCGGTAGTATTGTTGCTCGAAAGTCAGATGGCGCAACGCTGGTAATGGGATATATGCTTGGTGTAGTAATGAGACGCCACTCTGCTTTCGTTGGACCGCAAGGACTGATATTTATGGATCGTCAATCAAGCGATCTATACTGGAGCGTTGCATGAAAAAGCGCTTACTTTCAACCACTGCTTTGACTGTTGCGCTTCTAGTCGCTACTGCGCCAGAAAATGCATCTGCTGATCCTGTTACACTTACTGTTTTAGGCACCGCTATGGCATCCGGTGTTGGCGCTGGTTTAGCCGGTGCAACTTTAGCAGCAGCTTTTCAAGCATTTGTCGTTTCAGCCGCAATAGGATTTGTATCTCAAGCGCTTATGCCTAAACCTCAAAAACCGAGGGTTACAGCGGGTGGCTTTGTTCAAAACAATATAGGATCTGCGCTCGATCACGCTATCGTGTATGGCGAAACTAAGGTTGGTGGCGTTGTTTTCTATGCATCGACAAGCAATGACGAAACTATACTACATCGAATGATTGCAGTCGCCGGACATGAAATCGATAGCTATGTGTCGTTCTATTTAAATGACGAAGAGATTACTATCGGATCTGACGGTGTTTGTACCGCTCCAGAGAGGTTTGAGAAAAAGGTTTACATAGAAACACGCACAGGAACTGACGATCAAGCAGCGGTTGATTTATTTGGTTTCTATCAAACGATAACTGTATTTGACGAAGAAACTGAAATTGGCGAACAATTGGAGATTTTAGCTGACGTTGATTTAGATGAAGCTGCCGACAACTGGACAGATCAACATCGAGCGCGTGGCATTGCATATATTTATTGCGCCCTAAAGTTCGATCAAGATGCATTTCCAAATGGCGTTCCAACTTTAACTGCGGTGGTTCGAGGTAAGAAGGTTTACGATCCTCGAACATCAACAACGGCTTGGAACGATAATTCAGCCTTATGTGTCAGAGATTATCTGACTGCTGATTATGGTCTTGATTGCGATAGTGATGAGATTGATGATGTAACTTTCGCAGATGCAGCAAATGATTGCGATGATCTGATAGCGGTTAATCGTGGCGGTACTGAAAAACGCTATACGATGAATGGCACTTTCACCACTGGATCGAACCCATCTGATGTTATCACGCAAATGATGACTTCGTATGCTGGGATGATTTGGTATAGCCAAGGTAAATTCGGCACTCGTGCTGGAACTTGGGATGCGCCAACGCTTACATTTGATGAAAATGATTTAATTGGACCCGTTGAGGTAACAACTCGCCTATCTAGACGCGATCAAGTTAATGAGGTTCGAGGTATCTTTCGTGGTGCTGAAACAAACTATCAGCAAAGCGATTATCCTCCAGTAACATCATCTATCTTTTTAAATGAAGATAACAACCAAAAATCCGCACTTGATCTAGCTTTACCTTTTTCAGACACCAGTTCGAGAGCGCAACGTATTGCTAAAATTGCTTTATATCGCCAACGCGAACAGCTACGAGTTAGAATAACCACTGGTTTATCTGGTTTTAAAGCTAAGATCGGCGACATTATTCAGCTAACAAACACGCGAATGGGATGGTCGCAAAAAACATTTGAGGTCGTTGATTGGAGTTTCGCGCTCGATAACGATATGTCGTTCACGGTATCGATGTCGCTTGCAGAGATTTCTGAGGCTGTATTTGACTGGGATGCTGACGAGCAAGAATTTATTTCAAATAATACAGTTCTTCCATCGCCATTTAATGTTGCAAGCGTTGGTTTAACAATAACGATGGAACTGCGTAAAACCAGACAATCGGTTATTGGTATTCTTATCGCAGGGGTAACTTCCGGCACTCCAACGCGCGTTGCATCAGTTGAATTACAATTCAAGCTGTCTAGCGAAGATGCATCAAAGTGGAGAACAGCATCGACAGGACCGCTTGGTGACCATGAAATTGTTAATCTCATTGATGGTGAGGTTTATGACTTTAGAGCCAGAGCAATATCGCCTCTTGGTTTAAATGGCAGCTTTGCGACTGTAACAGATCAAACCTTCACACCATTTGCAGCACCACCAGCAGATGTCACTGATTTCGATCATAGCTTCAGTCGAGGAAATCTAATTATTAGTTGGACACCAGTTCCTGACCTCGATGCATCGCATTATGAAATTCGTCATTCATCTGCGACCAGCGGCGCTACATTCGATAGCTCTGGTGTTATTGCTACGAGTATCGCGCATCCAACATCTACTTTTGTTTATACGGCTCGCGCTGGAACCTATTTTATTGCTGCCGTGGATCGAAGCGGTAATAAGTGCGAAAACCATTCTCATTTCATCATCTTTCCCGGTGATCTTCCAACCATCGGTGTTAGCCTATCGCAAACTGAAGATCCGACATTTACTGGCACAAAAACCAATATGGCGGTGGTTTCTAGCGAACTGCTGATGAGTAGCTTTGCAACAACCGGATCGACAGGAACTTACCTATTCTCAGATTATATTGATCTAGGCGGTATTGAGAACGCAAGGGTTGATATGGTTTTTGCAGAAACAAGACACCATGCAAATGCAACGGCTGGCGAAGTGAATTGGGATGATATTTCTAGTGCGTTTAGCTGGGATAACTGGCTAGGTAACTTCGATGATTGGACATACGAAAGCGTTGCATGGAACGACTATGATTACACATTCTATGTTCGAGCTACAGATGACGATCCAGCCGGAACTCCAACCTGGGGTAACTGGTCGATTGTTTCTGGTGGTGAACTAACTGGTAGAGCGTTTGAATTTAAGTTAGAAGTAAGCAATAGTGCAAATAACGTCAGCCCAGCTTTTTCCGAAATTGAAGCACAGGTGAGCTACTAAAAATGAGCCAAAATGACTTTGTAATCGCCAACCAAACCGCAGCATCTGCTAGAGCCGACATTAACTCAGCATTGCAAGCGCTTGCCAGTAATTCACTCGGATCGAGCGCACCATCAACGACCTATGCTGGTCAGTTCTGGTTTGATAGCAATGCTAATAAGCTCAAGATTAGAAATGAGGGCAACTCAGCGTGGTTAGATTTTGCTGATGTTGGAAGCTCAGTGACTCCAGCGCCAGGATATGCATCACAAGCTGAAGCTCAGGCTGGAACGAATAACACCAAACTAATGACACCGCTTAGAACCGTTCAAGGGGCGTTTCCGGCGTTCAGTAACGCGGCCACTGGATATACTAAACTTGCATCCGGTTTAATGTTTCAATGGGGAACTGTTGGAACATCATCAGCATCGCAAACAATCTCATATGCAACCTCATTTTCAAGCAGGGTTTACACTGTCCATGCCACAGGAGCGCATGCATCGCGAGCTTTTACAATGGATACGCCTTATGTAAAAAGTGATTTTGCAACCCGATTAAGTAATTTCACTCTATTCTGGAGCGGTGAGCCATCTTCTGTCACTTGGTTTGCGGTAGGAGTTTAGCTTATGACAGACCTTAAAATATCTCAGCTAAATGCTCTAACTGGCGCATCAACTGCTGCTGATGATGAATTTGTCATCGTTGACACCAGTGGTGCTGAAACCATGCGGATCACTCGGGCGGAACTTGCAAACGCTCTCGGTGACAATTTTGCAACACTTTCAGCAAGCACCAGTTTAACCATTGCCAGTTCTACTACTGTCGATGGCATTCTAGATGAAGACACTTTGGTATCGGATAGCGCAACAAAATTAGCGACGCAGCAATCGATCAAGGCTTATGTCGATAGTCAGATAACATCAAACAATGAACTCTCTGAGGTTTTAGGAAACGGCAATACAACTGGTGGCACGAATATCGTTGTTTCCTCCGGTGACAGTATAACAACTGACACAATCAGCGAAACGACTGCTGCTGCTGGTGTAACTGTTGATGGAGTTTTGATTAAAGATGGAGATGTAACAGCTAGTGTCACTGGTGATGTTACAGGAAACATTACCTCCACTGGGACTTCCACGTTTTCCAATATTGATATTAACGGTGGAACGATTGATGGCATAACTGATTTAGCGGTTGCTGATGGTGGAACTGGTGCGAGTGATGCGGCTACAGCTAGATCGAATCTAGGCGTCACAATCACCAATCTTTCTGGTCAAGCTAATACAGCAACTGATTTTATAGATTTGCCAAGCGGATCAGATGCTCAACGTGGAAGCCCTACTGCTGGAAGTCTGCGCTTTTCGACAACCTCTTCGAGCTTTGAAGGATATGATGGATCTGCCTGGGGCGCTATTGGTGGATCTGGTGGTGGAGGAAACACAACCACTGCTGGCTTATATGAACACGCGATTTTGATCGATGCTGATTATAGTATAACGAGTGGAAACAACGCTTTGAGCGGTGGTCCGATTTCGATTGATACTGGTGTGACAGTAACAGTACCAACTGGATCAACTTGGACTGTGGCATAGGAGTAATAAATGAGCGTACTCAAACTAAAGGGTAATGATAGCGGCACAGGAAACGTAACGCTCGAAGCTCCGAATACTAACACGGATCAGACGATTTCCATCCCCGATGGTGCCGGGTCTTTCGTTACGGCAAACGCTAGTGGTGATGTTGCGGTTACTGGCGACTTAACCGTTGATACCAATACGCTCTATGTTGATAGCGCGAACAATCGGGTTGGGGTTGGAACTACGTCGCCTAGTGCACCTTTGCAAGTAACAGGAAGTGCTGGTGAAATTAGGTTGCAAAGACCTACTGCAACACAAGCCGACTGGTCTTTAAAGTTACCTTCATCTGGTGGCGAACTTACATTCTACGATAATAACAATACTACAGAAGCCGCCCGCATCGACAGCAGCGGTAACTTGCTAGTGGGCAAGACGAGTGCAGACAGTGCACTTACTGGCACGGCACTTCAGGCTAGCGGGCGTCAGTTAACAACAACAGACGGTGGTGATTGCGCTATATTCAATCGTCTATCCACTGACGGCAATATCATTAGCTTCCGCAAAGACGGCAGCACTAAGGGGACTATTGGTAATGTTGGTAATAACCTATTTATAAACTCAGAAGGCGCTGGTGGTTACGGAAGACTTAGAACCCAAGGCACTGATAGATATATTTGGTCTTCTAACACGTTTTATCCAGCGCAAGATAATAATCTTGATCTTGGGACTTCTTCAAATAGGTATGACGACGTATA
>Ga0222719_10005893_pt1 | contig 10485 bp, 9 predicted proteins | sample C33_34DmetaG_FD_165039 | JGI IMG/M metagenome (GOLD analysis project Ga0222719, IMG submission 165039) | Estuarine water microbial communities from San Francisco Bay, California, United States - C33_34D | ecosystem: Environmental > Aquatic > Marine > Unclassified | place: USA: California...
TTGCGAATGTATTTTTTTTACCAGCATAATGTACTGTTAAATCATCTTTATTGTTTTTGAGGCTGCTCCAATGCAAATTATAACTTTGATCATCTTCGATTTCCTGATCATTTAATTTTTGGATTTTTAATTCTTCTTGATTAAGAATAACCCTCTCTTTTTTCTTTGCAAAATTGAAGTAAAGATAAGTGCATAAAACAAGAATAAAAAATTCAATGATACCAAATATTAAAATAGGCCATGCCCCAACAATGACAAATCTGACTCCCATAAAAAAAATTAGTCCACCCGTAATAATTAAAAAAAGTATTATCTGTTTGTGATTTAAACTTTTGTTTGGTTTAATATCTATCTGTTTTTTCATCGTGAATACATCAACACTAAATCAAATTTTTTCCAAATTATCAAAAGCTATTCCGGCTCCTCAATCTGATCTTCAGTTCGTCAATCATTATACCTTGTTAGTAGCAGTGGTGCTATCAGCACAGTCTACCGATGCCCAAGTTAATAAAGCAACCAAAGATCTTTTTGCAAAATACGATACACCAGAAAAAATTCTAAAATTGGGACTTCAAGGATTAATCCCATATGTCAAAAGCATAGGATTATTTAATTCTAAAGCAAAAAATGTCATAGCTCTCTCTCAAATATTAGTGGAGAAACATGATAGTAAAGTGCCAGAAAACTTCGATTTGTTGTGCGAGTTACCAGGCGTAGGAAGGAAAACAGCTAATGTCGTAATGAGTGTTGCTTTTGGTCATACTACCATTGCTGTTGATACTCATGTTTATCGTCTTTCGAGAAGACTCAATCTCAGTCTAGGCGAAACTCCTGATGCTGTTGAAAAAGACCTAATGGACATTGTCCCTGATCAGTACAAAAAGACAGCCCATCATCTTCTTATTCTTCATGGTCGATATACTTGCAAGGCACGAAATCCTGAATGTGAAAAATGTGTAATATCCAAAGAATGCATACATTTTTTGAACGTTAATTATGGAAAAATTAAAAATTTTCTGTAAAACATTGAAGAACTATCCATTATGAGAGCTATTAAAAAAATTCTAATCGCGAATAGAAGTGAAATTGCTATTCGTATTTCAAGAGCGGCCACCGAGCTGGGTTATAAAACTGTTTCTATTTATTCTTATGAAGATCGTTTTGCATTGCATCGTTTTAAAACAGATGAAAGTTATTTAGTTGGATCAGGCTTAGGGCCTATTCAAGCCTACCTTGATTATAAGGGAATTGTTCAGATCGCTTTAAATTCCGGATGTGATGCTATTCACCCAGGTTATGGCTTTCTTTCAGAAAATCCAGAGTTCGCGGATGAGTGCGCGAAACACAATATTCTTTTTGTAGGGCCGTCTTCAAAAATTATGCGCTCCTTAGGAAATAAAGTAGAAGCCAAAAAGACTGCTAACAAAGCAAAAGTTCCTACAATTCCCTCCACTGGACCTCTTCCGCGTGATATTAAAAAATGTAAAGCTCTTGCCAAAAAAATTGGTTACCCAATTATGTTGAAAGCATCTTGGGGCGGTGGTGGCAGAGGAATGCGAGTCATTCGCAAAGAGAATGAATTAGAAAATCAAATTAACACTGCACGTCGTGAAGCTAAAAGCGCCTTCGGTAAGGACGATGTTTTTTTTGAGAAATTAATCGAAAAAGCTTTTCATGTGGAAGTCCAAATTATTGGCGATAAGCATGGAAATATTGTTCATTTATTTGAAAGAGATTGTTCATTACAAAGAAGACATCAAAAAGTGGTGGAGCGCGCTCCAGCTGCTTACCTAAGTGATAAAGAACGAGAAGCAATTTGCCAAGCCGGTGTTCGCATAGGTAAACAAGTTGATTACTCATGCGCTGGCACTGTTGAATTTTTAATGGACGCTAAATCTCGAGAATTCTTTTTCATTGAGGTAAACCCTCGTGTTCAAGTAGAGCATACAGTGACCGAAGAAATCACTGGCATTGATATTGTCAAAGCCCAATTTCTTTTAGCCTCAGGTGCTAAAATCGGAGACGGAATTTGTGGTGTTCCTGAACAACAAGATATCAAAATGAAAGGACATGCCATCCAATCGCGTGTTACAACAGAAGATGCAGCTAATGATTTTGCCCCAGACTATGGAAAAATAACAGTTTATCGTTCAGCTAGTGGCCACGGTATAAGATTAGATGCCGGAACCGCAGCAACGGGTACTGTTATTACTCCTTATTATGACTCCCTTTTGGTGAAAGTTTCTGCTAAAGGTCAGTCGCCCGTTGAAGCGAAGCAAAGAATGAATAGAGCTCTCAGTGAATTTAGAGTTCGAGGCGTTAAGACAAATATTCCATTTTTATTAAAATTAATTAATCACTCGGGCTTTGATAAATTTGATTATCATACAAAGTTCATTGATAGTGAGAAAAGTTTATTTGAGTTTTCAGGCAGAAAAGACAGAGCTTCAAAGACATTAAATTTTTTAGCTGAAGTGATTGTTAATGGTAATACCGAGGTCGCCAATCGACCTAAATTACGTGAAACAACACCTGCAAAGCTATCTGACTTTGGCATAGCCAAATCAAAAAAAGCACAACAAGCTGTTGGCAAGACTTTTAAACAGATTTTAGATGAGAAGGGTCCGAAAGAAGTTGCCCAAGCAGTATTAAAAGAAAAAAAATTACTTATTACTGACACTACTTTTAGAGATGCACATCAGTCTTTAATTGCAACTCGCATGAGAACTCAAGACATGTTAGGCATCACTGATTTATATGAAGAGAGATTAAAAAGTTTATTTTCCATTGAGTGTTGGGGCGGGGCCACCTTTGATGTTGCTCTGCGTTTCTTAAAAGAAGATCCTTGGGATCGATTAGAAAAATTAAGAGAGCAGATGCCGTCAGCATTATTACAAATGTTATTCCGTGGATCTAATGCTCTAGGGTATACCAACTATCCTGATAATGTTTTAAGAAGATTTATTCAGTTATCAGCAAAGTCTGGTATCGATGTTTTCAGAATATTTGATGCACTTAACTGGATTGAGAATATGCAGGTTTCTATTGACGAAGTGTTAAAGTCAGGAAAAATTTGTGAGGCCTCAATTTGTTATTCGGGCGACCTTTCATCTCCATCTGAAAAAAAATATACCCTAGATTATTACTTAAAAATGGCAGAAAAGCTGGAAAAAATGGGCATTCATTTTCTTGCCATCAAAGATATGGCAGGTCTGTGTAAACCAAAGGCAGCTAAAATTCTTTTCAAAGAACTGAAAAAAAATATCAAAATACCAATTCACTTTCATACTCATGATACAAGTGGCAATGGCGTCGCCACCTTATTAAATGCATCTGATGCTGGCGTAGATATTGTAGATGTTGCCATTGACTCCTGGTCAGGATTTACTTCGCAGCCTAGTTTTGGTGCAATGGTTGAGTCCTTAGACGGCAATTCCCGTGATCCCAAAATTTCATCTGCAGTTGTTAGAACAGCGGCAAATTACTGGGAAGGTGTCAGAAAACAATATCAGCCTTTTGAAAGCAAAGTTCGAACTAGTATGTCTGAAGTATATCTACACCAAATGCCAGGAGGCCAGTACACAAATTTAAGAGAACAAGCTAGGTCTATGGGTATCAATGATGAAAGGTGGCCTGAACTGGCATCGATGTATGCCGAAGTAAATAAAATTTTTGGAGATGTAATTAAAGTCACTCCAATTTCTAAAGTTGTAGGAGATATGGCGATCTATATGCTCGCAAACAATATTCAAATCGAAGATGTTCTAGATCCAAAAAAAGATGTTGGTTTTCCAGCCTCTGTTATAGAATTCTTTAGTGGTCGACTAGGCCAACCTTATAAAGGCTTCCCAAAAGCTCTTCAGAAAAAAATACTTAAGGGCAAAAAACCTATTAACTACCGATTTGGCTCTAAACTAAAATCGTTAAATATTAAAAATAGAACAAAAGATTTAGAGCAAAAATACTCTGAAGTAATTTCTGAGAAAGATACCTTGTCTCAAATTTTCTTTCCTGAAGTTTTTGATGAGTATATGAAACATCAACAAAAGTTTGGAAACACTAGTGTGATTCCTACTTCAAACTATTTCTTTGGGATGAATACCGGAGAAGAAATATATGTATCAATTGAGCCAGGAAAAACTCTTATTATTAGATACTTCACCCTGAGTGAACCAAATGAAAAAGGTTTTAGAACTGTTTATTTTGAGCTTAACGGTCAGCCTCGCTCAGTCGATGTCAAAGATAACTCAATAGCCGTTGATGATTTAGCTAAAGAAATCGCCGACCCAAGTAATACAGAACATGTAGCGGCACCTATTCCTGGGTTGCTCGTAGATGTCGCTGTTACTGAGGGCATTAAAGTTCAAAAAGGTGCCAAGTTATGCACAATTGAAGCTATGAAAATGGAAACCGTGATTTACGCAGATCAAACAGGTACTGTCGATAGGCTTTGTGTCAAAGCAGGCGAGAATATTGAAGCTCAACAATTATTATTTGTTATAAAATAAATTTCTTCATTCTATATATATGGTAATTTTAATTAGTGCTTAAAAAAATCATAACAGCAAAACACCGAGGTTTCTGTGCGGGAGTTGAACGAGCAGTTGAAATTGTTGAGAAAAGTTTAGTTAAATACGGTGCTCCTGTTTATGTACGCCATGAGATTGTCCACAATAAGTTTGTTGTCAATAATCTAAAAGAAAAGGGAGTTATTTTTGTGGAGTCTTTGGATGAAATTCCACAAGGAACAAAACAACCAGTGATTTTTTCTGCTCATGGTGTCGCCAAAAGAGTAATTGAAAAAGCAAAAAATTATAACATGCTTTTTTACGATGCGATTTGCCCACTCGTAAGTAAAATTCACAAAGAAATTATTCTATTGGAAACACAAGGTTACCAAATAGTTATGATTGGCCATGAAGGTCATCCAGAAGTTGAGGGAACGGCAGGACAGCTCCAAGACATCAGTAAATTAACTTTAGTTCAAAAATTAAATGATGTTGAACAATTATATTTTCCCTCTGATCAAAAAATAGCTTACATCACTCAAACAACTCTCTCTGTGTTTGATACACAGGAAATAGTTGATGCTTTAGAAAAAAAGTTTCCTGAAATCTTAGCTCCCAAGAAATCAGATATTTGTTATGCAACTTCAAATCGTCAAACTTCTGTTCAGGAGATGGCTAAAACCGTAGATGCCTTATTTGTAATAGGAGCATTTAATAGCTCTAACTCTATTCGTCTTGTTGAGACAGCTAAAAAATTTGGATGTGAATATAGTGAATTAATTGAGAATATTGATGATTTTGATTTTCAAAAATTAAATCAGTTTCAATCAATAGGACTAACCGCAAGTGCATCAGCTCCAGAAGATCAATTAAATTTATTTATTGACCGTGCAAAAGAGAATTTTAACCCAGAAGTAGTTGATTATAAAGAAGATGAAAATATTGTCTTCAAAGTACCAAATTTCCTTAATTAAATTTTTTTCTATAAAAAAAATCAATTAAAGTCATATGGGGTAGAGTTAAAGCCGCTAGCCCAATAAAAATAGTTTTAATAAAGGACTCGGCAAAAGAAAAATTATCATTCAAATAAATTATTGCGATACAGCCACCAATCCAGGTAATAATGGTAAAAATTGCAGTAGTGGTAAAGACAAACTTTCTATTTTCTAAATATTTATTTGTATTTTGTAAAATTGCATAAACATGTTTAGTTGTATGTACAAAACAAAAATACAATGCAAATCCAGTTAAAGGATCAAGTTGAGAGACAATAAAAAGGATGGAAATCATCTCTAAAATTCCCCACCTTAGCTTTTTTAAATTAATAGATAGATAGCAATATATCAAAAAAAAAATTCCAAATAAGAAATAAACTATAAAAAGATATTGTTCAAAAAATATAAAGTTCTCATTAGATAAAAATGTAAAAATTTGAAATGCTTCTTTAGTATGAAAAAAAATTATTCCAAAAATAATGTTGACTCCGTGGGTAAGGGTAATAATCCACTTGAATTTATTTACTTTTAAAAAAGACCAGTCACATAACCCAAAATGAATAATGCTCATGATAATAAATAAAAGCAATGCAATTAAGGAAAACTTAATCCAGAAAAATATAACCGCTATAGAGATTATGATGTACCAAAAGGTAAAAGCTAAAAATCTTTTTTTTGATTGATATCCTAGTAGAGCTGCAACTGCACCATCAAAAGAACCATGAGGTACTCCAATAAAAGAAACCAAGCATAAAGCAATTAAAGATATTAAACTTAACTCATACATTTTAACTCAAAGTAGAATTCATGAAGCTTTTTAAAAAACCAATTTTTGGCATTGCAAAGACTGTTTTTAATTTAGTTGAAAATTTTGCATTGCCCATCATAAAGGACCCAAATTCCTCTCCATTTAATCTTTCAGCCATTTTCATAAAAATCTCATCAGATTTACTATTATTTTCAAGGTATTTCACAAATATTTTATCCATCCATTTATCCCAATACGAGTGATAATCGCTTTTTTCTGAGAGTAGTTGTTTTAAAAAAAAGGAAAAGGCATAACCAGAAGATATTTTTGTGGCACCCCCTTTGGCGCCAATCTGGATATAATTGTCTTTGTTTTGTGAACTAATTTCAAACATTGGAAGGATACCTTGTTCAGTATCAATAATTTCATATTTTTCTATACCAAGGTTATTTTCGATATAAGTCGATATTTGATTTTGGTACCAGCTTGGGTCTAATAAAAATTTTGAGAATACGGTGGACTCTACTAAAAGACGTGTATCGTCCAAAGGGAGTAGATATATAAAGTGTAGCCCTTGATCTTGAGCGACTCGAAAATCCATTAAACGAGCATTTTTAATTTGATGTGTCTCCTTTACTGAAATTATATTCCCAATAAAGTGTTGTTTAAGTCCATTGTTCTCTATAGCAACTGATCGACTATCATAAATTTTTTTTGAATAAATTTTCTCTTTGTTATCTAGAGTGATTTCAAAAAAATCATCTTTTTTTTCAATTTTATTTACATTATTTTCTTTAAACGAAATATTATCACTCTCTTCTAGACAAAACTTTTTCCAATCTTGGTATCGTATTACACAATATGGAGAAACTATACTTTCATGTGTTACTTTTTGTTGCTGGTAATAAAATTCCCATTTGATCCATTGATTTTTTACTAGGTTTTTAAATGGACTCATCCAATCAGTCATCCAAAATGCAAAAAAATTATTTCTAGGGGTGTTGATGTTTTTATCAATTCCAATAATTGAGCAATCTTGATTATGATATCTTAATTTATAGGTACTAAGAGCGCTGGCCCCCATCCCAACAAAGGCAATATCATAAATTTTCATTTTTAAAACTTTCTCTTATTGGTGTGTAGGATCTATACATTCTTTTTAAAAATATAAATTCAGGTAACGATTTAATTGTCACCCACAGTTTATTAAATTTATTAAGGTAAACTCTTTTGTTTGAATATTGATATTGATTACTTTTAATTTTCATACCGATGCCCCGATAAATTTTGGCAGCAAAAAAAATCGCTAATCTTGTTTTTATGGGAATATACTTCATTCCACTAAAACCGTTTTGATAATAAACTTCTGACAAATCAATAAGTTTTTTAATAATTTTGCTCATTAGTGGTTGAATTTCTTGATTTGAGTTGTTTGTTAACTGCTCAACAGAAATATCCTGCAGCCATTCTTTGGGTAAATAAACACGATTCATGGTTGCATCTTCATAGATATCTCGTGCAATATTGGTCAATTGCATCGCAATACCAAGATCTACAGCATGTTTATTGGCTTCTTTATTATTAACTAAGATCAAAGGTTGCATCATTAATCCTACTGTACCTGCTACTTGATAGGAATATTCAATTAAATCTCTTTCTGTTTGTATTCTGACTAATTGTTGATCCTTAATTAATCCTTTAATGAGATCGCCTAAAACTTGAATAGAAATATTATTATTTTTAAAGAACTTATTTATAGGGTGCTCAGCTGTATTGCAAATTTGTTCAAATTCCTCTTTCAACCTCTCAGATTGATCAGTGGAGGTTTCATCTGCTAAATCATCAAAATATCGACATATACTATAGAGTTTAGTTGCTGCGTCTTTGTTCTTATTAGGTAAAAAAAAACTTGCCCAATAAAAACTTTTGCCATGGTTCTCTAGTGATTGAGGATCATAAGAATAGACAGTCAATTTAATTTAGTTGAAAATCTTTTTTAATTAATTTTTCTACTACCTTTGCAGAACAAAGGACACCTGGTATGCCCGCACCAGGATGAGAGCCAGCCGTAGAAAAATAAAGTTTAGATATTTTTTTATCTTTGTTGTGATATCGAAACCACGCTGATTGTGAAAAAATTGGCGCAATAGAAAAACCAGCTCCATGCATTGATCTATAGTCGTTTTTAAAATCTTTGGGTGTCATCCAAAAATCTGCTTCAATATTTTTATCTAAATCAGGCATGATTGTTTCACTCAGCGCTTTGACTATTTTGTCTTTTAATAAAGGGCCTTCTTTATCCCAATTAATTGGGGCTTGCAGGTTGGGTACAGGGCATAAAACATAAAAGCTATCTTTTCCAGAAGGCGCAAAGGTTTCATCAGTTGCGGTAGGTCGATGTAAATAAAGAGAAAAATCCTCTGTTAATATTTTACTCTCAAAGATATCTTTCAATAAGTCTTTGTACCGTTCGGCCATCCAAATTGTATGGTGCGCTACAGATGGATATTTTTTCTTACTACCAAAAAATAAAACATACAAACCCATAGAGTACTGAGTAAGTTTTTCAGGTTTGATGAGGGCATTTTTTCCATAATTGCCATCGAGCATTTCATTATAAACTGTTGGCGGGTCCGCATTACAAATAACAGCATCTGCTTGTAATTCTTCTCCATTTTTAATTTTTATTCCTACAACCTTGTTTTCTTCTACTAATATTTTTTCTACATCTGCATTTTTTTTAATTTCGATACCTGTTTCTTGCATTAATTTTTCTAATTCATGAACAATCTTTCCTGTGCCTCCCATGCAAAAGAATACGCCCCATTTTCTCTCTAAATAGTGGATGAGGGCATAAATCGATGTTGTTGTAAAAGGATTCCCTCCGACCAATAAAGGATGAATAGAAAAAGCTTTTCTTAAATACTCATTTTTAAGCTTGCTGTTTACTAATTGACTGACAGTAAGATAGCTTTTGAGTTTCAATAGTGAGGGTATTTGTTTGATCATCTCCCAAAAAGATGAAAATGGTTTATCTGATAGTTTTTCAAAACCAATTTGAAAAATATCTTTTGATGTCTTTAACAGTTTTTCATATCCTTCAACATCCCTTTCATCGAATTTTCTAATTTCAGCATTGGTATCTTCTATAGAGGGTCGATAGTCAAATGTTTTGCCATTATGAAAGTAGAATCGATACCAAGGATCTAGCGGAACAAAATTTAGATGGTCACTCAACTTTTTTCCATAAAGTCCATATAGTTCTTCAAATAAAAAAGGAGCAGTTATTACTGTAGGGCCCGCATCATGACGATATCCTTCTTTTTGAAAAACCCGAGCACGACCTCCCAAAGTATCTAATCTTTCAACTAGGGTTACCTTAAAACCAAGCTTGTTCAGTCTAAGAGCAGAGGCAATACCACCAAAACCAGACCCAATAACTATTGCTTTTTTATTCATCGTCTTTGCGATCATAATTGGAACTACGGAAAACTAAAAAAGCGATAAACAACACAGCAAAGACATAAATGATCACTACCAGAGGACTATTCACAAAAGATTCATGTAATTGGTCATTAGCGCAAATAAAGTCTTTTTTAAAATCACCTGCTGTTTCAGATTGTCTGATTTGTTCGCAAGTTGATTGTGAGTGTTTCATTAGATAAAAGTATTTGCCTTAATTATTCTCAATATGAACATGATAGTAAAATAGCCTGCATTAATCATTAAAATAAAACTTATAAAATAAACAATTTCTTTTGGTAGTTGGTCATCAAAAAACTTTATAAAGAAATTTCGTGAAAGAATAATTCCCATTTCTATGAAGAGAATAGAGACAATCACAGCTGTAAAAATCATCAAAGTGAGGGATGAATATTGATAGATTAAATAATTTAAAGTTAATAAAACTAGTCCAAGTAAAATGATTAAAGAAAAACCAAAGATATTTAAGGCAATATTGAAGGGTATTAATATTTTCAATTTTTCTTTATAGGCTTTCTTAAGAGCAACAATAGTAACAAAAATTAAAAGCTCAATGATAGTAATGATAATCAGTTTTGAAGTGAGGAGATTAGGATTGAATAACTCTTCCATAAAACAATATTAGGACAAAAAAAAAGCAGGGTCCGAAGACCCTGCTTTAATAAAATTAATCTAATTAATTAAGCTTTAGATTCTATTGTTGCAACGTTCCAGATGATCACACCGAATGCAATCTTGTTTAGAACGTCAG
>Ga0222719_10005894_pt1 | contig 10484 bp, 13 predicted proteins | sample C33_34DmetaG_FD_165039 | JGI IMG/M metagenome (GOLD analysis project Ga0222719, IMG submission 165039) | Estuarine water microbial communities from San Francisco Bay, California, United States - C33_34D | ecosystem: Environmental > Aquatic > Marine > Unclassified | place: USA: California...
CTCTAGTAATTGTATCTAATGATTTTGTAAAATTTGTATCAAGAGTTGCATCTATTCCTGAAGTGGCTAATTCAGCAATACCTTTTACAGCTAAAATAGGTCCTTCTAATACTCCTTTATGTATATCTCTTGCTAAATCTGCTTGACCTTTTCTTACAGGAAAAAATTTTGCTTCTTTACCTTGATTAATTAATTCAGCATCTTTTGCTTCCATAGCCATTGCAGCAGGAAGCATTTCTGGAATAAATCTTATAAATGATAATGGATTAAATACTGCTTTCTTACTATCTTCTTCTTTGTTTACATCTATTTTATTATTTTTAGTAAAATCAATTTTAGAAATGTTTTCTATATCTTTTATAGAAATTTTTTTATTATCAATATCAGGTAATTGAATATTTAGATCAGAAAGATCTATATCTGGTAGTTCTATTTTTATGTCCTCGGCCATTTTAAGCCTCCTGAGGTAGTATTAAATTAACTCCATATCTACTATTAAATGCATCAACATCTGCTTGAGTTCTTAATTCAGCAAAATCTGCTAGAGCTTCATAGCTAGTTGATAATAATTTTACTACTTCATTACTAATTTCTTCTGGTAATCTAGTTCTTAATTCTTCATAAGTAATATCAGTTTGTGGTCCAGATGTTACAGTTCTTTCACCAACAGTTACAGGTGGTTTTGGTACATCTTGATTCATATTGTTAGGTGTACCCATTGCAAATCCAACTCTACCGCCAGTTGCAAAACTTTCTTTTAATTTTTCACCATAGTCTCCAGTAAATCTAGCCATAACAGCTAATAATGTTGGCCCATAATTAGGGTCATCTTTACCAGTTAAATTTAAAGCTGCTAAATTATTTTCTACATAATCTTCTGCTTGTTGAAGAATAGTAGATTGAATTTCATCACCTTTAACTACATTGTATATATCAGAAACATCAAGTCCTCTTACAATATATAGGTTTAAATCTTTTTGATAATCTTCTTCAATTTGTTTTAATAATTCTTGATTACCTGCAGCTTCATTTCTTTTGATATTGTAAACTTGATCTAAATAATCTTTTTTAATATCTAAAGCACCTCTTTGTTGAATTTGAGCTACATCTTTTTTAATCTGTCCTTCAAATTGTGTTTGTTCTTTTTCAAAACCTTTTTCAATATCTAGTATCTCACCTTCCATAGCAATTTTTCTTCGAGCTCTTTCTTTAGCTCCTAAGTCTTGAAACAATTGACCTGTAGGTTGTTTGAATGCTTCAGCTGCTGTAGCTAATGTACCACCTCTAGGTGTTGCAGACATTAAATTCAAACCACCTTGAATTAAGAATTGTGATAATGGATCAATAGATTTATCTGGATATTCATCATATAAACCTAAAAGTCTTTCTTTTGCAGAACCTCCAACAAAAGGATCTTGAGCATGATTTTCTCTCTCAACAATACCTGACATAATACCATTCATATTATTAGTAGGTCCACCTTTTCTAAACATTGGTCTTTTAAATATTCTACTCATATTAAAACGCTTTATATATTCCAGCTAATGTAGCACCTGCTCCTAATGCAGTTTGTAATGGAGTTGGTGATGGAGCTGTAGTTGTTTGTTGCGTACCTGGATATCCAGCGATTAATGAAGTGATCCCTGAACCCAGAGCCTGTGTTGCCTGAAGCGGTTGCATCAATTGTTGCTGTGCTAACTGTTGCTGTGCAGCAAGTTGCGCTTGCTCTTGACCTTGTTGCAATCCTCCTAAAGTAGTCAATGCAGATATTTGCTGACCGGCTAATGAAGGAGCTAATTGTGCCAACTGTTGTTGTTGCGTAGCTAAATTTTGTTGTTGTTGAGCCAACTGTTGTTGTTGACCAAAACCTTGAGCAGCTAATTGTGATGCTTGACCAAAACCTTGTTGTAATAATTGTGCTTGCAATGCCGCTCTATTTCTATCTGATGCTGCTTGATATTCTGCTCTTTGAACACCTTCTCTACCACCACCGTAAGCACCTGCACCAATTGCTTGTGCAGCTAATGCCGGTAAACCTTTTTGAGCTTGTACATCAAACTCAGCTAAAGTAGTTCCAATAACATCTTGTTGATATGGAGACATATATTGTTGATATGCTGTCGGTCCCATAAACTGAGATGCTTGTGCAGCTTGAGCTGCAGCTTGGGCTGCTTGAGTTCCTGCTTGTTGTAAATAAGGTTCATATGCACCAAGTCCACCTGCTTTACCAATTGCTTGTTGAGTTAATGCACCAAGGCCTGCAGTAAATTGTGGACCATATACTTTTGATAAATCTGCTTCTTTTAATCCACCAGTTACTTGTTGTAATTGTGTAATGTATGGTTTAGCTGCTGCTTCTATAAACTCCGGTGGAGCTTGAATCATTGTTGATACTTCTGCCATTATACTATCCCGCCTTTTTCTAACATTTTCATTTGATCGTAAAGACGTTGTGCACCTTTGTTAACGTCTCCACCTCCCATTCCTCTTACAGCATCTGCTGTAAATACAAATTCATTATTGGATAACATTGCAGGAATGTCATCTTCCTTTTCTTTTACACCAACTGGAGGAATAAATCCACCTGTTTCTCTAAGGTCTAATTCTTTAACTCCTGCAGGATTTTGATTCAATGGTAAATTCATAATTCCTGATGCTTTTATAGCATTTTGTTCTGGAGTTCCTAATGCAAATCCCGCTCTACCACCTGTTGCCATAACTCCTCTAGCCATGTCTTTAGTATATTCAGATGTGTCTAATTCTACTTGTTTTGCTATAGCTGCTTCTTCATCTTCTGCATCAGCAAATGTTCTTTGATTTCTATATGCATCAGTTAATTTAAGCTTCAGGGCTCCTACATCTCTAGTAATACCTTCAGGATCTCCTGTCTCTTCTGCTTGACTTAATAATCCACCTAATAAAGAACCACCTGCAAATACTTTTGCAACATCACCTAAAGTTTTCTCACCTGCTTTTTTAGTAAAAAAAGAAGACATTCCAGGTATGGTATATGCACTACCTTTTAAACTTCCTAATCCAATAAAAGGTGATCCACCTGCTAACATAGGTGCAAAGTTTAATGCTGCTGCAGCCAATAATGGATTATCTTTAACTGCACCAGTAACACCTTTAACAGCGCTTTTAACACCTTTAGTAACGGATTTAACCAGGCTACCTAAGCCATACATTTGTCTTGGTTGTTGCATACGTGATATTGCCATAATTATATTATTTAAACTAGTTTAAGGCAGGCATATAAATCCTGTAGTATCGCAGTTTATTTGATTTTTTTGTCAACGTCAACACGTTTTAGACCGGTTAACATGTCATAAAATCGACCACAATATTGATGGTCTCCTACATGAGTTATATAGTCCATAGCATAGATATATACTTTACCACCTAAATCCGTCCATCTTTGACAGAATCCAAAGTCTTCACCAAAGTATCGTTTAGTTTCTACATCATGTAAAGTATCAAATAAATTGTAAAAGTTTTCTTTTTTAGTTTCTTTACCATTAATTACAGTTGGTTGATATATCTCTAATTCAGGATGTTTTTCTATCATTGTTTCAATGACTTTTCTTTTAATTAACATACATCCTGTAGGAGCATGAGTTACTTCTATAATACCATTCTGCATTGTTAACTCATTCTTATTACCAATTTTAATTGGATACATATATCCTGCAGGTAATAAATCTTTCTCCGATTTTACCATATCTGTTTCATGTATTTTTCTCCACATTTTTTCAGTATCAAATGTCTTCATTGGATATGGACATGCAATAATATCTTTATCTGCTTCTAACATTTTAAATATAGTTTCTGAGTTAAAATCAATATCAGAATCAATGAATAATAAATGGTCATACTGATCTTCATGATTTAAAAATTCAGCTACACATAAGTTTCTACCTTGTGTGACTAATGATGATTTTAACAAACTAAAACTTAAAAGTATGTTTCGTTTCATACATTCTAATTGAAACTTTAACACCGCTTGTGTGTAATGCATAGATACTTCACTATGACATGGTGTACATACCATTATTTTATATTTAGGTTTTGCTCCTAGATTTATTTCTGTATAATTAGAATTAACTTGTTCTAATTTTTCTGTTTGATAAGTATCTGGATTAGGTGAAGTTTTCTTTTCTTCATTAAACCAAATGGGTTTATTGTTTTGCATTTATCGCTCCTTGTAAAAATCTAGTCCAACTAATTCCTTTTATTTTCCAATCATAAAATCTATTCACATAATCTCTTTGTACTTTTAGATAATCATTTATTTCTGGATTTTCTAAAGATTGAGCTGCAACTTCAATACCTTCAGCAAACTTCATAGCTAAACTTTTATAGTTATTTGAATAAGGTACATACATTGGAAACTCAGCTCCTGTTTCATATAAAGCGCCAAAGTTTGTAGTCACACAATATAAACCTGCAGCCATTGCTTCTAATAAAGATATACAAAATGTTTCTTCCCAAATACTTGGATAAACAAATAATCTATAATCTTTTAAATGTTCTTTAATATATTCGTTTGGTTTATATCCAATGTAATTAACATTAGGTAGTTTTTTAGCTTGATCGTATAATTCTTGATAATGTTTATCATTAGCTTCATGAAAACCTTTGCCATACACTTCTGTTGATGAATAAACATCTAAAGTAATTAATGGATTCTTTACTAATTGCATTGCACCTAACAAAACACTTAATCCTCTCCAAGGTGTACAATGATGAATAATTTTTATTGGGTCACCTTTTTTATATACTGTTGAAATAGGTTCAATATTTTCTATACCATTTTTAATTACTAAACATTTTTCTGTTGGTAAATCAAACATCATTCTAAATTTTTCAAAACTCCAATTAGAGTTAAATACATACCAATCATACTTATGATGATTTGCTTTATTTCTAAACCATGGTTCTAGATTAGGTTGATCGTAAGAATTTTTTTGCCAAAGTATATTTACTTTAGTTGTATGTAATGGAATTTTTTCTGGTACAGATGTTGTTATTTGTACTTGATCTAATAATTTTGAATCAACGTGTTTTCTTAAATATTCAAATTGAAGCTCTGTTCCGCCTCTAGGATTTTGGTTTGTCATTTTTTTGATTCATCACTTTCTGAAATACTTGTAGACCTTTATTAGTAACTTGCACGGTGACATCTTCTACAATGTCAGGTCCTTCTATCTTATCTTTTGATACTTCTCCTGTCTTAGTATTTCTATAGGTTGTTATAGTTGTACATTCTATTTTAGGTATATCATGTGTATGTGGAACATCTCCATTTTCATGAGAATGTGTAATACCATTATCGTGTGTATGCTCTATATTCTTTTTATCCATTTTCTTGAGATCTATCTATCAGAAGATAGCTCACTTGTCCAGAAGCTTTATCAGCAACGCTAGCTTTTACTTTTAATATATCTCCTGCTTCCATATTAATAACATCTTTTGCAAAATTGTCTGTTGCTTTATTTAAAGTGCTGTGTGCTATTTCAACATCAGAGCCACCTGATTTTTTAAAAAATACTTCAAAGTCAACATTGGTATTATCTATTACACATGCCTGTACCGATTTTACAATAGCAATTGCTGATGTACTAATTGTTAATACTGTAGTTAAATTAGTTGTTGTTAAATCAAATGTTTCGCTTTTATAAAAATTTGCCATTAGCTAAAAAACCAGTTCTTTCTATCTTCTTCATTTCTTAAATCTTCTTGAAAAGAAAAGTTTAATTCTGTTTTAATTGTATCAACCGCTCTAAGAATCTGTCTTTGATTTTCTACTTCGTATTCGTCTTTAGGTTCTGGTATATATGAAGTTATTTTAGCCATTAGAAACTTCCCATTTCAGCTGCTGATCCACTTCCACTAAAACCTGGACCTGCTTGTTGTTGAGCTTGACTTGCACCGGTGCTTTGTTTTCCACTACCACCTGGTCCTTGTTGATATCCTCCGCTAGTTGAAGAAGGTCTTGATGCTAATGATTTTGTTATTCCTTTAGCCTGAGCCATGTTTCTTGCTGCGGCGTCTCTTCTACCTTGAGCACCGCCATACTTTCTCATGTCAAGATAATCCATTAAACTTGTTGCTTGTCCAAAATCAGAACCTTGAATTCTATTATTTAATCCTCTTAAAGATTCTAAACCACGTCTTACTAAACCAAAAGGAGTAAAATTAGATATGAATTCAAATAGTTTTGCAATACCTTTTGGCTCATCACTGACTAAAGATTCTACTTGTTCAACATCAGGTTCATTTGCAACACCATAAGAAGTATCAATTCCTAAATTTTGTAAAGGTGCTAATTTAGTGATTCCACCTGGATAATAATCTTGTGGTGCATTTATAAAACCAAGATCAGATGGATAATAATCTTGTGGAGCATTAATAAAGTTACCAACATTTTTTTGCATATTTTGTTCAATTATTTGATTAACTAAATCCTGATTTCGTAAACCAGGAATATTATACTGATTAAGTATATCTGCAGTATTTATAAAAGGTGAAGCTGCTGTAGTATTAGTTATACCGGTCGCTAAATCAAAAGTTGGAGTTATATTTCTATATGTTAAATTAGGAACTTGAGGCATTTCAGCTGCACTAGCTGAACCAAAAATACTATCAAAAATACTTGATTCAGGAATTTGTTGTTCAGCCTCATATGCTGCTTTCATTTGTTCATAAGCAGGTTGAGAAGACAACTTTATGTTTTCTTGACCAGGAACATAGTTTTTAGAAAACTGTTGGTCGTAATACCTTTTTTCCATAGGTTTTAATTGATTATATAAATTGTTATAATTTATTTCTGCCATTATCTTCTACCGTCTGGTTTTATATCTACTCTTAATGTTCCATAACGCCAAGTTTCACCTACAGCGTCGTTTTCAATTTTAATTGCAAGAAGTCTTCCTCTTGCTCTAGTGTCCACTTTATCAGTAGAACTTGTAATTGTAAAGGGGCCAAGTGGTGAGCTTGATGCGGTATCACTTGGATAGTTATTCAACAGTAATGTTACTTTTGAATTACCAGTTAATACTTTAAAGTCTGGTATAAATCTCTTCATGGACATAATAAATTCACCATCGCCTCTAAGATCAGCCACACCTGTTGCTTGACCTGTTAGACCTCTTCTTGCAGATATATCAAAATCTCCTGATTGTATAAATGCATCAATAGAAGTTGTACCTGATGAATTGATTTGATCGGTTCCGGTTTCATGAGCATAGTAAGTTGATGCTCCGTATTTTGCAGTAATTCCTTGTATTGAAAAATTAGGTACAGCTGTTGCATTGTATTCTGTTGCATATGGTAAATCAAATACCCCTGCATCTGTATAGCTAGTTCTAGCTAGTGATGATGTTGTCCAACAGTTTTCTCCGTAGTTAAATGTAACACATCTATCAATTTGATCTGATCCATTTTTTGCATAAAACCAATTTACTTCATTATATAAAGTATTATGTTCTGCAAAAACAATTTGACCTGCATCATAATTTAAACCTAAATTATCTCCCGTAGTTGTAAACACAAAGTCTTCAACTAAACATGGTATTGCTTTAACGGTACCATCGTACATAAAAAATCCACCTTCACCAGACATCCAAAAGACAACACCATTAGAATACGTCAGTGCATGTTGACCAATCAATCCACAGTTTGTACCAACTTGTTTAACTGAAAATGTAAATGGTGGACCAACGAATTGAATTACATAAGCAGAACTATCTGTTAATACTAAAGTATAATCTTTACCAGATACTGCTCCTACAATTTCATTTCCTTTATCTACTCTAAATGTTCCAGCAGTATTTGTTGCAGTTGGAGCATAGGTATTAAAGTCTTCTTGATTTGAAAATCTTATAAACATTGGATCTTGTGTTGATGAATCACCAATTGTAGTTTCTGTTCCAAAATGAAATACGTGTCTATCTCTATCCGATACTTGAGTTAATCTTGATGCAGTAGGTGCACCACTCATAACTGTTGCTCTATTTGTTCTTGGATTAGATGCACCTGCATCCCAAGTAAATGTTTTACCATTGTGAATTGTTGCAACTAATATTTGACCAAAGTTATCTAAACTCCAGATGCCTGGATCTAGGATCACGTTACTAGTTGAACGCTCCGTGCCCCATGCTTCTTCGCCCCATAAATATGTTCCCCATCCATAACCTGCAGATTGGAATGTAGGACCAACAAGTACATATGGATCAATTTGTGCAGAACCTGTTCCAGAAGTTGTGCCTGCTGAATTAGATGGCATCGTAATTTCAAAAGTGTTAGCTGTTACATTTGCTATTTCAAAAGTATTATCTTCAAAATCAGATGTAGCATATCCCGATCCTGTTGGAACCGTAACACTAGAAAATTTTACATATCGTCCATCTGATAAACCATGAGAAGTTTTATTTACTATAACTGTTGGTGAACCGGTTGATGCATCAAAGTCAGCTCCAGTGATTGCTGTGTCTAATGGTGTAATGTCATAAAAGTCTTCACCATAATATAAGAATAAACCTTGTGAGGTACCAATTGCAGTATACTTTTCACCCGCTAAAGATGTCCATGCATGCTGTGCTCTAGCGACACCTGGTAAAGTTAAATTTTCAATAGTAAGCTGATCCCAGCCACCTATTTTTTCAGGTAGTCCATATCTAAATCGAACAAAATCACCATCGACCCATTGAGACTCGGCTCCGGAATCCGTGACCATCTTGTTAAAACCAGGCTTGAAATTTAGTTTTTGTAGCATATAACCTACTATATAATACTTATGAATATAATGAAAGCGAGAATAATCTGGTTTCCCGAACGTCTATCATACATAGATTTTGACTCATTACAAGATAAAATAGATTGGAAAGAAGAACATTTAAATAATGTACGTAAATATATGAAAGAAGATGGATTGTTATTTCCTGCTATATTTAAAGATAATGAAATACATTGTGGACATTATAGATTTAGAGTAGCAAAAGAAATGGGTTATGATGGTATTGATGCTTATAAAGTAAACACCTTTAAAGAAGCTCTACATTTGACTAAATTTAGTGAATTGTGTTATAAACATTACAAAGAATATAAAGAGAAAAACTATGTATGAGTCATTAATAGAAGCAACTAAATTTCATGCTGTAAATCAAAATAATTGGACAGGTGAAGCATTAGCAGAATATAAACATAATATTTATAATTTAATAAAAGAAAATAATATTAAAACCATTTTAGATTACGGTTGTGGTAAAGCAAAATTTCATTCTATTTTATTTAATAATAAAAAAGTTCCAGGATCTCCAATGGGCATAAATATAACTCCATATGATCCAGCAGTTGCACAATATGCAATTAAACCAACTGGAACTTATGATTTAGTTTTATGTATTGATGTCATGGAACATATTCAAGAAGATAAAGTTGATGAAGTTTTAAAAGATATTTTTAGTTTTAGTAATAGAGTGTTTTTAACTATTACTTGTTATCCTGCTACACAAATTTTAACTAATGGTAAAAATGCACATTACACAATTAAAGAACCTGATTGGTGGAAAGAAAAATTAAAACCTTACAATGGTAGTTATATAGCAATATTTCAAACTATGCCTGATAGAGGTGGTAAAAAAGTAAATAAAGAAGAATGGAAACCTAATGCAACTACTTTAAAAAAATTAAAAAACAATGATAAAACATTAGATCAAACTCAGAAAGAAAAAGCAAATTTATTGTAATGGATCATTTGGACGCGATTGTAGAAATTAAAAACGTGGTACATCTTGAATTTATTAAAAGGATAAAAAATTTTATAGATAAAAAATCAAAAGATAATTTAGAAACTATAGGTGGTGTAAAAAAAAATATTAGAAATGTAAAAGGGTATCATTTAAATTTTAATACTCCAACTAATATTTTTTATTGGAATTTTATAAAACAAGAAATAGAGAGATTATACATTTTTTACAAAGGTAAATTTCCTAAAATGATAAGTAATAAAATAAATCAAATAGATTTATTAAAATATAATATTGGAGGAAAATATGAAAAACATATAGATCATTTTAGTACTACTCCAAGACATTTAAGTATTATTATTAATTTAAATGATAATTATGAAGGTGGAGATTTAATATTTACAGATCAAAAAGAAAAAGAAATTAAAAGATTAAAACTTGGTAAAGGATCTATTGTATTTTTTCCAAGTAATTTTATGTATCCACATAGTATTGAACCTATTACGAAAGGAACAAGGTATAGTATCGTTGCATGGCTACAGTAGAATATAAATTAATAAAAAATTTTTTTAGTCAAGATGAACTGAATATTTATCAAAAATATTGTTATAATAAGTTAGACCAAAACAAAGATTTTAAAATAGATTTACAATCTTTTTCTCCTTGTTGGTACAACGATGCTTTAATGAATTCTATATTGCATACAAAATTATCTAAAGTAGAATTAGAATCTCA
>Ga0222719_10005896_pt1 | contig 10483 bp, 8 predicted proteins | sample C33_34DmetaG_FD_165039 | JGI IMG/M metagenome (GOLD analysis project Ga0222719, IMG submission 165039) | Estuarine water microbial communities from San Francisco Bay, California, United States - C33_34D | ecosystem: Environmental > Aquatic > Marine > Unclassified | place: USA: California...
GCGTTAAATACTTTCAACGCAGAGGCTCTCTCATCAGATGCCTTCGTCCGGACTTCCGAAAGCAACGAGGACAGCTTGTCGATCTCGGCCTGTTTGCTCTGAGTTTTCGACTCATCGATTTGAAGTCGAGACTTCAACTCCGAAACATTCCACTCTGCTTTCGCAGTTTCCGCGCGCGCTGCCTTCAAGCTCTCCTCAGATTTTGCAAGCTTCGTCGTGAGCTGTTCAAGCTTCGCGGCATATTCAGCCTCACGCTCCGAGGTAGAGGTCTCCAAAGTTTCTAATGATACCCTTAGATCGGCCTCGATGAGTCTCGAGCTTTGCCTCGCAGCCTCTGATTCAGCGAGTGATTCACGCAGCTTCACCAGCTCAGACGATGGACTCTCGTCCACCTCCTTCGGCTGCTCGAGCAGAGACTCGTTGAGCCTCTGAATCTCGGCATCAGCGGCTCGCACCCGTGACTGAGCATCTGCACTCGCGCGAGACGCTTCGACGAGCTCATCCGTCTTCCGCTGCAACGCTTCCGTCGCCTCCGCGCGAAACGCGGCGATCGAAGTCTCGAGCTCTGTCACCTGGTGCCTCGCGTCTGACAACTGTGACTCAACTTCGGCAAACGAACGCGCGGCAACTTGAGCGTCGGACTGCAGCTCGGCGACGCGAAGTTGTGATGCCGCCAGCTCAGCTGTCAGACGCTTTGAATCGCGCAGCTCGCTTTCGAGCTTCTCCTCGGCGGATTTGATTTGCGCTCGGGAGTCGCTCGAAGCCTCCTCGGCTGCATCGATGAGCGCTTGCTTCTCTGCGCGCGCTTCTTGTAATGACCGTGTCAAAGACTGGATTTCCTCCCGCAAGGCTTCGGCACGTTTCTCCGCAGCTGCGACCTGCCCGGCTTTTTCTTCTACGGACTCCGTGAGCTGCGATGGTGTGATATCGCCCTCGATTACTTTCGAGGATGAATCACCCTGAGACGCATCCAACTCGCACTCGAGACTCCCTATGCGCAGGGCTTGAGCTTCGGACGTAGCGCGTAACGCAGCAACCTCCGCTTCCTTCTCAGAAACTCTGCTTTCAGCAGAGGCAAGCTCTTCCTTCAAGGACTCGACGCGTGCATCCGCGCTTTCCAGAGCACTCTGATTTGGGTCAGATTCGACTTCATCCGCTGCCTGCAGTTTCTTGTTGGCCTCCTCCAGAAGTACCTTCATAGAAGAGATGGCAGAGTCGCGCTCAACTTCGGCGGCGAGCCGCATTTTTTGTGCTTCCTCCTTGGCGAGGCTTGCCTCTAACTCGGCGCTCTTTGCCCTCTCGAGAGCAGCGCTCGCTCTGCTCTCCGCTTCAGCTGCTTGACCACGAAGTTCCTCGACGTCATCTTCCTTTCCGGTTGACTTCTCGAGCTTAGCAGCCTGAAGTTTCTGTTCAAGAAGGTTCACCTTCGACCTTGACTCCTCCAACAGTTCCTCGGTGTCCTCCAAACAAGAACGCAGCATGGACGCCTGCGCGTCTGCCATTTGTTTCCCCTGTAGAGCTTCCTCAAGTTCCGCCGACGCGCCTGTGTGCGCTGTCTTGACATCCGGCACAGACGTAGGCTTCGAGTCATCCAGAACGGTAATTGACATCGATACGACCTGCTGGCTCCTTGAAACGTCGAGTTCTGTCCTGAGCTCGTCTGCCTCAACGTTTCGAGTCTCGAGGTCTGCCTCCAACGTCGCTATGCGATGAACAAGCTGTTCACCTTTTTCAGCCACATCTCGCAGTTTATTGCTCGCAGCATCCAGTTCTTTCCGAGTCGTCGCAACTTCCTCTTCAGCCATGCCCCTATATCGTATCTCGACAGCGAGGTTCTCCTTCAAAGCAGCGCAAGCATCCAACGCCGCCTTAAGTCTCGCATCTTCGACCTCGACCGGCTTAACCGGTTCGGCGCTCTTTTTCGTGGTGTCGCACAACCAAGCCTCGGCGGCAGTTGACATTGCCGCTTCGAGTTCAGCCTCGACCTCACGATGGCGCTCAACTTCACGCTGCAGGCGTTGAATCTCGACGTCGAGGGCGCTAGCCTTTTGTGAAGATATCCCAGAACGCGCGGTATTCGCTTCGGATGACGAACGTAGCCTTAACCCTGGGTTCTCGCCTTTCTTCAGCTCAGTGTTGGCGTTTTCCACTGACGACAAGTTTGATGCGGGCGCGGCGAGCTCAGGTGGACCCACGACATCAGAGGGCATCTCCAGCTCGTTCTGTAGCATTGCGCTTATCATATCGTTGTACTCTCTCGCGGTCTGCAAATTTTCTGCGAAAGCATCCATCTGTGCAGTAGGTAGAGGAGGGGAGGGGTCCTAGCGTTAGTTTTGGTGAGAGCGCGAGGGCATGGGAAAGCACGAGTGCCGAGTTTGTCGCGACCGGACGACCGGGGGCACAAACGCACCCGCACAGATATCGCGTGCGCCACATGAGCAGCGCGAGGACGCGAAGTCCTGTCCCCGTGACCCATCCTACCGGCTTGTTCCCACGACGCGTGCCGCGGGAACCAAGCTCTGCCGACGCGTGGTCGCGTTCCGAGACAAAGACGTGTGACCGTTGTTGGTTCCGACGCATTCCGGGACTTGCTTTTTGACAAAAGCGAGGAGTGGAAAATCAAAATAAAACAAAACCAACCAAGCAAGATGAACGTGTCTTGGAACGAGGATGAAAGACTAAAGCCGCAAGCACAGAATGGAGCTAAGAAATGATACGCATAGTGTTCTACAAACCACCTAAGCTAGCTAGCTAGCTGGCTTTACGATCAATCACTTGATGATGAGAAAGCTCCGAGAGCACGAGAGGAAGCAAAACCGAGTCCAAAATCTCGACGCTGTCTTGCACGAGACTCCGAACGCGCTTGCACGCGGCAAGACCAACTGAGACAGCCTCTTCAGGACGATCGAGAAATCGCTTGACGGTTGATAGAAGATCGTGCTCAGAAGATACCGCAGCACAAAGCATCTCCCGATCATTCAAAGCACTGACAAGTGCTTCAAACGTACCGTGGTGAGGGCCAACAATAACGGCGGAACCTGCAACTGAGGGCTCAGCGACGTTATGACCATTACCTCTGAACAGGGACCCGCCGATGAAAGCGGGCTTACCCTTCGCAACCGCGAAGACCTCGGGCATCAGGCCGACGACGTCAATGATGTAGATGTCCGTATCGTCAAGAGGGAGCTCGCCGCGAGACAGAAGCCTAACACGCAGACCGAGTTCTGCGAGTTCACCCCTAATTCGCAAAGATCGAACCGGATGGCGCGGTGCAATAACAGTGAGCAGATTAGAGAATTCTTCACGGAGCTTTGAATGAATTCGCGCGCAAGCGCATTCCTCATTATTATGCGTGCTCGCAGCGAACCAAATGAATTTTCTGCGCCTGAATAACAGCATAACGCGACTGAGATACGAAGAATCGAGCCTGGTGGGTGGCTCGGCATTAGTCGTCGAAGCAGCCACAGATGCTATGAGCTTCAAGTCGCAAGGCGATCCTAGTGTGCCAGAAGGGACACCAAGCTGTTCGAAACGGCGACACTGCTCGATATCCTGCGAGGAGCAAAGAAGCACAAATCAGATTTTGATGTTCACAGACCGATATGATGGCTTGCTTCTACTTACCCGGGGTGATATGATTTGAAACTTCGATAACGCATCGTTCAACATGGCATTCGCAACTGGCCACTGCCATCGTTTCGCCGACTTTGACGACATCCTCGCGCCAAAGAGAAATAGTCGAACGCCTGCGATTGTCGTGAAGAATGTTAAGTTTTCGTGGATTCAAGAATTTCTTGGTTGTCGTCCGCCCTTACCTTTCTTGTGCGCTTCATCGATGAGATTTGGCCATAGTTCTGACTCTATGAACACCCCTGTTAACGCGGAAGCCAAAATAATTCAATGAGTAAAGTATTGCGACATGAACGCTTTCTGTTATCGTGTTCATTTCTGAATCTCGCGTTGAAAGACATTCAAAATGATTCAGAACATGGCATCACGTACCTATATCTGGTTTCCAATGCGCAATGAATCTTTGCACAGCTCCTCGCGTGTCGATGGGAACGCTCTGCATAAATAACGCACCATTCAGAGGAATCGAGTTGGTTTCATCGAAGGTCAGCGCTTGAAGTTTTGAATACCTTTGCATGCGTGCTGCGCTGCCTCGCGTACCTGACGTATAACTGAGCCCGGATATCTATAACGCCTCCATTCTTCAGCGGCGAGTGTTCCGCCAGTCACGAGTATATTGGTTTCAGGTGCCCGCTCCAGAATTTTTGATATCAGGGGTAGAGCTGCCGCCCCTTCTCCTACCGAAACTGCGTGTATCCACACCAATTTACCTGCGCATCAGTCGGGAATAGGCATTTTCAGTCGTTTCACCCTCTTGCGTGTTTCACGCACTGTGTCTCTCACTTCAGCCGGAAGTCGATGATGCGATGCGCACCTTCTGGACGAGGCTGGGTACTGTGGCCCCACCTTTCCTCAAGTGTTATGGCCAATTCTTTACCGAGAGCTCGTCGTGCTTGAAAATGCACTGCATATGGTCATGACAGCACAGCAGGGAGTTGGGAGTATGTAGAAGTTAGCGTCGGTCGCCTCGCGCGTTCCGGCTCAGTGTGGCACTCCCGGCCTCCTTTTCACACGATGGAAGAAGGCCTGACCTACAGCAGGAGACGGCGCACTATGTCGATTCCTGGGAACACTCACGTGCGATGATAGGCTCAGCAACCGTGGCGCAGAGATGATAGGTGGCCTTGATATATGGCAGCATGTCTTTGCGTCCAACGGGGGCTCGCTTGAAGTAGTGTGAACCTGCGAAGGCGAGTTGTTAAATCCTGACGAGGACTTTCAATCACAGTATTACCCGCGTTCGATGGACTCCTTGCGGCGTGGCATCGACTGTGATGTTGCGAGTATTAGTGCGACAGCATGCTTTGATGCTCTCCAAAGCCTTACAGATCCGAGTATATGCCTCTCTGTGTGCGCCCCTGAGACTATCGTCCTTGCTCACCCAACTGCGAGGAGCTTTTCTGCCCGTGAAAGTTTTTTTTTGATTTATTGGACGCCGCAAGAGCGGTTTTGTTTTCCAAGAGGCGATTTGTAAGCAACCGACTTGTCACTTCAGCCGTCGCCGACCTTCTCAGCCTGATCTCCTGGGGATGAGATGAGGCTGAATATACTCAACCTACAGACGGGAGCTACGGAACTTGACGATATAGCGGCCGATGATACCGTGGATAAGCTTAAGGCAAGGCTGTACGAGTCCAACTTGGTAGATCTTCTGCCCTCGGGCCAAAGACTCATCCACTCGGGGCGGACTCTCGCAAACGGAGACGAGCTATTGTCCGCTGCGGGAGTCGCGGAAGGGGACGTCGTCGTAGTCGTCAAGCAGCGGGGTATTGACGATTGGAAAAAGTGCGAATCTAGCCAGCCGGGTCCAGACATCGCGCACATCAGTAGAGTCATGGGAAAGGCCGGCGCTACGATGAGCGCATCTTCGACTCCGTCGGGTGGCACTTCTGGGCTGAACGCGAAGTTCCAGGGTTTGAGCGTCGGCGAAAGTGCACCAACGAGCGATGCGCAAAGCGGTGAAGCGTACGCCACAGTAGCGATGCGGGCAGGTCGGTTGGAAGGTATCACCCTTCCTGAACCTGATCCAGATGCTATGGCAACATTGCTGGATATGGGCTTTCCGGAGGCGCGCGCTAAAAAGGCGCTTCTCCTCCACCGCAATCACCCGGGAGCGGCGATGGAATGGCTTTTGGAAGTCGGGGATGGTCCCGAGGCTGACGCTGAGCTGACGGATGTTGAGATTCAGCAGGTGATGAGCACGATAGGAGTATCACAGACGATATTTCGCCCTCCGCGCGAGCCCGCAGGTGATCCTGATGAAGCTGATGTGCAACGCCTCGTCGAGATGGGTTTCCCTCGCGAGGAAGTGCTGGCCGCGCTCAGGGCAACACACAACAACCACGACGCGGCGTGCGCCTGGCTTTTGGGTGAAAGGGGCAGTGGGAGAATGAGGGCAATGCAGGACATGGATGTTGGCGTGGGCGCACGCGGTAATCCCGAAAGCATGCAAATGCTTCTCGGCGACATCCTCAGCCATCCGACCATTCAGGAAGGAATGCGGTCCGAACGCGTCGTGCAGGCGTTCCAGTCGATGATCGAGGACCCTTCCTCAGCGCACGACTACATGAACGATCCAGAAGTGGGACCTATTTTACTCCGAGTGCATTCGATACTCGCACGTGTCGCTGATGGTCACGGGAACGGTGATGCGCCTGCGCGGACTGGGTGATCAGATGCGGCGTGCGCATTATTCGCGTTGGATAGCTGGCGGAGACCGCCGTTTTAAACTAGAGCTATAGAATGAGCTAATCACCGCCTCGTCAGTCGTTCTCGCCGTTGAGGTCCGCGGCGGTAAGTACGCCCCTTGCCTTCAATTCTTTCTGAGCTTTGTCCATCTCCACACGAAGGGAGGCAGCAGCATCTTCACAGGTGGGAAAGTGCGCTAAACTCCAACCTATCACGCACAAGGAGTAGCAGCCGAAAGACACGAGCGCCCAGAGTGGCAAAAGTTCAACTGCCTTCTGATACTTCTCCGAGAGTCCGCTCTGCATCGCGTAAGCCTGTTCGGAAAAGGAAACGACGGTCAACCACAGGAAATCGGAGAACACAGAGAGAGAGATGCGAGGATAGAGACGTTTCAGAAGATGCAACAGTCCAAGAGGAGACGTACCCAGACGGCAAGGAACGCCCCGACGAACGATCCTGCGAGGAGAAATTCGGTTGCGACAGGAAAGATGTCAGAAAACGTGATCGGAAGAGAGCGTAGAACGGAGAAAGGGCGTCTAGAACTGTACATACCGAGTTTCAACAGCCTGGTGCCCATCTTCAAGCACCCGTATTCGCTCCCAAAGAGCGTTTGACGGCGAGATCCGCACCCAAGAATGGTCCGAGAAGGGAGACGCTCGACCGGGAAAATATCACTCGCGACGTCAGTGAAAATAATTTTCGCGGTCCTAAAAACTGTAGAACAGGCGGATGATTTGACATTCGGAGTGTGAGCATGATCAGAGCAGCGTACTGCGATAATAAACGGGATGCCGAGGCGTAATCAGCCACAGGGCGATTGCGACAAGGACTTTGCCGCCTGCAAAGTGCCGTTGCAACGATCGCCATGCTGCGGGCCTTTGCTTCGAAAAGTTGAGAAACTTACGGGGGACGGAAAAGGTTGTTGCTTTTTCCTGAGCATCTGGTGTTCGGTCTTGTCGGGAGCGACGTGCTGGATCTTCGCGGGGTTGTTTTGGGCGATGGCTGCGGATGATCCGAGGGGAACCAAGGTGGATGCGTACAATGCGGCGGTGACAACCTGGTTGGAAGGAGGCGCGTTTGCGACTTGGACAGCCGAAAACGCAGGAATCACGACTTTTCCGATCGTGGTCGGAAGCTCGGGCGAAGAGACTGGATACGAAATGAACAAATGCTCGTCAAAAGACTGGGGGGATTGTGAATTAGGCGCATCGCAGACGTTGGCATCAGGGATGGTCAACTTGAACGATGAATGGAGTACTGAATTAAGGACGAACACCGACAGCATGATTTGGTCTGCCACCGTTCCGGGAGCGCACGTTATCGGACGAGCTTCGGGCGAATCTTCATGGACGGTTCGGTCACCTGATGAAACGGCGCCGCTCGCCTCGTTGGAGGCATATAAATGCGAGTACAAACGACATATTAACAGATGTGACTCGGGCCCCAGCACTAAGAAGTGTTACAGGAATGAGCACGTGTCCGCGAACCGACAATGGCTGAACACCATTAACCTCGTGCAGAACAACGGGAACGAGCTGGTCCTTGACCCGTGCCCGTACACATTCGAGTCGAAGAGCCAGGGTTGGGTGACAGTAGATAACGCGGCTAACGACGACACCGCCGAGAACGAGGCGAAGGCTCTGTGTGCAAATAGCATTCCGGATGAAGATATCGACATCACGGTGGTGCTGCGGTCCGCGCGAGATCCTTGGGTGGTCGCCGGACAGCTCACGGGATGCACGTACAATTTTGGAATGCCCGCGGGCAACTACGTAGGAGTGGCGGTGACGTTCACGGTATTCGGGTGCATTTTCAGTTTGCCTTTGGTGCGATTCATGCTCTTTGTCGTCTTCGACAGTTTCGGTCTTGCGAGAGGGTCTTATAGTAGGCGCACCACTGTGGACGTAGAGCCGGGGGGGTAGCATTGTCATGTTGTTGTTGCGGTTCACATCTTTGTGTCGCACCATGTCACGTGCGGACGGACACTTCGTTGTGCCTCAAAATATGTTTCACACTACCGAAGTTTGTAGTCGAACGAGTGCTCTCTGCTCGTCTGTCCCCACATCGGAGCGCATCGTCGCCGGCACGCGGCAGGTGTCTGAAAGTAACGTGAACCACGAGCGATATTGGTCTTGTCCCCCTTCCCTCGAAAACTTGACAAGCACAATGTCCAGACGCACGCGGGTGACTCGTGCGCTTCTGCTATGCATCGTCGCTCTCGTGCTTCCTGTGGCGCGCGCGGGCGCGTCGCATCGGAGCGCGAGGCAAGGCGACGTGGCTTACTTTTCGAGCGGTGATTTCGATAAAAACGAACTCGATGAGCGTGAGCCAGGATCCGGGCAGACGCCTCTCATGGCTGCGTCGCTGGCAGGCCAGCATCTTGTCGTGAAGGCTCTCCTCGAGCTTGGAGCGGACCCTTCGATCGGAGAGAAAGATGGCTACACTCCGCCCCACGGCGTCGCGTTTCAAGGACGACCTGAAGCGGCGGCTGTGTTGATTGAGCACGACATCCGAGTCGACGAGGCGCATGAAGATGGTTACACGCCTCTGCATCGCACGGTATGGGGAGGGCAAAGCAACCACATCGAAACGGCGAGAGTGCTGCTCGAAGAAGGTAACGTGGATCCGGATGCGCTCGACGCGAAAGGATTTTCCGCCGCTCACGTCGCTGCGCAGAGAAAAAACGATGAAATGGTGAGGACTCTTCTCCGTTTGGGTGCCGACCCCAACCTGCAGACGAAGAGTGGCGATACGCTGTTACACGCCGCGGTCAACGCTCAGCGGCCGAAAATGGTCGAAGCGGTCATCAGGGCCGGCGGAGACGCGTCGGTGGCGAACGCGCACGGGCAGACGGCGCGAGATTTGGCCGAGCGTTTGCCGTCAGAGGAAGTGAGGGCCCTGTTCGTTTCGCACGCAGAGGTGGGTGTCGAAAAGAAAGCTTCTGACGCGCCGGATGAGTTGTGATAAACACTGCCTCACATAAGTTATATGCACAAGAGAATCATGAGCCCCATTACAGCCGCGCTTTCCCGCGGCGCGATCAAAGATCACCGCCCTTCTTCGACAGCCCCACGCTCTCCCGCTTGAGCACAGTGAGCAACGTCTGAGAGCTCTCGAGAATCTTCAGGTACGCGGCTTCTGTCTCCTGGATGGTCTTATCGTAATCGTTCCTCGCGGCGACCTGTGATGAGTGGAGGGGATGATGGTAAGGTGAGCGTCGTGCCGCGACGCGCGCGTTTTTCCGACAGAAAGTCGTCCCCTCCCATCGATCGAGCGCGTGCGTGCAAAGGGAGTTTCTCGCGTGCGCACCTTGCGGGCGATGGAATCGTTCAGCGTGGTCAAACGCTTGGAGAGGACGGTCAGATCGCTCTGGACCTTGGACTTCTCGTCCTCCTCATCGGTGATCTGCTGGTTGATTTCCTCGCGCTTCTCGCGGAGGTCCTCGATGCCTGCGTTCGCGGTCGTCGGGACGCGGGGGAAAAACGAGTGAGCGAGAGTTCGTGATTTTGTCGCGAGACCGACACGACGAAGCTGGGCGCACGGCGACGTCGCGTCACCTGTGCCCGGCGTCGTTCGCTGTCGTCACCATCGGGAAGGTGGGGCGAAGAGAATCGAGAGGTTGGACAACGCGGGACGCGTCGCCCTCGAGCACGGAGGCTGGCGTCGTTCAAAAGAACAATGTTCGCGCTCTTTCGTAGCCCGTTGGAAGTGAAATGACTCGTCTCGCGGGTGCGTTCGCGGACGCCTCGCGCTATGTGTACGCACATTTCACCAACTCATCGTTCTGGGACGCCATGGCTTGCCCTTGAGCGGCCATCTTGGCTGCCTTGTTTGCGTACGCGGGCCGAGCGTGTTCGCGAAGGTGTGATCGCGGAACCGGCGACTCTCGCGAAACCGTTTCCCTCCTCGGCTAGTTTTCCGCGGCATTTTTGGTCAAACTTTTGCGTTTTGCCGCGGCGCGGGCGGCGGAAACGCGGACGCGCGCGCTGATGATGAGGAGACTTTTTTATTTCATGTTCTCTTCCTGAGATGCAAGTCGCGCACACGCTCACGCTTCAGGGGGTGTACTTCGCGCCCTTGGCGATGAGCATTTGCACGCACTCCTCGTGTTCCGCGTCCGCAGCCATCTGCACGGCGGAGTACTGTGTCGCCGAGACAAATTTAG
>Ga0222719_10005900_pt1 | contig 10481 bp, 4 predicted proteins | sample C33_34DmetaG_FD_165039 | JGI IMG/M metagenome (GOLD analysis project Ga0222719, IMG submission 165039) | Estuarine water microbial communities from San Francisco Bay, California, United States - C33_34D | ecosystem: Environmental > Aquatic > Marine > Unclassified | place: USA: California...
ACATTAACGAGGTATATAAAACCGCATTACTGATTCTTAACAAGGAACAGAGAGGTTATGTTACACCTAATGAGTTCAATAAGATAGCCAATCAAGTTCAACTGCAAATGTTTGAAAGCTATGCAGAAGAACTAAACCAACAGATTCGTGTTCCGCAGGCAGACGCTGATTATTCAGACAGAATAATGAACACAGACGAGAAGCTTTCTATATTCAAAGCTTTCGGTGACGCAACATACGACAATGTCACCACACCAAGCACACCATATTATACACTACCATCTGACCTATATCGCTTAGGTACAGTGGTTTACACTGGTATAAATGGAAATCAAGTAGAACTTCAGAGATTGCAGAGACATGACTTTTACAATATACAGAAGTCATTACTTACAGCATCGACAAAATATTTCCCTACATACCTTTATGAAAATGAAAGGATGTATGTCAAACCAGATAGTATAAGCTCAGGGGTCGCTGTAAACTACCTCAGAAAACCTACAGAGCCAAGATGGGGTTACAGTGTTGGTTCATTGGGTCAATACATATATGACTCCACTGTTTATGGTGAGTCTTTACTGAACACGGGTACAAACACACTAACAAGTAGTATAACCACTAATCCTACAGATAAGAATGCAAACTCAACTACAGGGGTTACTCAATCAGCAACTTCTGGTGTGGGGACTGGGCTAACGGTTACAATTACCACATCAGGTGGCTCTGGAACTTCAACAGTAACGAGTGTAGATGTTACAACATCAGGTTCTGGTTATTCCGCAGGAGACACAGTTACATTTGCGGCAGCTAGTTTTGGTGGAGGTGTTGGTAGTGATTTAATAATTACACTAACCGAATCTAATTTTAATAATGCAAGTACATACGGGTCAACAGACATAGAGCTACACCCATCGGAGCAAACTGACTTTATAATCAAGTTATTGTTCTACTTCGGTGTAGTGATTGGAGACCCACAAATAGTTCAAGCTGCTGCACAAGAGGCTAGAGCAGAAGAGATAAACGAAAAAAGCTAATAGAATATGTCAACACCAAACGGAGGTTTAGTTACCGAAACAAATGAAGAATATTATGTTGGCCAGAAGGTTTACACACTTGGGGCTGCAACAACTCAAAGTGAGTTTGTAACAACCTTCAATACTGAACTTACAGATGGTGTTGCAGGTGAGTATGACAGAAACTATTACCTACAGACAAGTAACGACAATGGGGTTACATGGGTTACCGTACCCTCAGAGGTTAAGACAAACACAAGTAACACTATAATAAGTGGTACAAACTCTGTTCCTGTGAATTTGGGGCCAAGTATTCTTGTAAGGGTGGCGTTATTCGTAACCGCAGTACAGTCGAATTACGGAGGTTATTCATACATAAAGCTAGGTGACATCGTAAACAACTTTTTAATCGCTTACGTTGGAGCTGGTAAGCTTATACCTAGTGTTAAAAGAACTGATGTTATATTCCATGCAAAGCGAGGGTTACAAGAGTTCACATACGACACACTAAAAAGTGTAAGTTCAATAGAACTAACCGTACCATCAAGCCTGAGTTTGCCACTACCACAGGACTACGTCAACTACGTTAGGGTGTCTTGGATAGACTCTATAGGTGTTAAGCATATTGTATATCCAGCTAATAACTTGACAATCAACCCAGTACAAAGCCCAGAGCAGGACTCTACAGGTGAGATTGTACAAGACGGTTTCGGGACTAACGTACAACTTAGTTCACAGACAGAAGAAAATTGGAAGACTAACGACACAAATCAAATCACAGGTATATTCACTCAAGACCAAGTTAATCAAGGGTATGATTGGTGGGGATATGGTCAGGGTTATGCTTGGGGCTACGGTGGATACTTCGGTCAGAGATACGGGTTAGACCCAACATTGACACAGGGTAATGGTTGGTTTAGTATAAGTGAAAGAACCAACTCATTTAGCTTTTCAAGTAACCTTGCAAACCAATTGGTTGTAATAGAGTATGTGTCCGATGGTTTAGCTTATCACGAGGACTCTAGGGTACCTAAGATGGCTGAGGATGCAATGTACGCACACTTGGTATACTCTATACTATCAACAAGGTCTAACCAACCAGAGTATGTTGTAAGAAGATGGAAGCAAGAGAGGTACGCTAAGTTAAGAAACGCTAAGATTAGACTCTCTAACCTCAAGATAGGAGAACTTACTCAAGTAATGAGGGGTAAGTCCAAGATGATTAAAAACTAGAATTAAATGGCAGAAACTAAAAATGTTTTTCTTGGGGCTAAGATGAATAAAGACCTAGACCCAAGATTAATATCTAACCGAGAATACATAGAGGCTAGAAATGCTTCGGTTACAGACTCTGCTGGGGGTGACTCAGGGGTGTTAGAGAATGTTCTTGGTAACATAGAGCTGACTGATTTTGGTTTAACAGACTCCAATCTAAAGATTATAGGTTTTTATGTAGACACCACTAATGATAGGTTGTTTGCGTTTATAACTAACTACACAGACTCTTCCCCCACAGCTTTAACAAATCCAGCACCAGCCGCATCTGCTCATTACATAGCTGTATACAATACAATATCGAATGACTTCACGGTATTGGTCGGTGGTAGCTTTCTAAACTTTTCCGACACACACGAGGTTTTAGGCATCGACCTTATAGAAAACCTATTGTTTTTCACTGACAATAGAAACCAACCAAGAAAGATTAACGTAAACCTAGCGTTAGCAAACCCATACGGTTCTGCAAATCCATACTACACATCTGAGGACCATATATCTGTAGCTAAGTATTACCCATACCTCGCACCAGAAATCACAAAGCTTTCAGGTGATGGAGACTTGTTTGTAAATAGTCGATTACAAATACAGACTAATTCTACAATGTCTAACATCGTAAACTCCACTCAAACCTTTACAGTGGGTGTTGGTGCGCCATCCCCAGTCACAACAAGTGGTGCTGGAACAGGAACATTAAGTTTTACTGTTGATGCTGTGGAAACAAGTGTTGGTTCAGGGGAGTACACCCTACAGCCAGGAATCATAACCTCTGGAGGACTAGACTACGAACCAGGTGACACCATAACTATACCAGGAAATACTTTAGCAAACTCTACTTGGGGTTTTGGCAACACTTTAGGTTTTATTTTTACAGATGCAGTATTTGTTATTGGTAGAGAGAACATGGTTAGAACACCATCTATGTATGATGTTACCAGTCCTCTATTACCTGATGGGGTTACATCTAACCCTTACTACGATGGTTCATTCACGGGAGATGAACAGTTTTTGTCAGATAAGTTTGTAAGATTTAGCTACAGATTTAAGTTTGAAGACAACGAATACTCTTTGATAGCCCCATTCTCTCAGGCTGCTTTTATACCAAAACAAGATGGGTATTTTTTAGAGGACTCTATACCCACGAGTGTATTAGATAACGATGCTAACAGTGATGAGTTAAACACACTTAAAAGCACTGTGGTTGACTTTTTTGAGAATAAGGTTGATAAGGTAGAGTTAAGTATACCAATGCCTGAAGGTGTAGTATTAGGTGACGCAACTAATAACCTTTATGATAAGTATAAGGTCACATCTATAGACGTACTATATAAAGAGTCTGAAGGTACAACTATAAGGGTGGTGGACACCATAACATTTGACGAACTAGAGACAGCCTCTGGCATCGACTATGTGTACACATACAACTCATCAAAACCAATAAGGTCGTTACCATCAAAAGAAACCATTAGAGTTAGTGACAGAGTTCCGTTAAGAGCTAAGGCTCAAGCAGTTGCAGGAAATAGGGTGATGTATGGTAACTTAACTATAAGGAGTGCATCTTTAGACTCATTAAATTATACTGTATCAACTGGTGAAAAAATTACGTTTGGAGATTATGGCTCAACATCGCAGAGAGAGTACCCAAACCACACGTTAAAGCAGAACAGAACGTATCAAGTTGGGGTTGTTTTATCTGACAAGTACGGAAGACAGTCAGACGTTATACTATCCCCTAACTCAACAGTGTTTCACCCCTACAAGAGTTCGGTAATGGACTTAGATTATCTTGGTGATTCGCTACAGGTATTGTTTAACGCACCAATACCATCAACCTCTTCAAACATAGGTTATGTGGGATTGTATGACGAGACAACAAATCCTTTGGGTTGGTACAGCTATAAGATGGTGGTTAAGCAACAAGAGCAAAGCTACTACAATGTATACCTACCTACTATACTAAACGGATACCCACAGGACGTTTTTGATGGGACAGGACTTACCAAAGGGCCAGGCGCACTAACCGATAGTATAACCACCAATCAAACAGATTTTAATCCAGGAACTTATACAGCAACAGTTGGCTTTGCGCCTGGATACACCACTAGCGGCAGTGGTACAGGCCTTACAATAAGTGTAGTAGTATCTGCTACATCTAATTCCGCACAAACCGTAACAGTGTTATTTGCAGGGACTGGTTTTGCTGCTGGGGATACAATAACGGTTACTGGGTCTGGTGGTGTTTTGGGTGGTTCTACGGGTGACTTAGTTATAACAATTCAGGCATCTGATTTAAACACATACAAGGTATCTACAGACCAAGCACACATAACTCTTTTCTCTGACAACATAAACAAGGTTCCTAGGGACTTGCAAGAGGTTGGGCCTCAAGACGTTCAGTTTTCTAGTTCCGTTAGATTGTTTGGTAGGGTTTGGAATCAAGGGTTTTTAACCAACTCAGGAAGAACTAATCTACAATATTTCCCTAGTAATATCGGTGATGAGGTAATACTTATAGGTGATAGGGATGAGATAGGTTTAGATAAAACAGAAAATGGTGATGAGTATTATAGCTCACCGTTCTACAGCATACCGACTGATGGGATTGGGGGTACCGTAGGTGATGGTTCAGCTTTGAAAGGAGCGAACCCATACATAGGTAGGGTTTCAACCGTAGATAGGATAGGTGCTTTAGGGGGTGGTGATTTAACCACAGACCCACCAAATGAAACGGTTACAAACCTAATGTCAAGGCTTAATGTGTACGAAACGGCACCAACATTCTCAAATCTAGATATATTTTGGGAGTCCAGCACCTCTGGCCTTATATCTGAATTAAATAGAAGTGTGGAGCAAAACTTCTCTGTGTTGCCAGTACAACTAAATAACTTTACTTGGAGTTTGTCTGAAGACGATGCGCCAGGTGACTTAGTTTGCTCTTTTGATTTAGCAACTGCTGGTGGACAGGATATAGCTGGTGGTACAGAGACCGCAACACTAATAGAGGTTAGGGATGGTAACGGTGGTGTCGTCACAGATAAGTTTGTGTTATCAAAAGATGCTGTGCAACCTCAGTTTCGACTTTCAACAACAGCAGGGACATACTTCAAGTACACACAATTTAGTCCTGTAAAAGACAACTACACGTTTACAATACAGGCAACAAGTGCGTTTGGTGTTGGTGGTGGAACATCCTTAATATCTACAGGTTATGGAAACTACCTCGCAAATGTAGCACCATCGGGGACTGTGACTGAAAATGACCCATTGCCAGAGATAAGACCGCCTTCAATATGGGGTGATTTTGCTGTGTTAGATGGTGATAATGGTGCGGCACAGACATCTGACCAAAAGGTTGGATTAGTTTGGGAGGTTACAAAGGTTGAGTTCCTTTGGGTTGGTAATGGCAGTGTGTGGACTGAGTATCAGACATCTCCGTATGACATGTTTAGAATTGTAAAGGGTAGTGGACAAGAAATAGCGGAGACACTACAGTACAACAATCAACTCATCTGTTTAGATGTAAACGCCACAAACAGTACAGCACTTTACACATACCAAAACAGAACATCGACATCTGTGAGGGTCACACTAAAATTAACGGATGCAAGTGGGACAGGATTGACTGATTCAATTGTAACAACACCTATCGTACTAAATAGAACAGACTAATATGAGTGCATTAATAGAGGTAAAGTATTTTAATTCGTTTATTCTAAAGAAGGTTATTGACACTATAGATGGGTTTGCTATGTGGCCTGGACTTCCTTGGAGTCCTTATAGTGCGGTTTTTGCTCCACCTATTACACCAGCCACAATAACATGGCCTGCTAACAACAAACAAACAACAACTGGCTCTCTTCAAACAGCAGACCCAAGCACAGATTATATGTGGTATTTAGAGGAGTCTAGAATTAGGGGTGGGTACAACAACACAGAGGCTGGGTACGGTGTAAGGGCTTACATAACAGAAGAAAATGACGATGAAATAGTGTCATCAAACTCTTTAACATACTCTGGAATATACAACGCTCTAACGGACTTTAACGAGACAAACGTATTCTCTATAGGTGAGAACATTACAAAGAGCGTGGACCCAACATACGGAAGCATACAAAGGATATACACCAACGATGGTAACCTTATGGTGTTTCAAGAAGATAAGGTAAGTAGGGCGTTGATAGATAAGTCTGCAATATACTCAGCACAGGGTGACGCAACTGTAACCTCTAGCGACCTTGTAATAGGTCAAGTGACACCATACGCTGGTGAGTACGGTATAAGTAAAAACCCAGAGTCATTTGCACAGAAGGGCTATAGGATATACTTTGCCGACCAATCAAGGGGTGCTGTAATGAGGCTATCTAGGGACGGAATCACTGAAATTAGTGATTATGGTATGAGAGATTACTTTAGGGACGCATTTTCGCCAATAACGAGTAATTATAATTTAAGTGACCTACTTAGTTTTACAGTGTCTGGCACTGGAACAACCATTGGGTTGACGGGTAATGTAAACCTTATAGAGCTTGGGATGAGTATATACGGAAACTATGGAGGCACAAGTGGTGCGTATGTCAAAAATATATCTATAACTGGGGTGGATACAGCGAGCGTTACTTTTAGTCAGTCTATAGGCTCAGGAAGTGGTACACTAAACCTGTACAAGCTAGTTAGGGATAAGGTTGTTGGTGGGTTTAATAACTACGCAGATGCGTATGTTATATCAGTTCAGCCATCAGTCACAGACCTTTCTGCTGGAGATGGGGAGTATGACACGGTTTCGTTTAACGATGCCAACAACGGATGGACTAGCTTCTGGGATTACAAACCAGACTTTGCCAACACCTTGAACGCTAGTTACTACACATGTAAAAATGGTAGTATATGGAAGCACTACGATGCAACCACAGCTAAGAATAGGGGTCAGTTCTACGGGGTTCAGACTGACACAAGTGTAACCTTTGTGTTTAACCCTTCTGTTTCAGTGTCTAAGAACTTTAACACCGTATCCTATGAAGGAACTAACGGTTGGGAGGTTGAGAGCTTTAAGTCAGATAATCAAGGTATCGACCTTAATAATTATTCTGGACCACCTAGTTTAAATGACTACCAAGACGTAACCGCAAGCGTCTATAGCTATGATGAAGGTTCGTACACAGAGGGTGGGGTTACATACCGAGCAGGGTTTGACAGGAAAGAAGGTAAGTATGTGTCCAACCTTGTTAATAATAGTACCGCAAGAATTGATGAAGTTATATTCGGGGTTGACATGTCAGGGATAAAGGGGTACTATGCAACAGTAAAAGTAAAGACAGACGCAACAACAGACGTTGGTGGTTTAAAGCAAATATTTGCTGTGTCCACTAACAATGTTTTTTCATCACAATAAAATAAAAAGTAATGGCTGAAAATCAATTTTTGAATAGTATTTTTCCAGTTGTCGGTGACGCAATAACTGCTGGTATGGCTTTGTACAGAACAAAGAAAACTCAAGATAAATATGTTCAAGAGGAGCAGGAGGCTGCTAACGAGGTGAAGATGTTGAAAGAAAACAGACAGGCAATCATTGACCCGTCTACAGCACTTGAAGACCTAAGTGGCACCTTCTCTAACCCATACGCAAACTTAGGTGTTGCGACAAAGGCGGCTGAGATGCAGATGGAACAGACGGATGCTGCATTAGCAAATACACTAGACACACTTAGAGCCACAGGCTCAGGGGCTGGTGGTGCTACCGCACTTGCACAGGCTGCGCTACAGAGTAAGAACGCTGTTGCGGCTGACATACAACAACAAGAGGCAGCAAATCAAAGACTAAGGGCGCAGGGTCAGGCACAACTACAAACACAAATAGCGGCTGAAAAGACAAGGATACAGCAAGGTAAAATGGCTGGTATTGAGTATGTTTACAGTGCAGAAGAAGAAAGAAGAAACGCAGACCTAGACTACGAAGCAAACAAGGAGGCAAGAGCAGACCAAAAAGAGTTTGGTATGGAGCAACAGGTTTTAGATATGAAAAACAACACTCCATTGTCAGGACAGATTGCTGCATTTGCATTAGAAAGATTAGGTATAGGCGAAGGTGTAAGCAACCTTTTTGGGGGTTAATTAAAAATATATAAAAATGGGTTATAGGAGTCAACCAACATCGGTTTCAGGTTTTAGAGATATTTCAGTGAAAGGTCCTTCATTGCAGGATAAAGCTGCGCTTGAGTCTGCAAAACGTGAGGCTGAACGTAAAAGATTAGCGGAAATAAACAAGAAACGTGAGGAAGCTAACTGGAGAATAGAACAGGAGGAATCTTTATATTCTGCTGATTTACAGGCTGGTATAAGAACTGCTGCCAACAAAACTAATGTTGACTATACATCACTCAATGACTCTATGAGTAACATGGTCAGTCAGTTATCTGCCGCAAGGATTAGGTTGAAGCAGTCTAGTGGGCCATACGAGGAGATGGACGCAGAGGGTAATGTTGTGTTCAACACACAAACAGATAAGGCTTATATAAAGAGTGCCACAGACTTTATAAAGAATGCAGAAACTAACTTTGGTTCTGTTGCCTATATACAGGAGGAGTTTAAGAAAATACCTATGGGTAACGGAGAGGGTGAGACAAGTAGAAAATTCACCAGCCCATACCTAGGTTTATTGAACGCCGCATCTAACCCAGCATCTGGTCAAGATGTATCAGTGTCTTACGATATGGAGTATGACAATCAGACTGGTCATAAGATGGGTATCGTAATGAAGGGTGAGTCTGTAAGAAGACTAAACGCACAGATGGGTAACGAGGGTGATACATACACCATAAGGCCAGAGGAGATTTCAAACCTTATAATGGGTAATAACGACCCAGACAATTTCGGATTATTTTATCGAAACCCAAGCACAGTATCGGAGCTTGAGAAGAAAGCGGCTACCAATGGCATACTAGATGAGAAAGATGGTAGTGTTACATCGGATTATATGATAGAGGTTGACGATGCGTTTGAGATTGTGAACGAACTCACTGGAACAAAGCAATTAGCCACCGTAAGCCAGCCTAACTACCCTGTTATAAAGCAGAATATGTCAGGTGCCATTAAGTCTAAGCTTATGACCACTTTAGGTAAGGGTATGGTCTCAACGAGTGTACTTATAAACACATACGCAGAACAAGACGAGGACGGAAACTACTTTTATGTGCCACCAAAGAAAGACAGTAGTGGCAACATCATGTACACATCGGACGGTAAGGTTGACTTTGGTACTGATGAAGAAAAAGAAGAAAATAGGGTTTACCTTGGGGATGGTGAACTAGAGTTTGACATGAGTAGTGACAACGAATCTTTCGGTGGTCTTTCAAAGGATGACTATGAAGCTGTTTATGGCCTTATAGAGAATGAATTTATGAAGAGGGCTGGTGTTTATGACCCACAAGTTAGAAAGCCTTATGGCGATAAGATGACGGTGGAGAGAGGGTTGTCCAGAGCAGAAAGAGCGAAAAGATTGGCTGACGGAGGAGATGATGATGTAGTATCAGACTTGTATAAAATAACAGAGGTCCCAGCTAAAGATGCGTCTTATGACCCAGAGGAGGGCAGGTTTGGCAGTAGTTCTTTTAATTTAAAAATAACTAATGAAACAATACCAACCAAAAAATACAAAGATGGCGTTATGGTATCTGGAGTTGGAAAAGACTCTAAAGGTGTTTATGCTATAACTGAAGAGGGTAAGGTTTATGACAATGAAGTGATTGATAATTACGAAAACATGATTCTAAGTAAATCTGATAAAACGGAAAAACAAAGCATACAGAAGCAGTTTGAAAAACTAAAAGGTCTTGAAGTTTCAAAAACAATAGATGAAGAAAAGGTTAAAGCAGACCTTGACGAATTAATATTAAACAACCTTGATAAAGAGGCCACATTTGATACGGATAACGAAGCAGGGCTTATTAAAGACTTGAAAGAAAAATATGACATATCGGCTAGTGCTGGTTCTGGAGGGCTTAGAATATCAGGAAAAGATGATAATGTTTTTGACGAAGCAAGTGATAGGAAAAAAATCATAGAACTTATACTTGAGCAACATGGTGATAAAATACTAGAATATTACTCCAATGCAGAAACTGGAACAACAAACGAGAAAACTGAAACGGGGGGTGAAAAAAGTCTTGCTGAACAAATGAAAGAAGCACAAAAAAGTAA
>Ga0222719_10005902_pt1 | contig 10479 bp, 9 predicted proteins | sample C33_34DmetaG_FD_165039 | JGI IMG/M metagenome (GOLD analysis project Ga0222719, IMG submission 165039) | Estuarine water microbial communities from San Francisco Bay, California, United States - C33_34D | ecosystem: Environmental > Aquatic > Marine > Unclassified | place: USA: California...
GAGTCCGAAGATCCATTTACTCAAACTATTGTAGATGCATCAAGAGCTGCAGCACGAGCTGGAAGAATTAACTACACACAATCTGTATATAATGCAGTTACACAAACAGTTAAATACAAAGACCCTATAACAGGAAAAGAAGTAAAAGGTAAAGCTATTAACGGTGAATTAGTAGAAGTATTTAGCTATGAACAACGATATAGAAATGACGAAAATTTACAAAAACTTTTAGCAGAAAAAAATACTGTATTACATTTCTTAGACGATGGTAGTTTAGCAATAATACGTATTAAAGATGATAATTTATTACAAGCTATACGAGGAGCATATGCAGAAAATCCCCAATGGGTAGCATTTTTAAATAGAATAACAGGAACCTTAGGACAATTACATACTAGATTTAACCCTCCATTTGCAACCTTAAACTTTGTTCGTGACGCAATTACCAACATATTCTATGTATCAGCTGACCTAGGATTAAAAGATACCGGCGGATATATGGAACATATAGCTAAAACAATTACGCAAGGTGGTATGTTAAAAGTTGCTAAGGTTATGAACTTATATACTAAAGGTAGAATTAGTGAGTTAGAAACATATGTAAAACAACAATCAGCAAAAGGTAATACACTACCAGCAAACATGTTTGAGTACTTACAAAATGGTGGCATGATTTCTTACTCTCAATCTTTATCTATTGAAACCGCATATGAAAGACTACAAGAAAATATTAATAGAAGTCAAAAAGGCGTAGCTAAAACTAAACAAAGTATAAAAGATTTCTTTGATGTTTGGATGAGTACTTTTGAACTTACAACTCGTGCAGCTGCTTATCAAACATATAAACAAAATTATTTGACTCAAAATGCTGCAGGTAAAACAGGTAATCAAATACCAGCAGAAGTAAACAAAGCAGCTATAGAAAGAGCCGTTGTATATGCTAAACGTTTATCAAACTTTGAAGAGCGTGGTATAAAAGGTGATGCTATGGGTGCATGGTTTATGTTCTTTAAACCTAGTGCTGTTGGTATTGTGAGAGCTTTTGAATCTATGTCTGCTGCTTTACAAAGAAAAGATGTAGCAGAAAGTAATTTACCTGATTACATTAAAGGTAATCCTGAAGCTCTAGCTAATTGGAGTGCTAACTTTGATAAAAGAAGACAAGCCGCTTTAGGTATGATGGCTGCTGGAGTTGGAGCTGGTTATGCTATTTGGCATATGTCTGCATTATTAGCAGGTGATGATGAAGAAAACCCAACACGCGAAGATGATCCAGCTCGTTGGACTAGATTTGCTAGATTTGACTTAAGTAAATTACCTGGATTTAAGAAAGGTGATGTTCTACAAATACCTTGGGGTTTTGGTCCTGGAGGCTTTGCAGCTATTGGAGCTCAGCTAGCAGCATATGGTGGGGCAGATAAATTTAGTATGCAAGAGATGATAGCTAATATGTTAAATATATCACTTGATTCATTTATGCCATTACCGTTCTCTCGTATGAGTCCTATCGAAAATCCTATGGCTTGGATAATTGATACTGCTATGCCGAGTGTTGGTAGACCAGCTGTAGAATATGCTATGAACATGAATGCGTTTGGACAAAATATTTACAACCCATTACAAACTAGAAAGTATGGTGCTGCATATGGTGGTAGTGATAATGTAGCGGACCTATATAAAGATATATCTATATTTTTAGCTGAAGCAACAGATGGCGGTATAGATTGGTCTCCTAATACTCTTGCATTCTTTGCTAATAACTATGGTGATGCTGTTGGTAGAGTTGCGCATGACTTGTATGGCATACAACTATTCTTAAGAGGTAACAAAGACTTTGACGCTAAACGTGATTTAATATTCTTTGATAGCTTCTTAAGTAAATATTCTGATATAGAACAAAGACAATATAGTGATGCAGTTCAAAAAATAGATGAATTAAATAGACAGCTTGAGTTATTCCAAGACACTAACCCAGTTAAATATACAGAAATATTATCTAAATATCCTGCTGGCCCTGCTTTAATTAAACAATACAATAAAATGAAAGCTGACTTGGATGAGCTAAATAAACAAGCTAACCAAATACGTAAGATGCCAGGACTTACTGCAAAACAAAAATCTGATAGATTACAACCTATTAAAGAGTTACAACTACTATATAAACGAACTATAGCAGCTCAAGTAGAACTTGGATTAGAGTCAGGCGACTAGCCTATCCTCCATACCCTTACACCTAAACAATCATCTTTAATAGCCTCGAATATCTTAACTCTTATCTTGGCCCTCTTAGCTCCGCTATCAATAGCATATATCATAGATGATGGTTTAAGTGTAGGTACGAAAAAGCTGTCACCTATCTGCATCCAATCAAGAGGAAAGTTCCACTCCGGTTCGCTGTTCAGCCTCATTCTCTTTTAGTATATCCTCTAAGAATTTTGTAGTATCAATCTCTAATGCAGTCACTGCACTAAACCCTGTTGCTGGCTTCCAGCCTGTACCCATACGACGTTTGTGGTCTTTGATGTTGTAGCCTTTCTCTTTCATCTTAAATACAAAGTCATGGATACTTATACCTTGTTTACCAAGATACTCTCTAAAGTGTCTCTTCTCTATACATAGTAAAGAGTTGTCTAGCTCTGCTCTAATGACCAAGTCTGACCTTGGTTCCATAGAAGGATTGTTTCCCTCGATAGCTAGAATACCTGTTTGATGTGAGTTAATATATTCTCCAAGCACGCTCTCGTAGTCTATGTCATTAATCCGAACCACGTTATCCCTGATGTTAATCATCTCACTTAATACTACACCGTAGATACGTTCTAAACTAAAATCTATAATACCTGCCTCATTAGCTATTTCACCACCAGCAAGCGTAGCAGCAACTGCATTCTCCCAAAATCTATAAGTAGTGTCGTCACCAAAGTCTTTCTTAAATCTTAGTGTCCACTTATCAATCTTTTCTAATATTTGAGCATCTGTATATTTAAATAAGTTTTGTATGTAGTCTACACCTGCATGTCCATAGTGTTGATGCAAAGGTTTAAATAGTTCTGCACCAAGGGCTGGGTTATCAAAGAACGGCTTAGGTTTTCTTAAGTTAAACTCAATAAGTCTAGCTATCTCACCGTTAGAGTTCTTTTTGAAAGTGCCGATCCTATCATACAAAGCATGGTTAGATGTAAACACAGCAATCATAGAAGCAGACATCTCATAATCTCTTTCCGCATTTACTGAAGCTTGCATACGGAGTTTAGCTTTACCTGTTGATATTTTGTGAATGATATTAGAAAGTGTTCTACCTTCTAAGTTACCTACTTCATCTTTACCAAATGTCATATTATGTAGTGCTAAGTATCTACCTGTAATAGCATTCTCTGTAGCACCATCTGTACCACCAATACTTAAATCTTTTGGTTGACCCCACACACTTAGGGCCGCATACAACGCACCGGTCTTACCAGCACCGGAGTCTGATCCAGTTAATGACATAGTAATGCCAGACGTTGAAGTTTTATTCATCAATACAGAACCAAACGCAGTCATCATAATAAATGCATGAAGTTCCAAACCTCGTAGGTTAAGCTTATTGACTACAGCTTTCCATTCATCATACTCACCATTAGCTACAAGTAAATTAGCTATACCTCTACATAATGGTGATGTAGGACTATTTAATATCTCACCCTTATAATTTATTTCTTTGTTACCTATGACAAATGCTTTCATGTCTTTTGTCCAGCCCATTTGCATACGCATAATATCTGCTCTCGTAGAGGCTACTAGATATTCACCCCATCTATAAACATACTCCATAAGATATTTTCCTTGTTGTTGGCTAGGGCTAAACAATATACCTTCGCCTGTTATTATGTCTCTAAATTTATCAATAGCATATACAGATCTCATAGGTAATAAGAAAGTTCTCCTACCATCGTTAGGTAGAATAACCTGCATTTCTAGGCATTCACCATCTGCTGTACTATAGATTCTTTTTATAGGCTCAAAGTCATAAGGGAATATTAACAAAGGTTTCTTTCTAGGAAGCGGTTGCCCCTCTTCATCAAACTCTTGTGGGTGCTCATAATAAATGCCCCCATTGACTCCTCTTACAAACGGATAAATCTCTTTAGGATAACTATCATATACCACAGGCATATGACCCTCTACATACTCTGTTGGTAGCTGAAAGTTTTCAGCCATAGGAGCAGCTTTGAATTCTTTGCCTAGTTGTAATGGTGTAGTTATCTTACCTCTGTGCTGACAGCCTTCACAAAAACTAGAGTCTAACTCTGCAAAAGCAGTACAAGTAAAAGGTTTATCTTGTGTTTGATTAGCCTTCTTCTCTGTAGCTTCAGCGTTGTAGTCAGGGTGGTCTTCTGACATCATGTGTATTGCAGTATCTCTATCCTCACAGTGTTGTGCAATAGATAATCCTGCATACCAAAACGGTTCAGGTAACCCACTAGAATTTGCAAGTATGTTAGCGATCTGTTTACACCCTTTGCCTTGTAGACTTTTTACTGCAATAGTCTCAAACTTAGATGTAAAGTTATCAAGCTTCAACATCTTGCGTTGATCTTCAGACATAGGACCTTTTGCTTCTTTTAAAATATTCTCTAGTGATGGTTGTGTATCGCCTAAGAAATCAAATATACTTACGTTGTACACAGGTATATCATCACTTAATATCCTAGTAGGAAGTGGAGGATTTTCTTTGTAGTTAAATGTATCAGGACATCGCATAATGCGAGCAGCGTCGCCCATAACTGCAGTATCTATATGTAGTTCTTTACTTAAACAAAAGTCTTTAAACTTCTTAGAAATCTCTACATATTGATTTGCGGGTATGTCATCATCTAAACACCAGTAAGCATGGATACCTCTCCCAGAATCTACTTTTACAGGTTGGGGTAAGTTTTGTTCTATAATAAAGTTGCTTAAAGCTTGTTCAGCTTCTTGTTTACTTTTATAGTCCTTGCCATCACCTACGTCAACATCAAGAAATATTGACCTAAAGTATATGGCTCTCTCTTTCCTCCTACTATGTCCATCAAAGCTACCGACAGCAAAATACATGTGCGTGCCATCTTTAAGTAGTTGACTAACCTTAGTAGCTACCTCGTCTACAGATTCTACAAAATGATGTACCATCCCTCCTTTAGCCGCACCTATGCAGTACGTCCCTTTACTTGGTAATACCTTTTTGTAAAATTCATTAATCATCATTGGACTCTCTATGTTATATCAGATTGAATAGAAGATAAATAACTTTTCGCAGTTTTAATATTATCTGCTGGTAGCAGTTCTGCTTTTAAGTCATCCTTAATTTTAGTGATAAATTTTTGTATCTTTATACACTTTTCTTCTCTGATATACTGCCCTCGAAACCACTTATGGACAGCCATTCTTGAGACTCCAAAGAAGTCGGCTACGCTAGCCGCGGGTAGTCTCGCATCAACACATACCCTAGCTAACTGAATACCGACCCTTTCGGAATCTGCATTAGTAAGTCCTACTAAAAATTTAGTACTATATGGTCTTGCCATAATTATCTCCTAGTCTTTAATACCCCATTTATTCATAATATCTGTGATGTCCTTAGCCTTCTCAGCTTTTGCCTGAGCGACTACTTGAGGTTCAACAATTTCATCTGCTTCAACAGGGGCAGCTGCTTTGGGAGTCTCTGTCTTATCTTGAGTACTATCTGTTTGGTACACAGTCATCTTAACTGCTGATTCAGCTGCTTGTGATTTACCTTGTTTTTGTAATCCTTCTACATCATCAGGGTTAACTGCAGCGATAGGTGAGAATAATAATTTAGGTACAGATGACTTTGAATCAAACTGCATTCTAGTTACTACACGACCAGCACTTACATTGTTATTAGCTAGCATTTGAATGTAAGGTCTGAAAGGCCATTTACCACTTTCTTCTTTACCAAATGCTGACGTAGCCGGCAATACCATCTGCATTACATCACCTGTTGGATCATTAGGTAATACAACAGCTATCCTCCAGGACAAACGACACGCTGAACCTGTGCCACCCATACCTGAACCTCTAACACTTTGAGGACACTCGTTGCATGACTTTGCTTGAGGCTCTGATACTTCTGAGTCAGGTATGTTTGAATCACCAGACCAACACGCAGGTGCTACACTTACACCCTCTTTGTATGAGGAAGCGTAGTATGTTCTAGCGGCTGTGTGAGCCATCTTAACAATGATTACATCCATATAGTTTTCTTCAACGGTTGCTACTTCTTTACCATTAACTACCTTATGAAAGTTTTTACCTCTGATTGAGATACGTTTACTACCACTGCCAGAGTTACCACCAGCAACGGCAAGGGTATCTTCATCTAGACCTGTTTGAACAATAGCTGCATTGTTCTGAATAATATTTGCTAATTCATTAGCCATAGTTTTCTCCTAGTTTCTACTTGGTTTACGTACTGTGATTTTAAATTCTCGCATATTACTTATACCCGGAGGTAGACCCTCTTCTTCGCGATTACTTAAAAACTCTTTAAAATTTGATTGGTGTATACGTTGCTGTAGTAATTCAATAGCATCGTTATCTTTAACAAACTGCTTAAAGTTATCCCAATCTCCACAAACAAAACTCTCTCTTGTAGTTTTAATAATAGTGCCAACTTCTGTTTTAATACTATCAGCACTTATTTCATTACAAGAATTTAAGAGTACTTGTTCTATCTCTGCAAGATCATTTGCTAACTCTTTATCTTTAGCGTCATGTTCCCTAGAGAGCTTGTCTCGCTCATCTCGTATTGCTAGATAAGTCTCAACAATTTTATCTAACTTCATTTTTGTAACTCCTCTCGGTAAAGATCAACTAATTTTGTATGCAAATCTACCTTACCTCGTAACATTGCATACATCCTCTTTTCAACATCAGAACCTTGTAGGTGAACCACCGTCATCTTGTTCTTTTGTCCTACCCTATCCATCCTAGCTATACACTGTAAGTAAACTTCAACAGACATAACAGGAGACCAAAACACAACTACGTTGGCTCTAGTCAATGTCACACCATGTGAAGCTGACTGTGGTTGTATAATCAAAACTCTAGGTTCATCCTGACTTTGAAACTTATTAATGATGTGCCCTCTATCTCTAGCAGAGACATCACCATGTATTAATTCATTTGTTATATTGTTATCTGAAAGAAACTCAGACACAAACTGAATAGTATGTCTGTAAGGCACAAACACCAAAACCTTTTGTTGCGTCTCCTCAATTGCTTCTAGTAATGTGCTTAATCTAGGTTTAACATCAAACCTAACTTGTTCTTTTGTATCTGTATAAACTGCGCCACCTGATATTTGTAGTAGTTTATTTAACCCCGCTGCCGCGTTCACTGCTGTGATTTGTTCACCGCCAGCTTCAATTAACATTTGATTTTTTAATTGTTTATAGTATTTACTAGCTTGAGGTGTTAACTCCACATCTCTTGTTTGATACATTACATCAGGTAAATCTAGACATTCATCTTTTGCAAATCTAATCGCTGGCTGCAACACTCTGTGGACATCGTTCTTTGATGATGGTCTTGGTAACCATTTAAACCTAGCGACTTGGTACATTACTTTATCTCGCCATGCATTCTTGAACTTTGGTACTCTATCAGGACTAACTAACCTAGCTAAACCAAAAGCATCTAGTGGTGATTGCGACGCTGGTGTACCTGTCATCATCCACAACTTAGTATGAGGTCTTAATAATTTACTTAGTATTTTCCAGCGTGTTGTTGTAGTAGACTTATAAGCATTTGCTTCATCAATGATGATAAGATCAAAGTCCATTCTAGCTATTTGTTCTTTTACAATACCTACACCATCATAGTTAATGATGTAAAAGTCATATTCATTGTTTAGTATTTTCTCTCTTTTATCTCTTGTACCATGACATACAACTGAGGTACGGTGCATACAAGTATTAAACACATCAGCTTGCCATGCAGAATACATAATAGATAAAGGACATATAATTAATACTTTGTTTATCTTACCTTGTGTCATAAGATAATCAGATGCCCATAATGCAGAAGATGTTTTACCGGTACCTGCTTCGTTAAAGCAAAATGATTTAGGATTTATAGATAAAAACTCGGAGGTAACTTTTTGATGGTCGAAAGGTTTATATAGCCCTGGCCAATTATAATCACGTGTGATAGGGGAAGGTAAAGGTTTTCTAAAACGTAATAGCTGGTTGAGTCTAGTCATCTCATCTAACCCCCAATACACAGCTACATTAGTGACACCATCACTCCTATTAATGATCTCACTTTTTTCAATATTATCTAGTATTATTTGAGCAGACTGATCTTTCAGTTTAATTGAGATAACTTTATTATCTATTAACTCCATATGTTGTATACCTTTTTCTTAACATTTCAAGTATACGCTGTAATTTTAGAAAGTCAACTGATAATTTACTATCTTTTTCTTTCTCTTTTACTTGTTTCAGAAACAAGTTTACCTTTGGAGTTTCTTTTGAAAGAACGGTTTTTAGAAGCTGACTGAATAGTCACACCGTGTTTATTCTTACCACCTTTAGATAATGCTCTCTTATGTGATATATCTCTACCTTCTCTTTTATCTGCTTTACCATTACCATTAGCATCTTTACCAGTCTTATCTATTTTACGACGAGCACGTTGACGCTCCATGCGATCACCATGTTCATTTCTAGATTTTTGCTGTTGATATTCTTTTTTGTAAGGTCTAGCTTTATTCTTGTAAGGCATAGTCTGATACCCTATTACACCAATTAATAAATTCTTGAATTTCCATGTTACCCCTGAAGGAGTTTACGGCTCTACACACAATCTGTATGTTATCATAATTATACTCTTTTCCGGCGCTAATTCTATCAATACTTGCGTTGGTAAGTATTATTTCACCTCTTTTTCTTATGCAAGTCATTTCTAATCCAGTCAATGCACATTTATAATCTTGCTCTGCTATTTTACCTATTAATTGTTCTGCTGTAAGCGTACTATTATTTTTCTTTGATAAGATATGTCTAAAGTATGCATACCAATCATTGTTTTCTCTTATATATCTTTTCTCAGTTTTAACTGAGTTTTTACATTTATTACTACAAAACCTTCTGTTGTGAGTATATGCTCTACCTTGTTTCCCACAAACAACACACTTGAATTTATATGTTTTAGCTTTTGTTAAAGTCACAAGTAACTACTGAGCACCACTTACATAACGGTGTAGGGTTTGCTTGCCATACATCATTATCGTATGAAGTCTCCAGTCTTTTTAAAGGTTGTTCAAACATGGCCCATGATTTGTCCATGTCTTTTCTAAGATATTCTTCAGTGATAAAACTATTCTGCATTACAAATAATAAACCAGCTTTAATTTTTTGTACATCAGGAAAGTGTGTAAACAACATTAATGCCATCAAGCGTAGCTGTTTAGGGTCAGGGTATTTATTACTTCCTGTTTTATAATCAACAACGAAAGCGTGAGAGCCATCTACTATTACTAAGTCAGCTATACCTCTTACCCATCTATCATCTGAATCAAAGTCACAAGGTTCTTTATTGTAAGTCAAAGCCATTTCGTATTCAGGATACTTGTCACCTGAAATACTAATTAATGTATCTATAATTGGTTTAAATCTTTCATAATTTTTAGCAAGAGGTTTATTTTCTTTAACATAAAGTTCTAATGCTTCGTGTACAGCTTTACCATATATTATTGCTTCGGTTTCTTTAACTGTATAATTTTTAAGGACTCTTATTTCGTGATATTGTTTAGGGCAGTTTTGATATTGTTTGAGTGATGAGTAGCTCCACGTAAATTCTGCCATTATCTGCCCTGTCCTCTGTATTTTTTATAATTTGATTTGATCTTTTTATTCATCGTGCTCGTCTTAGGGCGTCGGCCTCCTTGTGAAGTACGTTTGTGTACGGGTTCTCTTCGTGTTTCTGTTTGTTTAATCTTTGCCAATCCATTTCTCCTGATGGTTATTACTTTTTTGTAAATTCCATGTTGCAGGAACTACCTGTAAATTAGTGGGCTTATGTAAACCCCCTTTGCTCAAAGGGATAATGTGATCTACATGCCACTTAATACCTATGCTTTTAAATCTTAGTTGTGCAAGCTCATAACACTCTTCTATTACAAACTTATCATCAGCGCTTAACTTCCCATACTGATTCATCTTTAGTGCTCTTCTTTTTGACATAAGTGAATACAGTATAGCTTTGTTATCTTTGCGATAAGCTTCGCGGTATGCTTTTACTTTTTCCCTATTAGCTTCGCGCCAAGATTTTGATTGAGCCTTTCTTTTTTCCCTATTAGCTTCGCGGTATGCTTTTATTCTATCTTTAGTGGCTTTGCGGTATACTTTGCTTTTAACAAGAACCTCTTCTTTGTTAGTTTCGTAGTATGCTTTTGATCTAGCTTTCCGTTTTTCTTTATTAGCTTCATAATAT
>Ga0222719_10005905_pt1 | contig 10475 bp, 6 predicted proteins | sample C33_34DmetaG_FD_165039 | JGI IMG/M metagenome (GOLD analysis project Ga0222719, IMG submission 165039) | Estuarine water microbial communities from San Francisco Bay, California, United States - C33_34D | ecosystem: Environmental > Aquatic > Marine > Unclassified | place: USA: California...
AGAGGGTGGTACACCTGAACAGGGAGTGTTGCAGTCACAACTATCACCAGTACTACAACAACAGCAACAACAAATACCCCTGCTACAACAGCAGGAACAACAGATATCTGAACGTGCACGGCAGGATGAGCTACTACAACGTGATCAGGCAATGTCTCGTGGACAACAGTTTATTGAACAACCTACAGGTAATCAGCAACTGTTTCAACAGATGCAATCTGCAGGACAAGTTATTGGACAACAACTAGCACAAGGACAACAAGCATATGCAACTCCAGCAGGTAGTAAAGCGCCTTCAACTTCTTTTAGTACTGGTGCTGACTTTGGGTTTAACGCAGGTGGGTTGGTAGGGTTAGCTGAAGGTGGTGTAGTTTCTTTAAGAAGAGGAGGTGAACCTGATCAAATAGAAAATGTATTGCCTGTAACTTTACAATCTACAATGAAAAGATTAGGAATTAAAGACGCTACTCCTTTTCTAGAGTTTGCACAAAAGACAAAACAGATTGAAAGTTCTGGTGGTATTAATAGAATTAATCCAGATAGTAGTGCTAGAGGAGACTTTCAGTGGCTAACAAAGGTTGATCCTAAAGCAAAGAAAGGTGAACATGGTTCAGTAAAAACTGCAGTTAATAGAACTATAACTTCATATAAAAGAATGGGACAAGAAATACCACAGTGGTTGAAAACTCTAAATAAAAATTCTACTAAAAGTACAAAAGACTTAGAGGAGAATGTGTTATCTTTAACACCTGACCAAGAACTAGAATTATTCTTTGGTAATATAGGCGAAGCAGAAGGAAGTGATGTATATCTAACTAAAATTGCTCAAGGTAATCAACAAGCAATGTTTGGAGCATATAGTGATATACATCATACAAGAGGAAGAGAAGACCAACCTACTAAAGAAAAAGCTATTAAAACATTCTTTAGCGAAACTGCACCACAAGTTGATCGTAGTCCTACTCCTAATTTATTAGAAGAAAATATGGTAGATACTCGTTCTAATGAATTGTATACTATTCAACCGGGAGATACTTTAAGTAAGTTAGCTGCTAAATCAGGTATGTCTATAGAAGATTTAATGTCATCTAATTTAAGTAGAATTTCTGATCCAGATAAAATATATGCTGGTCAGCAAATAGCACTGAGTGACTCGTCTGATATACCTAATCCTGTTCCAGTATCTGAAGGAGATGAAGACGGTTTAATGAATATAATAAAAAATTTAATGCCTGATTTTATTACTAAAGCAGAAGGGGGAATGATACAACCTTATTTTGAAGGTCAGGTAGTTGGTAATGGTGATGGTATGTCAGATCAAATACTCTTTGAAGTAGAGGGTAACAATCCTGACAAAGCCTTGCTAAGTCGTGACGAATATGTTATACCTGCAGATGTGGTAGCTATGCTTGGTAATGGTTCTTCTAATGCAGGATCAGAACAGTTAGATGGTTTTATTAAGGGTATTAGACAAGACTCATTTGGAACACAGAAACAACAACAACAGCTTAATGCACAACAAGGTTTGAGAGGATTAGTTTAATGGGAGGAGCAAGAGGTGTAACTACAACACCTACAACACCAGCAACAGTACCAGCAGAACCAGCATCAGCAACTCCACAGTTGGTAAATCGTGGTGCAGGTATGTCTACATTGCCAGTGTCACCAGCAGGTCCAACAGGTTTTCCAAGTGCATCTAATAAAGGTGGAGGTACGCCTACTGTACCTTCTCCTACATTTGCTTCTGATCCAGTAGTAGCACAACCATTACCTACACCTATACAAAGTAATAAGGGTGGTGGAATTACTTCACCACTTGCTTCTGCACCTACATCACCTTTCACAGGACTTGCAAGTATTCCACTGTCTCCCTATGGTAGTACTGGATATACTTCTCCCGGTCCACAAGTAGATGTGACTGAATTATCTAGGACTAATTTTGATGATCAACTTACTGCGAGAGATACACTGCGTAGATTAGAAAGTATAGAAGAAAGATTTGCAAAACAAGATGCAGCATCAGCATCAGCAGAAGCTAATGCACCTTCTGCAGCAGAACGAAAAGCGCAGGAACTAAGAGATTTTGGTAGAAGGCAACGCGCATTTTGGGAAAATCAGGATAAAGGTCAGTAACAACAACAATAATAATAATAATAAAAAATGAAACTAATAAGAATTGAACAAAACTGTGTAGAAGTTACTTGGCCTTATGTAAAACACTTTATTAAAAAACCTTTAGACAGAGGCATGAATGAAAGAGACATAGATGATATATATCTTTCTTTACTTCATAATCAAATGCAGCTATGGGTTTTAGCAAGTGAAGAAGAAGAAGGAATGTTAGGTGCATGTATTACACAGTTGATACAGTATCCTAAGTATAGGGCTTTGTCTTTACCACTAGTAGGAACTAAGCCACATACAATAAGCAAGTGGTACGAGTACACAATGGACGATAATTCTCCACTAATGCAGTGGGGTAGAGAACAAGGAGCAGTAAGACTTGAGTGTTATGTCAGGGATGGCTGGCTAAAGTACACTAAGAAGTTTAACTTTAAAAAGTATTATACTACGATTGTAAAGGAAATTGAGTAATGGAAGCAAACAAGTTGATCAATGATCTTTCGATAGCAGAAAAGATTGAACTGTACAACTGTCTCTATGAAGACTTGTCAGGTAAAGGTATTGATGGAGATACTGAACTTGCCCATGTCAACGTGGAAGAGATGGCAGTTCTGCGTGCTATGGGCGGATCAGGTACAATCAACCCACATACCAATCTAATTCAGTTTGGTGGTGGTGGTTCACCTCCTCCTCCTCCCCCTACTACATCTACTGTTACTCAACAAGCTACTATTCCTGAAGAACTAAAACCATTCGTTACTGATGTTCTTGAGAAATCAAGGGCAATTCAAGAACGTAGAGAAGTGGAAGGTTATGTTCCATTCTCAGGTCCACGTATTGCAGAGTTTTCTCCTGAACAAACACAAGCATTTGAAAGTATCAAAGGTCTTGTAGGACAGGGACAACAGTATTTTGATCCTGCTGCTAGACTTACAGCAGCTAGTGCATTTGCACCTACTGCACCACAAGTCGGACAGTTTATGAATCCTTATCTACAGAATGTAGTAGATATACAACAGCGTGAAGCACGTAGAGCAGCAGACGTAGAGCGTCAACAGTTAGGTGCACAGGCTGTCGCTGCTGGTGGATTTGGTGGTTCTCGTCAGGCAATTCTTGAAGCAGAACAGGCACGTAATCTACAACAACAACTAGGTGATATTCAGACACGTGGTTTAGCTGCAGCATATGAAGATGCACAAGCACGTCTACAACAGCAGCGTGAACGTGAACGTCTTGCAGGTGCACAGTTTGGTACACTAGGACAAGTAGCGCCGGGACAGGCATTTAGAGAGTTGTCTGCACTTGAAGCTATTGGTGCACAAAGGCAAGGACAACAGCAACAGGCATTAGATATTGCACAACAGGAATACGAGATTGCTCGTACATTCCCAGAGCGTACACTGCAGGACTATCAGTCAATCATTCGTGGTTATGCTGCACCTATTCCTGCATCTACTGTACAGCGTTCACAGACTACTACACCTGCTCCTTCATTTTTACAACAAGCAACAGGTTTAGGAATTGCAGCCGCAGGTGCTGGTAAAGCGTTTGGTGCTTTTAAAGAAGGTGGTCTTGTTTCTCTTGCTAATGGTGGTACACCAACAGATAGCGGTTCAACACAGATAGATATGTTGTCTAAAATGTCTACACAAGCATTAAATAGAGCGGCAGGTGATCCTGATTTTTCTCCTGCTTTAGTAGAAGCAGAGCGACGGCGCAGAAGAGACGCAGTAGATGCAGCAAATAGACGTTCTCGGACTGGTCTTTTTGGAACAATACCACGAAATGAAAATAAAATTAGAGCAAATGAACTAACAGGACTACTTACTCCTGAACAAATATATAATAGAGGTTTAAATAATTTCCCTGCTACTGCTGAAGAACCTAGCCTTCCTTCAGATGATAGGTTAGAAATAGAACGTAGGCGAGATAGAGAGAGTAAGGTAAGGAGAACTGCAGAAGATGTTTCTTCTATTGAACAAATACGTAAGGATACTTTAGAAGACAGAAGAAAAATAATGGCAGAAGAACAAAGATTAGCTGAAAAACGTGCGCCTTCTACAACAACATATTTTGATAAAAGATCAAAACGAAGTGCTGCAGAAATTGAAGCTGAAAAACGTGCGCCTTCTGTTTTTGTTCCTTTAAGTTCTGATACAACTTCTACACCTGCACCTGCACCTGCACCTGCAGCTACACCTGCTGAAGATGGAAATATTGTTGAAGATATAGAGTATGCTAATGCTAATGCACTTATTGAAGATGGAAATATTGTTGAAGATATAGAGAACGCTAATGTAGCCTTAGCAGTAAGCAACCCAATAAGCGCAATTGCTGCTGATAACAATGTTAATATAAATGATCCTGCTGCAAAATCTTTTGCCTCTGGTCTATCCATTGTCAATCCTTATCAGCAGCAAATAACTGATCTTACAGGACAGCTATCAGATATTACTAAAAAGGAAAGAGAAGACTTAACTAAGTTAAGAAAAGATATTGACCAAGATAAGTGGATGCAGTTGGCTAACTTTGGATTTAGTATTCTTGCACAACCCGGTGGACAGACTTTACTTGAAGCTGTAGGAAAGGGAGCAAAAGAATCTCAATTAGTTGGTAACTTATCTAAGTTAAACGATAAGCAACGTGCACTTGTTATGAATGCATCTCAACTAGATCGAAGAGAACTACAAGATAAGTTAGGTCTTACTAAAACTCAAGCTGATATGTATTATAAAGAACGAGATTTAAGTCTTAAATCAACAACGTTAGATAATGAACGTAAAAAATTAGATATTCTAGAAGCTAGATATATAGCTGAAGGAAAATCTGATTCTATATTAAATCAAATAAAAGCAAGAAAGCAAATTCTTGAAGAAAACAAGCATATATTAAAATTACGAACTGATTTATCAACTAGATTTAAATTAGGTAAAGACGATATTGAAGCTGCTAAAGATCAACAAGAAAGTTTCTTTAGTAATGAAGGAGTTGTATTTAACTATTTAAGTGATTCAACAAAGAAGGACCTAGCGGAAAAGGGATACGTAGGTCTGACGGCTGTAGAGGCAATGAAAAAGCTACCTACTGCAAGCTTTATAAGTGTATATAATGCACATCAAACATCAAAAGATAAAGGTAATTTAAGTACACTTTATAATGCTATGGCTAAACAATTATCACCTAAACCTAAGTAAATAATCTATGTCAGAAGCACAGAGAATAAATGAAGAAACTTTAAGGTTACTACAAGGTGGTAATCAAGAGAGCTATTCTGCATATCTTGATCCATTTAAAGATATTGATTTATCTCAACAACCTTCTGTTGAAACAGTAACTAGCCCATCAACTTTTACTCTTTATGATGGTGATTCTTTTACATCTAGAGTAGGACGTTCTTTTAATGAGTCTCAGAAAACTATGGCTGAGAGTATAGCGTTATATGCTAGAAAGTTAGGCTTAGAAGATTTAGAAAAGTGGGCAATTGGTAATGCGCTAGAACAAGACATAGATATTAAACAGTATGGTGCACCAACAAGAACAAGTTCATTTACTGAAGGTTTAGAAGAAATTGAAAAGGTATACGGTTCTGATGGTGATGTAGGTTCAGCACTAGAACGTGGTGGTCTACTTCTTAAAGATATGGTAGCTGATGGTCTTGGTTCAACTGGCTTACCAGTAGCTGCAGGTCTAGCTGCAATTCCTCTTGCTGTTGCTGGCGCACCTGCCGTTCTTACAGGAACAGTAGCTATAGGTTTACCTCTTCTTGCAGGTTCATTGTTAGCTACAAAACCTATATATGACGAAGCTAAAAAACTAGGAGCAGATGAAGATACTGCTACTACTGCTGCTATGTCAGGAGGTGTTGTTTCAGGACTGTTAGATAGAATAGGTGCTGGTGTTATTCTTACTGGTCTTATCAAACAGTTTGGTAAGAAAGCTATAGTAGAAGAGTTATCTACAGAGTTTGGTTCTAGTGCAGCAAAGACAATTGTTGAGAATGCTGGTAGAGTTACAGGAGATATTGCAAAAGGTGGAGGAAAAGGTTTTGTTACTGAAGGTGTGACAGAAGGACTGCAAGAGTTTACACAAATGGGAGCGGCTGGACTTGCTGCAGGTAAAGGTCTTGTTCCATATGAAAATGAAATAGCAACAAAACGTCTTATAGATGCTGCTGCATTAGGTGCAGTAACTGGTGGCACATTAGGAGCAGGTTCAGGTTTTGTCTCTGGTAGAATGAAACAATCATTAGCAGAAAAAGAATTAGAAGAAAGAAACAAGATAGCTAAACTAGATGAAGCTGTGCAGAATGAAGAGACAGACATTGCCAAAGCAGAAGGTTTTATGGGTTACTTCAAAGATGCTAAACGAATGGATAGCTCTCGTTTGTTTAGTGGTGTACTTAAATCTTCCATCTCTCCTCTTAGGGGTTTATTTGAAACGGGTGGAGAACGTGGCGCTACTCTAGTTAATGACTTAAATTCTTTCTATGATAATTTAAGTGCCGCTGTAGGCAAAGATGCTACTGAAACATTTCAAGACCCTGAGACTGGTGAGTCTATTAATGGTTTGGTAGAGCTATTTGAACCTTTAAAACGAGGAGTTAAACTTCCTTTTCAAAAGGCAATAAAATCAGAGAAGATGAAGCGTCTTTCTGATGTTCTTCAGAACAAGGTAGACTCTGATCCTGATCCTGACATTATGAGAGCAGCACGTAATCTTAGAAATTATCTAGGTAATATTGAAACTGATCCTGAAACAGGTAAGCCGCTACAAACAATTAAGGTTGAAAGGTCTATGCTTCAGGAACTGATAGATAATCCTGACATGACACAAGAACAGTCTCAAACTCTTGGAAAGATAAATCCAAATACAGGTAGGTTTTATGTTAATTCTCAAATATTTAGTCTTCTTAAAGATAGAGCAAGAGATGTTAAACAAGAAATAGAACAACGAGTAGCACAATCTCCTAGTGAAGAAGCATTAATTAAAAAAGAAGTGTTACGTAAATTTAAACCACTAGAGGGAGAAGTTTTATTTCAACCAGAAGCTACAGGTAAGTATAAAGAACTTGTCGATGCTGGTGTAGACATTCCTTACGTTGCTGGTTATCTTCCTGTCATGTTCAAGACAGGACCGTTGGCACGTAGAAAGATGATGCGTATTCTACAAGAGGAGGGAATGACACGCCAAGCTGCTGCTTCTGTTGCAGAGAATATTGAAAGCAATGAAGGGATGTACAATCCCAATGATATTAAATTAAATATAGATCAGTATCGTAGTCCTGATAAGCAGACAAGCACAGCAACAAAATCTTTTGAACAATCACGACAGCTTCCTAAGCGTGTTCGAGACAGGTTGTATGATGAGGGTTTAATTGAGACGAATGTAGAAGGTATTCTCTATCGTTATATGTTAGATTCAAACAAAAAAATACAAAGTGAGAAACTTAAAAGAAGCATACAAGAAAATGTACCTGAACTGGCAAAGGAAAATAATATAACTCAGCCAGAGGTTGATCGTATTGTAGATATCTTTGATGCAATACAGGGTAAGTACAAGCCTCTTAAAGACAAGAGAGCGCAAGCAATTCAGAAGTGGGGATTAACTTCAGGGTATATTTACACACTTCCTCTTGTTGGTCTAACTGCTCTGTCAGAACCTCTTATTATTCTATCAAGAATAAATCCCAAGTATGCATTATTTGGTGGATTGAATGCAGCATACAATGGTTTAGCTGCTGGTCTTAGAACAGTGTTTCCTAAACTACCTAGAACAGAATCTGAAAAAGTATTTAGAGGTATTGTTCAGGGACTTGATGGTACACTTGCCGATAGATTTGGTGACTTAGCTGGTGTAACTGTTTCAAGAAAAGTGGGTAATGCTTTCTTTAGAGCAACACTTCTTACTACACTCACACAGATTAGTAGGGACATGGCATTTCAAGCTGCTCGTCTTCAGATGAGAGATGACCTACGTACTGTTCGCAGGTATACAGACGCAGGAGTACCTAAGACTAGAGAGTTTGTAGATGCACGTAAGCGTCTTACTGCACAGGGTATTGTTAATCCTATGGAAGATGTAGTGCAAGGATGGGCAAATGGTTTGTATCAAGGACAAGGTGATCCTGAATTAATTAGAAAGGTTATGTCTAAAACTGTAGATGAATTTATCATGTCACCTAATGCAGTTAACAGGCCATTGTGGATGAGCAATCCACATCTAGCTACTGTTGCACAGTTAAAAGGTTTTACTGCTGCCTTTGGTAATATAGTTGGAGCTAGACTTTACAGAGATGTTCTTGTTCCATTGTTTAAGGGACGTATGCCAGATGCAGACATAGTAAGATACGGTGTTGCTCTTGCATCTATCATGGCAGTGTCTATGTTTGCTCAAGGGTTGCGTGATCAGATACGTTATGGTGATGATTCGGATGAAAGTCCTTTCTCTAAGTTAGACGGTAAAGAAAAATTAACTGAATCAATTCTACGTACAGGCATACTTGGAACAAGTACAATGGGAATTGAAGCATTGAATGCTCAAAAGTATGGATCAAATTTCTTAGCTGCAATAGCTGGGCCAGTTATAAGTCAGATTACAAATATGGGTCAAGCGGGTTATGGTTATTTATTTAATGATGAACCAAGAGCATTAGCAAGAGAGATTACAAATCTTGTGCCACTTCTTAGAAATCTTCCACTTGTGCGAGATTCAAAGAAAGATTTTGTAGATTCTATAGAAGAGTTACTGGAAGATTTAAGAGATAAAGTAGTAGATTAACAGGAGAATAACTATGGGTTTACCATCATCAGTTACAAGATTTGGCAAGAACGAACCATTTGATTTACAGGTATCTCGTAATCAAATATATGATCACAAGATCATCTTTAAATTTGGATTTAATCCAGATATTAACGGTGCTGAAGAAACTATCTGGGATGCTGGTGGTATCTATGCCTATCCATCTGCAGCTACTGTAATGAAAGTTTCATCTGGTTCTACTAATGATACTGCTGCAGGTACAGGAGCAAGGACTATTCTTGTTCAAGGTCTTGATGCAGACTACAATGAGGCAGAAGAAATTGTAACTCTTAATGGTCAGACAGCAGTAAATACTACCACCTCTTTTCTTAGAGTAAACAGAGCATATGTTCTGACAGCAGGATCAGGAGGTACAGCAGCAGGTAATATCTATGTGGGTGTAGGAACTGTAACTACTGGTGTTCCTGCTACTATCTATGCTCAGATTACACTGGGAGAGAATCAAACTCTTATGGGACTTTGGACAGTACCTGCAGGTTATACAGGATACTTTGATCATTTTAATGTGGCAACAGGTACAACAAATGCCAATCAGTACGTCTCTATCAGAGCAATACAAAGAAATTTTGGTGGTGTATTTAGAACTATGATAAAACAAACTATTGGGTCTGGTGGTATAGCAGACTTTATTATTAAATATCCAATTGAAGTACAGGAAAAGACTGACCTTGAGATGAGAGCAGCTAGTTCAGGGTCAAACAATCTTGTGTCTGCTGACTTTTCTGTTATCTATATTAAGAATGTTTCTAACTAATGGAAATGGATGCGCAGTTTCTGTTTCAAGTTGGAGCAGTAGTTGCATCACTGTCTGGTGCATGGGCATTAGTACGTGCACAGGTAAATACATTGAAGGCAACTCAAGAAGAAATTAAAGGTCATGTTGATGAGGTAAATAGAGAACTTGATGAAACAGAGAATAATGTAGCTGTACTAAGACAACAAATAAAAGTACTATCTGATATTCTTAGTCCAGATAATCTCGCTGCTGAACATAAAAGAAAAGGTCAGGTTCAAGAACAAATTAAAAGTCTACAAAAAGATGTAATAACTTTACAACACATGCATAATGGTCGTCATCCTTTTATAGATGAACTAGCTAGCAGTCATCTTCAACGTAATCCTCATTCTCCACAGGAGTAAACCAAGAGCATTTAAGAAACATCTTAGATGCTCTGTCTTCTCCCAATATCTCTAAGCTATTAACTATCTCCTGTTCTAGTTCAGCAATAGATTTAACAGCTTCTTCTTCCTTTGTAGAACGAATGCGGGACAATACCTCTAGTGCTTTGATTGCACTGTTGGTATGTCCTGCACTCTTAGCATAATTGTATTGGTTTTCTACCTCTGCAATAACGTCAATGCGTGTCTCAAGTTCCTTCTCAAGTTCCTCGATACGCTCGTTAATCTCAGGTCGTTGCTTTAGTCTATGACCCTGTGTATGTGCGGATACATCTGAATATCCTGCAGCTTTAGCAGCTTCAGTAGCATTACGGTACATCACATAGGCTTGACAGAACTTCTCTTGCTTTAAA
>Ga0222719_10005908_pt1 | contig 10475 bp, 3 predicted proteins | sample C33_34DmetaG_FD_165039 | JGI IMG/M metagenome (GOLD analysis project Ga0222719, IMG submission 165039) | Estuarine water microbial communities from San Francisco Bay, California, United States - C33_34D | ecosystem: Environmental > Aquatic > Marine > Unclassified | place: USA: California...
ATCTTTAAAGCCTTGTTTAAATGCTTTACGAAGTGTTTTGTAATCATTAAGTAAAGCTTGCTTAGCTTTTTCCATTGATGCTACACCTCTTGTATATGGTTTAACTAAATTTTCTTTAAAAAACTTTTTATCTGTTTCACCTTGACGGCCTTTGCCAATCATCATATAATACAACCCTCTAAAGTCTTCTGCTGATGGCGGTAAAAACAGTTTGAACATACCTTTATTTTTACCCATCTTGCGGGCAACAACTCCAGATAATTTTTTACGTGCACCAATCCCAGAAGCACGCTCTATAATTCTGTTAAACTCAGGGCTTAGCTTTCCTTTGCTTCTAGCGGTTAAACTTTTTTGTTGCTCGTCATATTGTTTATTAAGCTTATCAACGTTAGCTTTGCCTTTTGAAGCAGCTTGGGTTGCATTATTATTATATGTGTTTTTAGTAGCTTTTGATATATCCCCGGGATTTATAAAATTTACAGTTTCTGATGCGGACACTTTTGTTCTTGAAGCATCTGACAATACAAATGTTGGCTTAATTGCTAAGTTATAATGTTTAATATTGCCATTAGAATCTTTAACTGCATTTCTATATACTACAAACCTAATATCTACAGTATCATTAAGATTTAATTTGTTAGGTGTATTAAGTTTGCTAAATTCACTAAGTTGAACAAGTCCAACATCCATAAAATGAATTTCATTAGTTTGAAAATTATTTTTACCTAATACTGTATTAAGATCTTTTATTGTGCCTTTAACATTAAGTTCAATATTTTCTGTATTAAACTTTTCTCTAACTAGTCGTTCTGCTTGAAAATAAAATCCTTGTTGTTGATTGCCAACGCCCTCACTTTTATTTATTTTGATTGTTTTTCGCCCAGTTTGCAATGTTGAATATTCACCTCTACCATCTTTAATTAGTAATTTAACTAATTCTTGTAAAGGTTTATGATTTTTTACGGCATCATTTAATTTAGCGTCTAATTCTGCATTACCTGTTTTTATAGGCGCAATACCATCCTCTGTTATTGAAAGTGCGGATAAAGCTTTTATTTGTGAATATATTGTGAGCTTATTTTCTAAAGTTATTTTTTTGCCATCAACATAAAATACAATATCAGGAATACCGCCTTTTGTGCCCGCCGGATCAAAATTAGGATCTATATAAAGACCGGGGGTAACTTTAGCAGCTTTTTTAATAGCATTGACCATTTCTATTTCGGCTTGAACACCTCTATTTTTTTCTCCCCAAACAATATCTTGGATTATTCTAGAAATTGTGTCTACACTTTCTTTAATTTCTGGTGTTAATTTTAGCTCTTGGAATTCGCCTTTAATTGTTTCAAGCCTTCCTAAAGCTTCTCCCATACTTTTATACGACTTACGATCAAACACGTCTTTAATAATAGTGTTCATTTCTTGCGTTAAAGCATCCACTCCAGCACTTCTTGCAATAAGTCCTCGCTCTGTTTGTTCAATAACCTCATTTCTAAAGTTATCTGAAAGCACAGCACCGCGCAGATCTTGGTTTTGCTCAAATGCTTTTGATATATCTGAATCAGGATCAGCTATTGCTTCTTTAAATATTTGCCCGCCTAATCTGCCTGCAAGCTCATTTGCTAATGATTCTTTTCTACCGCGTATTGGCGTGCCATCTTCAGTTGTTACAAAATCTGCAAAAGCGTCATCGCTTATTTTAGCTGGATTAACTTTTCTTACAATTTCATTACCTGATGTTTGCCCTCTTTCAACAGTTTTTTCACGATCAATTTTTTGGCCAACCCATTCTGGATATGGTAAAAAGTTAGGTTTAAATTCTTGTGTTTTAACAACCTTGCCACCAACATTAGTTTCAATTGTTTTACCCGTAAACGTGCCACCTACAGACTTTTCAATAGCAATAGGCATACCGCCTTTAACTTCAGTGCCGGTATCTTTGCCCATTAGCCAAGTAGCAGAAGCATTGTTAATAATATCGGCTTTGTTATTAATTACAAACTTGCGAAGTTTTAAGCCACCTTTACCGCCCATTTGTTTTTTAAGATCAATGTCAATCGACTTAGCGGAAGATTGTATAATTTCTTTTACAACGGGTACAGTATTTACATTTTTAGATACTGCCTGGCCTAACTTGTTTTTAAGCGTTCTAACGATACTCAATACTTTGCCTTTAGCTTTTTTTGAAGTAGTTGGTTCAATAGCTTTAGAAGTTGTTAAATTAAACGTAGAGGCCTCCTCTACGGCTTCTTTAGTCTCTCTTTCTATTTTTTCTTCAACAGTTGTTACATCTGCTTCAATTTCAGCAACAGCGCCCGTTTCGCCGGCTGCAGTATCAATGCTTGCCGCGGTAGATTCTACACGAGTACCAAACTTTTTAGCCGCATCAAGTACAGCTTTTTCTACAATATTAACCTTACCTAAAAGATAACCAAATAAATTATTTTTAGATGGATCATAGTTTTCAAATACGCGAAGCGCAATATTATCTTTAATTTCGCTAATGTCAATATCTTCTGGTAATCCTTTAAGCCTTGCTTGCTTTCTAATTTCACCATCAAGCAAACCTGTTTGTTGTACAGTAAAGTATGCTTCTCCTGCTTCAGGAGATTTACGCCATTCTTCTTTGCTTGCAAACTTAGCAGAGCCGTCTTCGTTTTGTGAAAACTTATTTAAAGCCTGATCCAATGTTCCTGCAGATCTTGCCGACGCAGCCTGGCGAGTAAGTGAGGTTTGCTCTGTTTGTGTTGGCATTTGTACTACACGTCCTGTTCTAGCAGCACGTATATCAGCCATTGAAAGCTCGCCTGAAGCAATTTTTTTACCAAGCCCAACTACAAAGTTAAACATATCTGTTTCACCTGTAAAATTAAAATCGTAGCTATCAATAGCATTTTGTTGTAGCATTGTGCCAAACAATCCTGATATAGCTTTATTAGTGCTTGGCTTTCTAGCATCAACTTGACCGGCTGCAGCAGCTTCTAAAAATCTAGCAATAACTTCTACGGGTAAAGTTTCTTGTGATAATTTTTTGTGCAACGCAGGGCTAATTTCTTTTGTTGTATGTAATAATTGTTCAGCAATATTATTAAAAATAGCCTTACCTTCTGTCGTATTATGGGAGCCAAATATATCCCAAAATACTTGATGGCCAACCTCGTGTGTGCGTATATATTTTCTTTTATTTAATACTTGGTTTTCAACAACCGCATATGTAACTTTGCTACCGTCTTCATTTTGAAATGCGCGGCCATCATCACCTTCTTTAAGATTCGCTATTGCATCTTTTTTATCTGCATCATTAATTTTATTATCCGCTTCTATTGAAGCAATTGCTTCATCAACAGTATTAAATGATTTAAAATTAGTGCCTAAGTTTTTTGTAGCTTTATTATTTTCTTCAATAACTTGATCTTCAAAATATAAATCAACAGCTTTTTGTTCTATAGCTTCGTCTGTAATATTTTTATCAGGTTTTTGACTATTAAGTAAAGTCGCTGCGTCATCAAAGTATTCATCATATTTAGCTTTGTCAACGCCTTTAAGTAATAAAAACTCTGTTTTAAAATTCATTTTAGCAGCGTCAGTAAGAGCAGATTCTTTAGCACTTTGTAGTTCGGAAAACTCTAATTGCAATTCACCTAAACGTGTATTTTTTTCTTGCCTAGGTAGTTCTTTATCGGCTTCAATTGTTTTTGCTTCACTTCTAATGTTTTCTTGCCGGGTTACAACATCGATTACATGCTGTGCCGAGGTAGACGTCATGTAATTATTTACAAACTTTTCTTGTCTAGCAACCTCAATAGCCATTTCATTGCTTAGCTTTTCAATTTGTCCTTCAATACGATTTATTTCCGCTGGTGACTTAGTATATTTAAGATTATTACTAAGATTATTTATTTGGCCTTGTAGATTACGTATTTTAGCTTTTTGAGAATAGTCACCGTATTTAGATGTATTCAAACCTACTGCAAATGGTAAGCCGCTAAACAAAAGGCTAAAGCCGAATGCTGAAAATGCAGCGTGATCCATATCAGCTACAAATGATCTTCCATCAATTACATTTTGAAAACCAGTAGTTAAAGATTCGCCGCTAACCTCTAATAAGGTGTCTGAAATTAATCCTTTTGTGTTTTGCTTATAAAATTGTTTAGTACCGCCTAGTATAGCGTCTTTTGTTCCTGCGCCTTTAAAAAGAGCTGGGGTGCGTTTTAATATTCGCATAGTTGGCAATGTACCAAAAATACCCTCTGCAGCACCATAGCCAATAGACTTAAGCCACATTTCAGCCTCTGAATAATCTTTTGTTCCGGTTGCAATTTCTGTTTGCATGTCCATCATCTTGCCCCCAGCGGTAGATGCTCCAATAACCCAGGGAGCCGCGGTACCGCCTGAAGCTATCATCGTTGCTATAATAGGTAATTGATTTGAAATTTCTTGTCCTATAAATTTACCAAAATTACTAGGATCATCAAAAGCATTATCAAAAGAAATATCGCGCACATAACTATTGCGCACTTCATCTGTAGCCTTTTTATATTTTACGCCTAAACGATCTAATCCTGTATTAATATCTTCGTGAAATAACCAGCCAATTGGGTTAGTATATGAAAAAGTTTTACCACCTAAATAAAGAGCACCAGTTATTATATCTGTAAAGCCTAGTCCAATTGCGGCACCATATTTGTCAACTAAATCATAATCACGTTTAGTTGCATCTAAAGCTGCTTGTGTGAATGTAATATCGCCAATAGCTTTTTCTTTTTCTTCTTGTGTTTTAAAATAAAGAAGTTCATTCACAGCCGCTAGCCTTTGAAACTTACCTAACGCTTCAACTGTACCTTCTGTTAAAACAGCGCCGCTGGGTAGAGTAATAGATTGTGTTTTAGATGTATCTACTTCTATTCCTGATTTTTCAAGCGCAATAACCAGATTATTCATATCTTCCTGCGTAACTGCCTCCCCTTTTACTAAATCTAAAGTAATTTTTGCTACTTGGTGTTGTCCTTCTATTTCATCTAATAAAACTTGCTGTTTTGCATTTTCTTTATTAAGCGCAATATTATAATTTGCTTGTATTTGTTTTTGAAAATCTTTATTGCTTATTTGTTCAATTTGTTGCGTAAAATTTTCTGCAATGTAATTAAACTTTGCTTCTTGTAATAAAGCAGTTCTAACATTATTTTGTGCCTCGGCAACTATTTCATCGTTTGTGCCCTGAAAACCTCTTTGCTTTAAATTTTTTATTTCAGCCTGAACTTCTTCTTCATATGGAATAACTTTTTTAGTAAGTGCTACTCCACCCCCTGGCCCGGTTCTAATATCTTTTTTAGTTTGCTCTTTAAATAAATCTGGATCTAAAAACTTTTGTTGTTCTTCAGAATTTTTAAATTGATTTTTAATAATAGCTGCTTGCCCTTTATACCATTCGTCTATTTTTGAAAGTCCTTTTGCACTTTCTGCAACTTGTTGAGGGGTAAATTTTTTATTTAAAAGATTTACTAAATTATTATATGAGATTTTTGCATCTGCTTCATTAGCAAAATTTGTTTTAGTAAGCAGACGAATAGATTGTCCTGTTTGGGTGTCTTTTACATGAACTTTATTTTCATATTCATAAACACTTATATTAGGATTAGATTTAGTAATAGATTCTACCATAGGCATAACCTCATCTGCTTCTAATTCTTCAAATGTTTTAGGTGTAATCTTATTCTGTAATAAATATTCGCCTGGAGATTTACCGTCGTACATTTTAGCAATATCGCCTTCAACAACAACTTCTTTAAGTTCCGTTGGAGGTGCAATTACTTTTGCTTTGCCTTGAAAACTTCTAATGTATTTATCAAATGATTCGTCGCTTGGGTATTCCGCGCGAACATCAGCATAGTTTGAATAGGTTTTTTCACCTTTTAAATTAAATTCAATTACTCTATTATCTTCCTTGGGTAATTCCAAAAAAGTATCTTCCGATGGTAATTCCGTATCTGGTTGCTCGATTTTTGTCATCGGCTCTGCAACTGCAACCTCCTCTACAGGGCCGTATATCTTTTTTGCGCTACGAAGGAATGGATCCTCAAGCGTTTCTTGTTCTTCAACAACTTCTGCTGGTTTTTCTTCAACAATAGGTTGCTCAGCAACTTCTACAAGGCCTTTAGTACGCATCTTATTTATGTACTCCTCAAAGTCCATATTATATTTTTGTGCCGCAGCCTGCAAATCTTCTAGCGAATATTGTACTCCGTTTAATTCAAACATAATTTAATTTTTACTAATTAGGACTTAATGGATCGGCGGGTAAAACGTTTGCTCCAAAAAATTGTAATGCTTCATTTCTATTAGTAACACTTGCATTAGGCATTAATTTTGTTGTGTTACCAACGGTTACTGCCGACAATACTCTATAGTATTTTTTTGTTTTTGTATCTAAGAACCACCCTGTTGAATCGCCTGCTGGCTTTGATGTTTTTACTTCTAATTTTGCTTTTCCTAAAGGCAGCATATATGTAGCGCCTTTATCAAAAGCAGTATTAACTTTGTCTAAAATAGAAATTTTATCTTCATTTTCAATAGGTTTAGTAGTGCCTTCTTTTGTTAAAGAGGTTATGGCGGAATTATAAGCCTGATCTGCTTGTACACCTGCATAATAGCCTGCGCCTTCAGCATATTTTTCTTGATTTATTTCAGCAGCTTTTCCTATATCCCCGTATTTTGCGTTATCTGCGCTTAACGTTTTATTTTGGTCTAAAGGTCTAAATATTTGTTGAAAAGCAGAAACTTTTTGATTATCATTTAAATCTATATTGTTTGTTGCTAACACCCAATCAGCTTCCATTAGCTCTTTGTTTAGTTTGGGTCTTGTAATTGTTCTTTCAAAATATTTGCCAGTATTTAAATCTTTTTGAATTGTAGTTATAGTTTCAAATTCCCTTTCGCCGTTTGCGCCTTTTATAAAGTATTTATCGGCTAATCTTTGTTCTTTTCCCTCGCCAACTAAAAATCCACTTTGAGCTAGCGAACCATTTAGTAATTTATCCATTTCAGGAATTCTTTCTGATTTCCAAGCCTCTAATTCATCTGCTTTTATTTGAAAAGATTTTTGTTTGCCGTTCAGTGTATATGTAAAATCCATAGTCTGATTACCATCAGCATCAGCACCTATTTCATAATCACCCTTGTAACTATTCATACCGTTCATTATTTGCCCGGCAATAACAATTTTGGTGTTTAAAGGGGATGCATTATCAAGAGTTCCCTGAGCTCTTAATGTAGTTTTATCAGCAAAATCCGCAACTGATCCAGTAGCCTCAATAACAAAATCATTAATACCGTTTAATTGATCGCTAGCTTTTGTCGCATAATTATTCCATTTATTAACTTCTCTGCCTGTCGCCTGTACTTCTTCTGGTGTTTTTGCAAATTGCTGCTTTTCAATAGCGCTCCAGCGGCTTCTAAAATTTTTTATAGTTGCTTGTTGAACTTTTTCAGTTAAAGATTTAAATTTTTCAGAATCCCTAAGTCTTTGTTCTTCTTGTGTGCCTCTAAATGCCCACGCTTTTTGGCTTTCTAGTATTTCTTTTCTATCTTCATTTTCTTTTTCAAGCTCTTCCTCGTCTTTTTTAGCACGTGCAACAATTGCTGCGCCAATGCTTTTACCAAAACTTGCGGCTGCATTTGCCCATGCGTTCCCTGCTCCTGTTGTTTGGAACGAAATCATTGGTGGATTTTCGTATGCTCCCATTTATTATATTTTTTTATTTTTAAGCAGGATTTAACCAGCTACCGCCTTTTTTAAATGCTCCCCCTTCTACACCTCCGGCTATAGCACTTCCTATACCACTAAATGCGCCAGCCCATGCTGCACCCTGATCCGCTGCTGCTTGTGCTGCTTGCTGTTGGGATTGTGCTTGTTGCCCAGCTAAACGATTTAGCTTTTGGTTTGTTCGCGCTTCTTGTGCGTTAAACTCAAATTGTTTACCTAAAGCATCTGCCTGCTGTACTCTTTGGCCTTCTGATATTTGTATGCCTTGTAATCTTTGCTGTTCAGCTACGCGCTGTGTTTGTAATGTGGCCTCGCCTTGCGCTTTTAATTGTTCATTTTTAGCTTCTTGCTGTTCAATGCTAGCCGCTACATTTTGTTTAGATCTAAGTGCCGCTTGCGCAAGAGCCGTAGCACCGCCCGCAGATGCTCCAGTTGCTCTAAGCGTATCTAATGTATTTGCAAGTGCAATATCTGCTTCCGCAATTTGTATTTCTGCCGCCTGTGTAGCAACACCTAAATCGGCAAAGGGGTTTGAAAGATTACCAGAAAGATCAGTTGCTAAATTCGCTAAGCTTTTTGTTCCTTCGTAAGGATTAATTACCGCTTGGCGATTGCTTTCAACCCTAGCAATAGCAGCCGCAGTTTGTCTTGCTTGTCTTTCTGCCGCTTTTCTTCTTCTCCTAGCACTGCTGCTGCCAAATATACCGCCGAGCAAACTAGCTCCAACGCCTACAAGTATTCCAGACATATTATTTGTTTTTTTCTAAATGTTCATCAATTGTAAAAGAATACAATTGCTTTTCTAATATATTTAAATCTTTTTCATTGCTTGGGTTTTTATGTATATTAATAAATATACAATCTTCTAAGCAATGTATAACTCTTTTTGCACCTTTTGCAGAGTGCTCGTAACACGGGGCAATATGTTCTATAATTTCACCGTTTGTGTTAACTAAAATTTTACCGGTCATAAGAAACCAAAAGTGATTAGTTTCGTGTATTGCGCTAATAACAACGCTACCGGCTTTCATTTTCATTTTGCGCATGTAAAGCTGATCTTCAAAATCATGCTCAATTGGAAATTCCTCATTGTTAACCAATGACTTACCATCCCCATACAATCCGTCTATATCATTACGCATTATTAACTGATTTTCTAAAACAGCTAAGTCTTGCATAAATTTGCTTATTTCCATTTAATTTAATATGATGATTGCACGTATTCTGTAGATACTGCAAATAATTCTCTATCCGCGGTAGTAGCTGCTGTAGAAAATGTAACTGTAGCTACAAAACCTTTTAAGCCGCTAATTTTATCACCGAATACAATTTCACCTGGTTTTGCAGGCTGTGCATTTAATATATTTGCAAAATACTTATTTTCTTTCTTAATAAAAATATTTGATGCAATAAAATCATTTTGTATTTGCGAAAGTGATCCTGCAAATTGATAAGGCCTAATACCTAATAATCTTTCTTGTGTATCACTATCTGTTGTTATCTGCGCTTCCCAAGCCGCTGTGCCTTCGTAATTTACTGTTTTAAAGTTTTTAGACATTGAAACATTTGGGTTAAATATAAATGTAACCGATGAAGGCTGCGGATCCCCATAAAATGTTCCTTTTGCAGATGTATTGCTATAATGTTTGTATACGTACCCATTTTTAAACGAATAAAACGCATTTCCTAGGCTAGCCATAAAATCTGGTGCATAAGTATAAAAGCTTGTCCAGCCTTTAACGCTTTCGTCAAAAGAAAGAGTTTTATAGGCTCCAGGTTCGTTGTTGCTAAATTGCCCATTTGGCAATATTGATAGCTCATACTTTTTAGTATGTATGTCATAACCGCCCACGATAGTCCCATTGCTATTTAAACCAGCCAGTTCGTCTCTAAAGAAGTCTGTCATACCATAACGAGATATTTCTTCTATACCGTCTCTAGATAGTCTTAAAACAGCATTTCGTTTTCTATCAGTAAAGTATTTTCTATATGCATATACTGCAAAGCTTTCAGGCTCTGTAGATATACCAAATTCTCCTGCGTAAGGTACAATTTGTCCAACAACTAAATTAGCGGATGTTACAGTTCCACCGCCTTCAGCTGAATATATTGCGTCTTTGTCTATAAGCGCTCTACTAACTTTATCTTCTTGAAATATTACAAGATTACTATCTTCAGCATATAACTTTTGTATTGAACCATAAGCAGGATCTACTGCTTTAGTAATATCTTTAGCAACTGAAAACTGGTTTGTTTCGTTTATACCGGTTCTTGAATTATAAATACCAGAATAAATTAGTGCATTTACCCGGGTTTCGCCTTCTTTAACCGCGTCCACCGCATATGCTTTTACACCAAAATCTACAGTTGTATTATTATAGCCGCCGCGAATACGTGATTCTTCAATATACCAATCGTCTGCTAAATTGCCCGTAAACTGTTGTGGAAATTCACTAAACTCTACAAAAGGTCCAAAGCGTAACCCATTATTAATCGCAAAAGATACTTCTATATTAACTGTTATTTCATTTCCTGGTATATTAATAGCTGTGATATAAACATTTGAAACAGTAAAAGATGTTGTAGCATTCATTACCAGCATGCCAATTTTTAAATCGCTAATAGTATCTGGTGCTGTAAAACTTCCAACAGGTATAGTTGTAGTATTAGCACCTACAGCTGTTGTTTGTGCGACTATAGTATCTGTATCAAT
>Ga0222719_10005909_pt1 | contig 10475 bp, 7 predicted proteins | sample C33_34DmetaG_FD_165039 | JGI IMG/M metagenome (GOLD analysis project Ga0222719, IMG submission 165039) | Estuarine water microbial communities from San Francisco Bay, California, United States - C33_34D | ecosystem: Environmental > Aquatic > Marine > Unclassified | place: USA: California...
TGATGTGATGGTGTGGAACCCTCCACCCACAAGCACATACCGGTCAGCATGGTGGTCAGCAGGTGACCCCCAGCTGCAGAAGCAGGTGACCTATGTGACTGTGTGGGTGATGACTACGGGTGATGCAAGCATCACCATGCGCCACTACAAAGACTTCTCCCTCACCCCTGTGCTTGAGCGTACCTACCTGGCACAGCCCCCTGATGCTGATGTGCTGCCCACCATGGATAGCACCGTGTTGGGCACCGGGAGCTACAGCAAAGAGCGATTGGTGCCCCTGCGCTACAGTGTGGCCCACATGAGTGCAGCGTGGTTCTGCTTTGAGATTGAGACGACTGCTGACCTCATCATTGTGGGGCATGAATATGAGTTCACCACCAAGGGCACCAAGGTGGTGATGGGGCGGCGAGCATGAAGCAGTGGACGCAAAGAGAAGCCACTCAGGGCGCTACCGCTTCCCCTGATGCAGTCAATGATGAGCTGCGAGCGCAGCAGAGCAGCATCACCACCCTTGATAGGGACCAGCTCCCTGCTGACTATGTGGATGACAGCAGGTTGGTAGCTGGGGCTCTGCTGCGCTCCTACAGCTCGAGCCAATACCCCACAGGCTCAGGTGAGCAGGACACAGTGAGGCTGCTGAGTGGGGCAGTGGATAGCAATGCCTGGCTTGCAGTCGCCCACACCAACTACCCGGGTGGGTGGGTCAATGTGAGCACAGGCTCAGGCATCCTGCTGCAGGGGTGGAAAGGTGGCCATCTGCACATTGAGTGGGCAGGCAACGGCTACATCATGGGAGGCATGGCAGATGGGGCCAATGTGGCGCTTCCCAAGACACCCCGCTACCTGAACCTGCGCATCACAGCCAATGGGGTAGCTATCGCTGAGAAGCGAGGGCCTGCCTATCATAAGGCCTTTCGGGTGATTGGCTCATCCTTGGTGCCCCAAGGTGATGTGACTATCCGCCTGCAGTACCGCATTGTGCAGCCCAGTGAGGATGACTTGCTATTCACCACAGGGGCAAAGATTGTGCCCCAGGCTCACCTGTGGGGCATGCGCTACTTTGTGATGGGGAGGTGGAGATGAGCAGGATTACAGACGGGCCTGTGCGTGACGGGGATGTGCTTGATGCTGCCTCCCTCAATGACCGGTTTGCCTCCTACACTCAGACGGACCTCAACCAGTTCAACCACCGTGATGCAGCGCATGACCTCCCCCAGTTCGATGCTGGGGGCTGGTTGCTGACTCATGCCCAGTCTGTGCAGATTGGGCTCAATGATTGGAAGCACACTACCGTTGTGAGAGTACCCGGCATGACCTCCATGCCTGCAGCTGCTCACCCGGTTGAGGATGGGGCAGGCAACCCCACAGTGATGAGCTTCGGAGCAGGAGGCCTGACCATTGCTGTGGGTGAGGTCTTCCGCGCCTATTGGAACCTGTCAGTAGGCCCAATCGGGGCAAATTGGGACACAGCAGGCAGCCTTGCCTACAATCTTTTCCAAGATGGTGCTCTGGGCAGCAGACCCTCAAGCACTTGGGGAGGGGTGTGGGTCACCTACCTTGAATGGGATGTGACTGACTCAAGCCTCACCAACTGGGTGCCAGTGTTCGGACAGCAGGACTTCACCACTGTGATTGGCAGCAAGTATGGCGCACCCCTTGCCAATACCCGTGCCAGTGCTGTATTTCCAGCTGACCTGACCTATGCAAACCAGCCCAATGGGGCCTTTCTTCCCGGTCCTGAGCTAAACTCATCTTTCTATTTCACTGGGGTCAGTGGGGCCTACTATCACACCCCTGCCAGCCCCATCACACTGTATGGGCTGCGGGTAGTCATCAAGGGCATCATGCACCCCTACAGTGTGGGCAGCACCAACTACCTGGTGCATGACACAGTGTTCAGCGGCAACCCGTCTGCTCTGCAGTACAATGGGGGCAACCTCGCAGTGCTCAAGCATCTGGTGCAGTAATGAGCTTCACACCCCCTACAGTCTTTGCCGATGGCACAGCCCTGCAGAGCGCTCAGCTTGAGGGCAACTATCAAGCCCTGCGCAAGTACCTGCATGGGTCGATTGTGGCAGGGGATGTGCAGGCCTCTCAGTGGATTGACACCCGCCACATCCAGCCCCCTGACTACGAACCCTACAGTGCTGTGCAGCATGGGGTCAGCGGGCATCAGGGGGGCAGCAATAGCGGCATGACGCGCCTGACCTTCTGCACCAAGTACCTGAGCGGGCAGGGCAGAAGCGATAGTCAGGCCTTTCACGCGATACCAGGCACAGCCATCACAGTAGACCTGCGTAGGGCCTGCACTGTGGCCTTTCACTATTGGTATGAGGTGGAAGCAGGCCCCGATGTGAGCACAGGGGCAGGGCAGGTAGGCCAATCGTCGCGTCAGGTGTGGATTGCACCCTATGTGGGTGATGTGTCCACTGCCTACAGTAGCTACAGGGGCCACGCTCAAGAGGCTCACAATCATAGCAAGGGGTGGTCGACCACATCAGGAGCAGGTGCTGCAGTCCCCTACACACTGGGTGGCGCGTATCAGTCGCAGGATGGCACCCTCATCTACAATGCCCCCAATGGCCGCATCACCTTTGGGCTGGCAGCTCACTCTCAGATTGACCGGGTAGCTGTGGTCAACTGGGGTGTGGCTATTGAAACCTTCTACCTGTGAGGCCTTGAATGGACCCCATCACACTTGGGCTGATTGCTGCAGGGACTGCCAGCGCTTTGGGTGGCATCACTCAGGGCATTGGTTCTGCTCGAGCTGCAAAGGCCATGCGCCTGACTCCCCAGCAGCAGCGGGAGCTTGACGCACTGCGCAGAAGGCAGGCCAAGGGGCAGCTTGGGCTCACAGGCGCAGAGGAAGCAGCAATCCGCAGACAGGGTGAGGCAGCGCAGCAAAGCATCAGCAGGGAGCTTGAGGGGCAGGCACTGCAGCAGATGGCAGCAGCCCCGGGCAGTGCCGTATCTGGCAGAGATATCTTCCTGAGGGAGCAGGCTGAGCAGCAGGCTCTTCGGACTGTGCAGCAGCAGCAGCAGGCTGCCATCCTGCAGGCAGACCTTGCAGAGCGCCAAGAGGAACGTGCTCGGATTGCAGCCCTCGAGGGGCAGGCGCAGCAGGCAGAGGCACAGCTCAAGGCTGCCCGCATGCAGGCACTCAGCTTGGGCCTTGCAGGAGCAGGTCAAGTGGCTCAGACTGCAGTGGTGATGCAGCATCAGACTGCCCTGCAGGAAGCTCGGATACCCCAGCAGGCAGACGCTGACCTCATCCGTCTCTATGCGCCCCAGCCCTCAGGCTACACCTTTGGTGGCCTTGTCCCAAGCGAGTTCTAAATGCCCACACCCTTTGCAGGTCGCAGACCTCAATATGTAGAGCAGTATGCCCGCACCATCAGTGCATACCAGCGCTATCAGGACATAGCGCGGGACATTGCAAGCGAGCAGGACCGCCTCAACTACCTTGACAGCCTCATCCAGAGCGAGAGGCAGAACCTCACCAACCTCAGTGAGGTCTTCCGGGTGCGCCCTCAGGACTTGGGCAGCGCTCAGGCACTCCTGCAGCAGCAGTATGCAGGTGAGGATGCAGCACGGCGCAGGGCAGCAGCAGGGCAGGCAGGCAGGGCAGCAGGCCTGCAGCTACCGCGTGAAGCACGGGCAGAGCTGACCGCAGTGACAGTGGGAGCAGGGCGCGCCCCACAGACTGCCCGTGATGTAGCTATGGGGCTCATCACCAGAGACACCACCCCTGAGCAGGGTGCTGAGATTGTCCGCATCTTGGAAGCGGGGCAGGTGGATGAGGGCTACATCCAGCAGGTGCGGTCACAGCTCGAGCAGGTAGCCCGGGGCAAGGCTCCCAGCGGGGCACCTCAAGCCCTGAGCCCTGAGGAAGCAGCTGCAGAGCAGGCTTTGCAGCAGCAGCTTGAGGCTGCTTTCTTTGCAGGCCCTGCAGGTATCCGGGGTGGGTACGATGGGCAGGCCATTGTAGAGCGCAGGCAGCAGACCCCAGCGCCCAAGGGTGTAGGGTTCAGCACGGAGCAGGATGCCTTTGAGGCTGCCCTGCAGGCCATGGCTGATGGGGTCATGGCTGTGGAGGACTTTGCAAGCGAAGAGGACTATCGTTTTGCCAAGTCCCTGTACGATGAGGCCAAGGCCAAGAAGGCCTACCGCAATGACCAGCGCGTCAACTTTGAGCCTGAGGTGCTTGCGAGCAGGCAGCGGGTTGCGCAGCTCGAGCAGCAGCGCAGTCAGGCACCTGGTGCCCAGTACACAGACCCCAGCAGGGAGCGGGCAAAGCGGGAGCTGATTGCCCGGGGCTATGACCCTGACCTCAATGCAGGGCGCTACCTCGAGTACCAGAAGAGTCCCTACTACAAGGCCATGATTGGGGCTGATGACATTCTCACAGACATCTTGGCAGGTGAGCAGGAGCTACAGGCAGTCACCAAGCCCCAGCGCCTTGCCTCAGACCTGGTGAGGCAGATGGACACAGCGGGCAAGGCCTACACCATCAAAGACCTTGAGAAGCAGCTCGGCAAAGTGCTCAAGGGTGATGAGCTGCAGGCTGCTCTCAGCTTTGCGCTTGCAGCCAAAGAGTATGAAACTCAGAACCTGAGCAACCCCTCACAGCGGGAGCTGCAGCGGGCAGCCAAGCAGCGGGAAGGGCAGCGCGAGGAAGCTGCGAAGGCTGCAGATGCTGCTATCACCCAGCAGCTTGAGCAGGAGCTTGACCAGCAGGCACTCTTCATGCAGCGCCTGCAGAAGTCTGCCACCCAAGAGGAAGCCCTTGCACAGCAGGAGGCAGGTGATGTGTTCAGGCAGAAGGCTGCAGCGCCTGTGGCAGCGCCTGAGCCTCAGGAACGGGTCACCATGGACTTGGGCGAAGAGGTTGTACCACTCGCACAGGTGGACCCTTCTGACCCTCGCTACAGCTACCGCAAGGTAGATGAGGGCTATGAGGTCACCCGCACAGACCTGCCTGAGCGAGCCCCCAGCATTGCGCGCCCGGGCACCCGGGCCTATCGCAGCATTGAGGGAGTGCTTGCGGGCAGGGAACCGCTTGCACAGGCTGCCCCTGCCCCTGCCCCTGCTGCCCCTGCTGCCCCTGCTGCCCCTGCCCCTGCTGCCACTGTGGAAGCGCCTGCAGGAGAGGCAGAAGCAGCGCCCAAGCGCTATGTGTACGACCCTGCCACGGGCCAATTTGTGCCCCAATAGAGGTGCTGTGTGGAGCTGCGAGTAGGTGATGCCGTCTATACATTCCCTGACAGCATGGATGCAAAGGAGGCTGCATCACTCCTAAGGGCACAGGGCATCATCCCTGCAGCTCCTGAGCCTGTGGTGCCCGTCGAACCTATGGCAGAGGTGCCCACACCTATTGCCCCCATCCCTCCTGCTACACAGCTTGCAGCTGCTCGAGAGGAAGCAGCAACAGAAGCAGCACGGGCAGAGATGGCAGCGCGTCAGACCTTTGTGCCTGAACAGGAGCGCCCTGCGCAGGAAGCTGCCACCCTCGAGAGAGAACGGCGCAAGGCTCAGGAGCAGGCCACCCGCATCATCCAGCCGGGCGAAGAGGAAGCAAAGCGAGTGACAGAGGAAGGTCTGCCCTTCTTCCGCCCCACCCGCATTGTGGAGCAGGAGATACCTGCAGTCACTCCTGAGGGTGAGTTCCTGACTGAGCGCAGCATTGTAGATGAGGGAGTGCTCAGGCCTCCTACAGCGGAAGAGGAAGTGCAGGAAGCCTTTGCCCTGCAGCCCATCCTTGGGGCTGAGTCTGCCCGGAGGATTGGAGAGAAGATTGCAGCGGACCAAGCAGCCATTGATGCCAAGGTCGCAGCAGGCGAAGAGGTCAGCGCGCTTGAGTTTGCAGGCCCTGTGCTGTCAGGCATCCTGACACGCCCAGGGGAGGCTGCAGGGGTGGTGGAAACCGAGCTCGGGGCAGCACTGCGCAGCACGATGGGGTGGGTGTCTGCCCTTGCTGCAGAGGGCTACTTTCGGGGCCTTGGCTATGAGGTGGACAAGTATGGGGTGCCCAAAGACCCTGATGACTTGGGCCTTGCCATCGCTCAAGCACGGCGCAGCATTGGGGTGCCTGATGTGGTGTATCCCCTACAGGTTCCCACAGCTATTGGGCGCAAGATTGTGGGGACCGTAGCCCCTGAGTATGAGCAGGCCCTTGAGGACTTCATCAAGTCGGTGCCCCAGCTCGCCTTCCCCACCCCCGGGGTGGCTACCACCTCGCAGGAGCGCAAGCTCACCACCTTTGACCCTGAGGGCAAGCGGCGCGTCAATGTGGTGGAGGTGCCCAGTCCCCTCGAGGATTGGGAGGGATTCAAGCAGGCGGAGATGGCCCGTATCGCTCAGAATGTAGCTGCAGGGCGTACCATGGGTGATGAGTTCCTTGATGCTCCTGCAGTCCGGGATTGGTACGCAGAGGTGTGGGGTGACCCTGATGCTGCCTATTATGCGGGCAGTCTACAGGATGTGTTCATGCCAGCAGGCCCGGGCACAGCAGTCAAGGGGCTGAAAGGCGCTGCAACCCTCGCAGGCAAGGCCCCAGGTGTTGCCAAGGCTGCCAATGCAGCAGGCAAGGCAGCCATCAAGGCAGCAGAGGCAGTGCAGGCGGGCAAGCCCTCCACAAGGCTCACCAAGGCTGCCCAGTCTGCTGCGCTGGCAGTGGCCAACCCTGTGGCAGACATTGCAGCTGCAGTCACCACAGGGCGCGCAGCAGATGGGAGGGTGGTGCGACGGGTAGCACAGTCTGTGCTTGACTCAGCAGCACTGCCTGAGACTGTGGCGACTCAAGCCAAGCAAGCCATCAAGGCCACCAGTGACACCCCTGCACAAGTCATGAGGGATGTGGCCCCCTTCCTGGGTGAGGATGCTGCCCTCTTTGGCAGGCAGCTCATGCTCAATGTGCCTGATGATGTGGTCATGGTCACAGCCAATGTGGGTGTGCCCCGGGTCTTTGAGCAGTCCATGAGAAAGAGCCTGGGGCAGTTCCGGCGCAGTACCTTCCAAGCGAGCCCTCAAGCTGTGCTGCACAGGCTGCCTGATGCAGTGGCGGACCAGCTCAAGCAGTATGAGAGGTGGCAGGATGTGCCTGCAGGCCTGCGCAGGGAGGCCACTACACTGCTTGAGGATGCCCATGCCATCCAGACAGCCCCCAAGCAGGCAAGGCTTGCCCGTGACCTGACTGCAGCGCAGACCTTTCTTGAGGGGCAGACAGAAGGCCTTGACCTGCTGCTCAAGTCTCGAGGGATGCAGACCCCGGGCATGAGACGGGCCAAGGCTGTGCTTGGTGGTCCGCGCATGCTCGAAAGAGAGACTGCAGCTGTGGCCCGTGCGAGGCAGCAGATACGGGCAGCAGCGCAGACGGAGTACAGGCGCATGGGGCAGCGCCTTGCGAAGGCAGCGCAGGAGCTGGGCAACGCAGATGAGGCAGTGGATGCCCTGCTTGTGGAAGAGCTTGCCAAGGCTCCCAAGCCACTGGGTGCCAATGAGGCATGGGCCAAGGTCTTGGGCTCCATGTATGGCGATGAGGAAAAGGGGCAGGTGCTGCTTGAGCTTGCCATTGACCGGGGACTTGTGGCCACAGCCACGGGCAGCACAGCCCTTTTCATGCCCACAGTAGATGCCATCCGGGCAGTAGACCAAGCACTCATGAAAGCCAATGTGCCCGGGCTTGCAGGGGCACGGGGCACCAGCAGGCTGACCTCATGGATGGCACCCGACTACCAAAAGGCCATGCTCAAGGTAGCGGTAGATGAGGGCACCAAGAAAGCACTTGCAGCGCAGGGCAGGTACAGTGAGCAGCTTGGCAGCGCCATTGAGGCAGCCACCAAGCAGGCAGGGGATGTGCCAGCCGGTCTACCTCGAGCTGTAGACGCAATGGCCAAAGCTGTGGATGTGGAGGTGCCCCGATTGCGAGCAGGGGACCGCATCAGGAAGCGGGTCTACGACCTGCGCCAGAGCCATGCTGAGCGAGTGCTTGCGGAGAATGGCGAAGAGTTCGCACAGTTCATTGAGTCCATCAGCCCAAGAGCCCGTGGTGCTGTGCAGCAGGTGCTGGGTGAGGTCTTTGACTTCATCTTCGCTACAGGTCGCAGGAACATCGTGACCAATGCCCAATACGGGTATGTGCTGCCCAATGTGATGGGCTTCCCTGCTGCCCTCTTTCGGCAGGCAATCACACCCCTGCTCACTGTAGGCCTGCGAGAGTCTGCCGACATTACAGACCGGCTGATAAGGCGCAGGCTCTTTGGGGGAGGCCTCACCACCAATGATGGGGTGTACTACTCGGGCAAGCAGCTTGCTGACCTTGGGGATGAGCTGGGCCTTGGCTACAGCACCATTGAGTCACAGCGGGTGGGGAGCATTGCAGACGATATGCTCAGGGATGCCAGGCGGGCAGCAGAGGGACCGCTTGAGGGTGTGGTCAAGCGGGAGCTCAACCCGCTTGATAAATCGTTCTGGACTCGCACGGCAGAAGCCACAGAGCACAGCATGAGGCAGGCAGCCTTTGAGGCTCAGCTGCTCAAGGGTGCGACCCCTGAGGATGCTGCTGCCTATGCTCGCAGGGCGCTCTGGGACTACAGTGAGGTGCCCGGGGTCATCCGTGACCAGCTGGGGCGCTTGTACGCTACAGCAGCAGGCAACACCAAGCTGTACACTGAGCTGGTGCGCACCATGATGCAGAACCCCAGCGCAGCACGGGTAGCCCTCAAGGCAAAGATGCAGCAGGCCCGGGCGCAGGACCCGTACAACCTGCACGGTGATAAGTCTCTCAAGGCCTTGGGCATGGTCAATGCAGGGGATGGGGTCTACTTTGGGCCTGAGGTGCCCCTCTTCGCACCTGCAGAGGTGGCACTGGGTATGGCGCGACAAGGTGACCTGCTCTACCAAGACCTGCGACGGGCAGCAGATGCAGCGCAGACCACAGGCTCAGCAGTGGAGCAGGTGGTAGAGGGCAGTGAGGTCATTACCCGTGCCCTTACAGATGAGGCACTGCCTGCAGTGTGGGATGCTGCGGAGCAGTTCGCACAGGGGCAGCAGTACAAGACTCAGGGGATTGCAGGGGCCACCCCTCTCAGTGATGAGCAGATGCTTTGGGCTGCTGCCCTGTATGCGCACCACATGGATGCAGGCAGACAGGTGGGTGCTTGGGATTGGTTTGAGCGCCTGTTTAAACCCCAAGAGGTGCCACCTCCTGAAGGGCTGCAGAATAGGCGCCTGCCTCAGTATTGGAGCAAGGCACCCAAGGGCACACCTCACCTGTTCTGGGGCAGAGATGAGCAGGGCCTGCCCCTCTACAAGGTCTTTGAGCTGAGCGAGCAAGGCAAGAAGTTCATGCAGTGGGCTCGAGCCCTCACCCCTGATGCGATTGAGCGAGCCATTGTGGCAGGTGCGCCTGCCCTCGAGCTGCAACCAGGCGCAGAACCTGTGCAGGTCTACACAGGCGAGATGACCCCCAAGACCGCTGCCCAGTCTGCTGCAGGCCTGCTGCTCGAGAGAGCACCCATAGGGGATGCAGAAGAGGTCAGGCGCAGACAAGTGGGGCAGATTGCAGAGGTAATGGGTGCAGCCCAGTGATATGATTGCTGCATCTTAGTCCGTGAATGAGGAGAGATAGATGCCTACCCGCATTACCAACTTCCTGCATGACAGCCTGCAGACAGGCGCTCAAACCATCGGCACAGCCTTCACGCTTACAGCTGTGCATGAGCATGACCTCACTGCAGGCCTGCCTGACAGCAAGCAGGCGGTCAACTTCCGGGGCATTGTTGAGGGTGTCCACATCCGTCTGACTGCAGGGGGCGCTCCCAGTGCCACCAAGCTCACTATGCGCATCTGCGCAGATGCAGCCGGTGACTACACCCTTGTACCTGACACTGAGGCAGACCTTGTGGCAGGCCTGACTACCACTACCTCACAGTGTGTAGCTTTCAGTGTGCAGCTGCCCCTGTTCCAAATCCTGTCTGCCCCGGGCAACGGTTCCCTGTACCTCTTTGTGAAGGTGGACAACGCTGCAACTGTGCCCACCCTCGCGCAGTCCTGCATCACCTGGAGGGAGTAGCATGCCCATTGCCCCATGCTTTGACCCCTCCACAGGTGCGAGTGGTGGAGCTACCCCGGGTGGTGCTACCCCTCCTGCCCTGACTGTCTCAGGGCGCGCCAATAAGGGCGCGTACACTGTCACCAGTGGTGCCCGGGCCTTCTCCATCAGCAACCCTGATGGGGCCACCCTGCTCACTACTGTGACTCTTTCCACTGATGGCAGCAGCGTCACTGTCAATGACAACGCTTCTACCACTCCCTCATACACAGCAGCAGGAGGTGGGGCATCTGGGCTGGCCTATGAGGTCACCATCACAGCCACAAAGGGTGGGGCAGTCTCTCAGGTGTCTTTCACTGAGGCAGTGGACAGCACCGGACTATTGAGTGTCCAGCCCACCCGAGTAAACCTGACTGATAGGACT
>Ga0222719_10005911_pt1 | contig 10474 bp, 8 predicted proteins | sample C33_34DmetaG_FD_165039 | JGI IMG/M metagenome (GOLD analysis project Ga0222719, IMG submission 165039) | Estuarine water microbial communities from San Francisco Bay, California, United States - C33_34D | ecosystem: Environmental > Aquatic > Marine > Unclassified | place: USA: California...
GTGGTATGTCCGCATCCACAGTGGGAAGAGATGCCTTGCTCAATGCTATTATACAATCTGCAATGCCTATTGCTCAGTCTAATGCACAAGCAATTCAAGCAAGTGTTGCTCAACAAAAAACAATAGAAGCACAAGAAGCTGAAGCTAACGCAGCTAGAGGACAACAGACAGCATTAACAAATGCAAGTAATGTCTTCCAGCTTAACATGGCTCAGTTTAGTGCTGACCAACAAACAGCATTGTCTAACAGTAAGTTTTTACAAACTGTAGGATTAACAGATGCTAGTATGGAACAACAAGGTATTATGCAAGATGCTGTAATGATGGCTCAAGCTAATTTAGCTGAAGCAGATTTTAATCAACGTGCACAAATACAAAATGCTCAAGCTTTTTTACAAATGGATTTAACTAATCTAAGCAATCAGCAACAAGCTAATGTATTAAAAGCTCAACAAACTCAACAACGTTTGTTAAGTAATCAAGCTGCTCAAAATGCTGCAGCTCAGTTTAATGCTACAAGTGAAAATCAAACTAATCAGTATATGGCTAGTTTAAATGCACAGATAAATCAGTTTAACGCAGCTCAACAAAATGCTACACAACAGTTTAATGCTACACAGTCTAACGCTGCTGCAGCTAGAGATACACAAAGACAAGCTGATTTAAATAAGTTTAATACTCAGTTAGCAACACAAGTAGAACAGTTTAATGCTAATCAAGACTTTGCAAGGAATCAATGGAACGCACAAAACGTTGCTGCTGTTGAAGCTTCTAACGTACAGTGGAGAAGACAAACAAACGTAGCTAACACTGCTGCTCAGAACGCAGTCAACATGCAAAACGCACAGAATGCTTTTGCAATGTCACAAACTGCACAGTCGTTTCTATGGCAGGAACTAAGAGATCAAGCTGATTTTGATTTTAGGACTGGTGAAAATGAAAGAAATAGAATTTCACAACTTGTAAACACTGCATTAGCTTCAGACCCTTCTAAATATAATTCAAGTTTAGGAAATTTGCAAAGTTTAATAGGTTTAATTACAACCGATATAATAGAGTCATAGGAGAAAACAATGGGATGGAATCCTTTTAAAAAAATTAAAAAAGCTATTAAAAAAGTAGCAAGTGGTATTAAAAAAGTTGTTAAGAAAACTGTTAAAGGTATTAAAAAGGTAGTTAAAAAAATTAGCTCTAGTAAAATACTTAAAGCGTTAGCCATTGCTGCTGCAGTCGTGGTGACGGGAGGAGCTGCTGTTGCAGCATTTACTGGAGGGGCTGGTGTTGCTGCAGGTACAGCCGGTTCAACCTTTGCAAACTGGATGATGACAACAAGCCAAGCAGTTACCGGTGGTGCTTTATTTGGAACAGGGGCAACTGGTGTGACAGGAGCTTTACAGACAGCAGGAAATGTTGCTGCTCAAACTATTGCAAGTCCTTTTAAATCTATAGGAACTACTGCAGGTAATTTAGCAAGAGGAGTTACAAATTTTACAGGTTTAACAGATGCTGCTTCTCAAGGGGTAGTACAGGATTCTGCTACAGCACAAAATATATTAGGTCGTACAGGGTTGACACCTGAAGAAATTAATGCAATGAGTAGTGCTGAACAAATGGGAGCAGCACAATCATATGTAGATATAAAAGGAGGAACTGGTACATTTACTATGGCAGATATAGATGCAGCCAGAGCTACAACCAACACAACGGTTGCTTCTGTATCTCCGACTGCTATGGATACTTGGTCTCAAAGAAATCCAAACACTGCAAAATTCTTAACTAATGTAGGAACAGGAGTTGCAACTTCTGTAGCGACTGGTTATGCTATGCAACAAATAGCAGGTGACCCAGAAGAAACAGGTTCAATGGCTGGTCTAAGAACAGAAGGAGCTTCAAGCTTTGACCCACTTAGAGTTTATGCTGCTGAAAGAGGTATTGCAGATGCAGACATATCTAAATACTTTACATTTGGCAACACTCCAGAAGCCGGTAACATGCCACTGTTTCAACAACAAACTATAGGAGTAGCATAATGGCACAACCTACCAGAGGTCCAAGACCCATTGTTTCAGACAGCATATCTGATGTAGCTGCACAATCCGTACTAGACGGTTTAGATGCCGGTTATAGTATTGATGAGATAGCTCCAGATAACGGTCCGAAGATACGAGGAGAAGCTAGATTTAATCAAGAAGGCTTAGATGAGGTAGTATCTTTATCTACACAAGGAAGACCTATACCGGGTCAAAGCTTAGTCAATGACCCAGCCCAGCCTTATTTATGGGAACAACCACCAGAGTTTGCTAATCCAAGAGATGCATTAGACTATATGACTGGTCTTATAATGCGACCAGATACAATGAAAGAAATTGTAGGTGCTTTGGCAAACGGTGCAGCAGTTGCAGATATTGCAATGGTTATGTTATACGCAAAGTTTACAGAAGGTAAATTTAATCCTGATGTTTTACTTTTATTAGCAGAGCCTATTATGTATGTTATTATGGCAATTGGTGAAGAAGCTAATATTAAATATAACATTGAAGATAGTAACGACTTAGATGAGTTTGATGAAGAAGATAACGAAGAAGAGATTGAGGGTAAGCTTAATGAGTTTAGAAATGTCTTTGAAGATATCAAAAATGGTACAACTAAAAAAGGCATAGAGCCTAGCAAAATTCAAAAGGGTGTAGTACCTCAAAACATTCTAGACAAAGTTAAAGAACAAGGTCCAGAAATTAGAAGTTTATTAAGCAAGGGAGAAGAGTAATGGCACAAGAAGATTATTTATCAGGTTCACAGTTTGGACAAGTTGCTGGTTCTTTATTAGCAGGTAAACGTAAAAGAGATAAAAAAGATTTTAGAAAAGCTTTATTAGCTACAGCAATTTTTGAAGGTTTTGGAGCTTTACAAAAGCAACTAAAACAAAATATTGTTGATGGAGCTAATGAAGTTAAAGAAAAATATACAAACATTTTTACTAACAACGAAGAAGTATTTAATTTAAGAAGTAAAGATAGAGCTAATTTTCAACTTTACACGGATGATAAAGAAGGATATCTACATTCTAAAGCTGTAGAATTATTTAATCGTGACCCAAATATACAAAGAGAGTTAGGGTTAAACGCATTTAATTCTGTTAATCAAGAAACATTAGACCCAGATAGTTATCAAAAAGCACTTAGTGTATATGAAGGTTATAAAACAAAAGCTGAAAATGATATAAAATTAAAAGGTCAAAGTCCAGCAGTTTATACTTCTACATTTACAAAGTTTAATGAAAAAGCTATGAATGCATATCAAGCTGCTCTTGCAGAAGTTGAAGACGACCCTACTAAAAAAAGTTTAATTAAACAAGCATTTAATAAAATTTTTGGTACAGAATTTGGAATGTCAGACCAAGCTGAATTAATTAAAGCACGAAGAGATACCGAATTTGAATTTAATGAACAACAAAAGTTAATTACTGATAGCTTACCTCCTGTTGAGCAAAATAATAAAGATGCAGATAAAACATCAGATATTAATAATAATATTAATACAAAAATTAATTATTATACTGGTACACAAATTCCCACAACTTTTAATTTTCAAACAAATAAAGAAATTTTAAAATTAGAAAAAGAAGCGTTTGCTAAAAAAGTAAACAAACCAACATACAAAATTTCAACAAATGATATAGCTACTGCAGTTGAATTAAATTACTCTATTCCCGGATTTTCTGGATTAAAAGATTTAATGTTAAATGATAGAGAACAACTTGCTGATATTATTATTAAAGTAAATGCAGCCAAAGAAAATGAATTAAATCCTTGGGATGAAGGTGTATTAAATCAATCTGAAAGAAGAATATGGTCTATTGCAACTAACCAAGATTTAAATGCAAGACAATCTTCAGATTTATCTTTAAAAATAAATAAAGCAAAAATAAATCCGTTGGTATCTGTTGACTATACAAAAGTCAATCAGTTATATGACAATGAAAATACTAAGGCTACAACACAAGCAATAATAATGGCTGAAATTGAAGATAGTCCTTTTGAGTCTATTTATAATGATAATATGTCTCAAGCTTCTAAAGATTCTATGATAAGACATGTTATAGAAGGAGCTTTATATTTACAACAAAGACAAAAAGGACTTGGTTTTGGTGATGCTGCAAGACAAGCTATGCCAATACAAATTCAAGGTATTTATAAATTTCAAGAAGACCCTAAAAATTGGCTAGGGTTTGAAATGTTATCTTCAGACGAAACTCATACCCATGAATATGTAGATATTAACGCTATTCAATTTATGGAAACTCAAGATATTGAATCTCAACAAGATGCAGATTTAGCAACTTACTATATGAACGAACATAGATATATTCAAAATTTAGGAGATGGAAAATTTGTTCCAAGAATTAATGGACAATCTTTTAAAGAAAATGACTATGAATTTATTGTTGAAAACATAGCACCACAAAATGCTCCTGCTCAACTTAGATGGACAAACAAATATATTGGCGACTAAATTATAGGATATTTTACTAATGGCACTTATTGACAATGTTTCATTATCTGGTTCAGGTACGGTTTACGACTTTAAAAAAGAAAAAGAATATACTTTAGAAGATTTAAGAAACGATGATGAGTTTGTAACACGAACTGAAAGATTTTTAGAAAGTGTTGGAGAAGGAGATAATGTAGCTGATTTGTATCAGTATTTTAGAGGTACAGATTTTAATTTAAAAGATACATTTAAAGTTGCTTCTCAAGCTAAAACTTTTACCGATGAACAAAAAAAAGATTACACGTATTTAAAAAATAAATTTGATAATGCAAACGTTGGTGGTCTTAGAGAAAAAGCACAGCTTGGTATTGATGCTACTCAAGAAATTTTAAGCGACCCTGTAAACTGGGCATCAGCTTTATTAATTCCTTGGACTGGTGGTACGTCTATGTTAGGTAGAGTGGCTGGAGGTGAGGCAGCAAAACAAGCTTTAAAAGAAGCAACCAAAGTCGGACTAAGACAATCTCTTGGTAAGGTAGTTTTAAATGCTCCCGGTCAAGTTTTAAAAGGACCATTATCAACTAAACAAATTTTAGCAATTGCTTCAGCAGAAGGAATGTTGTACGGTGGAACTCATAATTATGTAACTCAATCAATTGATTTAAATGTTGGTCGAAGAGATAGTCGTAGTTATTTAGAAACAGCTACTACTGGAGCTATTGGTGCTGTAGCTGCTCCTGCTGTTATTGCAGGATTTAAAGGTGCAGGACAAATTCCTAAATGGGTTAATACAGTTAATGAACAACGAATTGCACGTATTGACCACAATGATAATTATAAAAGCACTTTTGTAGAAACAACTGCAGGTAAACTTGTGGAAGGAACTAAAACAGTTGGAGATGTTTTAAAACTTACTACATTACCTTTAAGACCCACAACCTTTCTTAGAAAAAAAGCCAAAGACAATACACTTTTACAAGAATTATTAAAGTTATTTCGTTACGATGCTATGGAAGGCTTTGTAGCTCCTACAGTTGGTAAGCAAGAAGTATTAAAAATTGATTATGATACTGCCATGAGAAAATTATGGGGTCAAAAAACAGAAAAACTTACAAAAATTTTAAGAGATAATAAATTATATACATCTCAAAATAGATTTACATCTCAAGAAAGAAAAAATTGGTTAATGACACCGGGTTTAAGTGATGATGTAAATGATGATCTTGCATATTTTATAAGGTCTGGAAAATCTTTTAAAATCGTTGGTAAAGATAAAGTTAAGTTAGCTGATAACATTATTAAAGCTGGTAAAGAAATTAGAAAAGAGTTAGATGATGTGTTTAATAAAGCTGAAAGAGCAGGATTAAATCCTAATAGAGCTGATAATTATTTTCCTCGTGGGTGGAGAATTGATGTTATAAAAAATAATAAAAAAGAATTTGTAGAAAAAATAATGAAAGCCGAAGGTGCTTCTAGAGATTCTGCAGAAGATTTATGGTTAAAATTAACAACTGAAGGAACACCTGAATCAGGTACAGTTTCTGGTCTTAGAACAAGATTACAATCTGAAAGACTTTTGAATAAACTTGATGATGCAGAATTTAGCAAGTTTTTAAACAATGATGTTGAGGGTGTATTAAAACAATACTATACCGAGTCAGCAGCTTTAATTACACGATCAAAATTATTTGGAGAAACCGAAGCAGACTTTATTGCTAAATGGCTTGACCCTATTAAAAAATCAGGACTAGATTTAAACGGTAAAGAAGAGTTATACTTAAAAACGTTATACAATATTACAACAGGGCAACAAGGTCGTATAAATAGAAATAGAAGAGATTTTTTTAATTTAATACCTACAGGAAAAATTGGAGCAGGGATACATGATGTTTTAACTGTAACAATGCAAACGTCTATGTTAGGTTTATCTACTTTAACAAGTTTTGCAGAAATTGGTGTGCCTTTATTACTAGGCACAGAAAGTAAAATTGGTGGTAAAGCAATTGGTAATGCTATTGTTGATAGTGGTAAAGAGTGGTGGGGTAAACAAAAACAAAACTTTGGTGTCGGAGATGCTAACATAGATATTAGGTCTGCATCAAGACAAGATTTAAATGCATTTATGTCTTCAGTAAATTTAGCAGCCGAAGATAGAGCAGTAGCAATATATGGTCAAGCTGTTGGAAAAACAGCTACAAAAATTCAAAATTTCTTTTTTAAAAGTATTGGGTTACATGACTGGACACGGTTTGTACAATTAGTAGGTTATGATAGTGGAAAAAATTTAATCTATAAAAATTTAAAAACCATTGCTGATAATCCTAACATGAATAAAACAAATAAAAAAAGACTGACAGATGAATTAGCTGAGTTGGGAATTGATGTTCAAAATGGATTAAATTGGTTAGATAGAGGAGGATTACATACAGATAGATTTTTTATGCAAGATGTAAGAGCTGCTGCTAATAGATACACAAACGAAGTAGTTATGAATCCAACTGCAGCTTCAGCACAAAAACCACTTATTCATTCACTAGCCACAACAAAATGGATTTATGGTTTGATGGGCTTTCCAACTGCATTTGCAAATGGACCGCTTAGAAATACAATTAGAAACTTTACAAGAGATGCAAAAACATTTTCGTCTGGGGGAACTAGATTAAGTTCGGCTAGAGCTGTAACAGGTGCAACATTTATGGCATCAGTTGGCTTGTTAAACTATACACTAAGAACAGGAGGTAGAAACTTTGAACAGTTAGAAAATGGAGAAATTACTAAATCTGAAATGTTAGAAAGATCATTACAATATTCTGGATTATTAGGACCAGCAGAATATTATGTAAGATATTCTAAAGCAGCAAGATATGAAAGTAAAATTTCTGCTGCTATAGGTTCTGTAGTTGGACCTAACTTACCAGATGTTTACGATTATATAAAAGGTTTCTTTGATAAAGGAGTTGTTGCTGAAACAGCTTATAAACGAGCACCTTTTATTATATCATTAAAAAGTTTACATCCTGAAGCATACAAAAAAGGATTAGAATATGCTAGAGAGTTAGATAAACAATCTTCATTAGGACCAGAAGGTGTAGAAAAAAAAGAAGGAAAAGTTATTACATCTGGTAAAAAGTTTTTTTCAAAAGGCGGTATAGTCGAAGGAGAAGACAACGTACCCTTTACTAAAGAAGACCCAGCAGATAGAATTAATCCGTACACTGGTGAACCTTACCAAGAGCAGATGAGTAGGTTAGGGTTTGATAAGGGTGGTGAAGCATTAGGACCTCCTAAATTTGAAAAACGAATAGCTAGACCCGACCCTAAACTTTTTATTAAAGACCCTGAATCTGGTAATCCTCAAACACACAGGATGGCATGGGGTAATATTGATGGTAAATTTATAGCATACCCTACTATTGTAGAGCAGGATGGAAAACTTGTTCAGTATGAAAATAATACAGACACTATGAAGTTAATGAAAAAGAGTGGAAACGTTAAAGTTTTTGATACTAAAGAAGAAGCTGAAGCATATGCTGATGGTGGTTGGAAAACAAAAGAGTTTAACAAAACGTATAGAAAAAGATTAGAGGAAGGTGGTCCAGTACTACCTGTTTTAACTTTTGCTGATGGCAATAGCAGAAAACTTACTCCAAAAGAATTTGATAACATGGTAGCTATAAATGAATATTTAAAAGGTAAAGGCTATAGAAAAGAAGCTAGGGCTGGAATTTTAGGTAATATACATATAGAAACTGGAGGAAGCTTTAGTCCTACTCAGATAGAAAAAGCACAAAATAAAAAATTAGGTTATGGAATTTTTCAATTAACTGGTAAAAAGAAAGATTATGATAAGTGGATGTCTGAACGAGGATTTGAAGAAGATAAAATAAATAATATGGCTGCACAATTAGAATATATGCACGACACCATTCAAACAGGTAGAGAAATTGGTGGAGGTAATGCTAACACATTACAAAAATCATTTAATGAAAAATCTGCAGAAGACATTGCATTAGATTTTAGTAATATCTGGGAAAAACCGGGAGTTCCACATAATGAACAAAGAGTCAAAGCAACTTCTACTATTTTTAATTTCCTAGACTAATGCTACTTTACACAGAGAAACAATTAGACAAAGCTTATCGTATAGATTGTAAAGCTCGTACAATTTGTAACGAGCCTTGGATACAGCGAGAAGATTTTAGACCGTTGTATGAAGACCTTATAGAGTCTTATATGATTGCATATAACGAAGATGATATACTTGGTGCAGATGTGCCAGAGTATTTATTAGATTCTATAAACGATTTACTTGAATCAACTTTAACCTTAGATAAATAATATGTTTCCTTTTGAAATTATAACAATGCTTGGCTCAACACTTCTTAGTAGCATGTTAAGTCTATGGTCTCAACGTATGAAGGCTAAACAAGATGAGCAGAAGATGTTGATTACACGGGGAGAGTTTCAACTCAAAGCTGTAGAGTCTGCAAGGAACGTACAAGACAAGGGCTTCCAGTGGACAAGACGTGTCATAGCCTTATCTGCAATCTTTGCAATCGTTATACTGCCTAAACTCGTAGCTGTTTACTATCCAGATGTAGATGTAACAGTAGGCTACACACTATTTCAACCGGGGTTTTTATTCTTTACAGATGGTAGAGATGTATTTCAATGGGTAACTTTTCAAGGCTTGGTAATAACTCAACTAGATACTAATTTAGTATCAGCTATTATTGGTATGTATTTTGGTGGCAGTCTTGTCAAGAAATGAAAGAGTTTATAAGTGCCATAGAGACTATAGGTATTCCGGCTGCTGCTGCAATTGGTCTAGGTTATTTAGTATGGACACTCTTTAAAAGTTTAATTTCGGACATACATAAAAAATTAGATACGCAACATGGAATGATCGTTTCCTTGATTGATAGAATAAGGCAAATGGATAATGATATGATACGTATCGACACATTGGTTCGTACTGCATTGAAACTACCACCAGACGTTGCTAGAATAGCTCGTTCTGATGGTAAGAAAGATGTAAGAAAAGATTAGAGTTACTTTAAAACGTTTAACTCTCTTTGAAAGAAGTTATGTAAGTCTCCCATCTTTATCTTACCATTACGTAGGATAGTTTTAATAACATCCCTTTCATCTAGTGGAAATATTTCATCCACCATATCCTCCGGTAACATACTAAACTCTGTAACAATATCATTGTTACGTGTAAGAAGCACTTTAAAACTTACTAAGTTAGCTTCACTTTTATTAACCATTATCACTCTCCAAGTTTGCAAAGGTTATCTTATCCTGTCTACCACGTAGTCCTGCTTTCATGTAAGAAGTAGCACGACCTTCAAAGAAGTTCTGATGTTCAACACCCATCACTTCATCCAACCAACCTAGAGGATTCTCACGTTGGTCATAGTTTGTTTTAAGACCAAGCTGTAGTAATCTTCTATCAGCTATGTATCTATTGTAAGCATACATATCTTTCTTTGTAAGACCTTCAAGGTCTCCCATATCAAACACTAGGTCTAAGAATTTATCTTCTAGTGTTACCATCTGTCTACAAATTTCGTAGAGTTCTGCTTTAAAATCATCTGTCCATATTTCTATGTTCTCTTGAATAAATTCTCTAAACAATTTAGTCATAGCTTCAACGTGCATAGACTCATCACGAATAGAGTAAGTAACTATCTGCCCCATACCTTTCATCTTGCCGAACCTTGGAAAGTTTAACAAGATTGCAAAGCTACTAAACAACTGTAGTCCTTCTGTAAAAGCTGAATAGACTGCTAAAGTTTTTGCAATACTCTTCTTATCTTTCTTAATGGTCTTGATGTTATGAACATACTCGTGTTTATCAGCCATTTCTTCGTACTCTGAAAAAGCTTTGTATTCTATCTCAGGCATACCCACTGTATCAAGGAGTAAGCTGTAAGCATGTTGATGGATAGACTCCATGTTTGCAAACGAACCCATCATCATT
>Ga0222719_10005912_pt1 | contig 10474 bp, 13 predicted proteins | sample C33_34DmetaG_FD_165039 | JGI IMG/M metagenome (GOLD analysis project Ga0222719, IMG submission 165039) | Estuarine water microbial communities from San Francisco Bay, California, United States - C33_34D | ecosystem: Environmental > Aquatic > Marine > Unclassified | place: USA: California...
CCCACTAGCTGATGACGAGGCACCAGAGAATCCGATTCGTCGATTTATTATTGGCCCTCAAATCTTCCAACTTATTAAGCAGGCTCTTATGGATCCTGACATGGAAGAATTGCCAACAGATTATACTGCTGGTGTAGACTTCCGTCTTAACAAAACATCAAAAGGCGGATATGCTGACTATTCAACATCAAACTGGGCACGTCGTGATCGTCCACTAGGTGATGCAGAGATGGCAGCAGTTAATACACACGGCTTGTTTGATCTTAATGACTTCCTTCCTAAAAAGCCAGATGAAACTGCGATTAAAGTAATGCAGGAGATGTTTGAAGCGTCAGTAGACGGTGAAGCATATGATGCAGAACGTTGGAGCAACTACTTCCGTCCAGCAGGTATGCAGGCACGTACAGGTGATCCAACTAAGGCAGCAAGCCCACAGGCAACTGCTACTAGTCAAAGCGCACCTGCACCAGAAGCAGCACCTGCTCCAGTAGCAGAAACTGCTCCTTTTACTCCTGATCCTGCTCCGGCAGCACCAGAGGCAGCACCGGCAGCAGAAGGCGGCAATGCGCAAGACATCCTTGCAATGATCCGCTCACGTCAAGGTTAAGAGCAACTAAAATGGGTTGCATTTACAATTTGCAACCCATATTACATTTGGCTTTTTAGGAGAAAACATGGCTAATAAATCATTCGATCCAACTAAGTTCCGCAAGGACTTAACAAAATCTATCTCAGGCATGAGTAGTGGATTTAACGATCCTAAAGACTGGATCAGCACAGGTAACTATGCACTAAACTATCTTATCTCAGGAGACTTTCACAAAGGTGTTCCGCTAGGTAAGGTTACTGTGTTTGCAGGTGAATCAGGCGCAGGTAAATCATATATCTGTTCAGGTAACATTGTAAAGGCAGCACAGGATCAGGGCATCTTTGTAGTACTAATTGACTCAGAGAACGCACTTGACGAATCGTGGCTACATGCACTGCAAGTAGATACATCAGAAGAAAAACTACTTAAACTTAATATGTCAATGATTGACGATGTTGCTAAAACACTGTCAACATTTATTACAGACTACAAAGCAATGGATGAAGAAGATCGTCCTAAAGTATTATTTGTAGTTGACAGTTTAGGTATGCTACTAACACCTACTGATATTGATCAGTTTAACAAAGGTGATATGAAAGGTGATATGGGTCGTAAGCCCAAGCAATTAACATCACTTGTTCGTAACACAGTTAATATGATTGGTTCATTAAACGTTGGGCTAGTATGTACTAACCACACTTATGCATCGCAGGATATGTTTGATCCAGATGATAAGATTAGTGGTGGTTCAGGCTTTATCTATGCATCAAGTATTGTTGTTGCTATGAAGAAGTTGAAACTGAAGGAAGATGAAGATGGTAACAAGATCAGCCAAGTTATGGGTATCCGTGCTGGCTGTAAAGTTATGAAGACTCGTTATGCAAAGCCGTTTGAAGGTGTGCAAGTAAAGATTCCATATGAAACAGGTATGAATCCTTACAGTGGGTTGCTAGAATTGTTTGAAGGTAAAGGTGTTATTGAAAAACAAGGAAACCGCCTAAAGTATGTTACTTCAACTGGTGAAGAAATTCTCGAATATCGTAAAAAGTGGGTAGGAGAGAACCTCGATAAGGTTATGTCAGATTACTTAGAAAAAGAAGCTTCTATGGTAAATATCGACAATGCTGCCGAAGAAGCAGTAGTAGATCTTAACGAGGAAGAATTCGAAAATGAATGAAGAAAATATTGCTGAAATTTGGACACTGTTTAAGGAATACTTAGACAAAAAGCAATTAGATATAGTAGCAGAAAAGTATATTGATCTTATGGCAGACTATGGCATAAGTGATATTACCCTTAAAGAAAGTTTGGGTGTAGACTCAACTCTTGATCATGCAATATGCTATTATCTAGATGACGAAGAAGAAGACGATGAAGAAGAATGGGATGAATAATGGGCTGGTATAGCGAGATATCTCGTGACGTAGGTGAAATTCCTAATGCTGTAGCATACTTTGAAAAGGAATTAGCAGATGCACGAGTTGAATGCAAACTGACAGGCAATGTAGAACGTGCGGCGGCAAGTATGCCGGGCATTGTCGAACATCGTTTCAATCAACTTCAAGAAATTGAAGCAATACTAAACTACTTAAATATTGAGCTACGCAGATTGCGTAGCTCATACTTTAAGAAATATCTCGAAAACTATCAACGAGCTCTGTCAAGCCGTGACGTTGAAAAATACGTAGACGGTGAGGCAGACGTTGTTGACTATGAAAAGATTATTAACGAGTTTGCACTAATGCGCAACAAATGGCTAGGTGTACTCAAAGCACTCGATCAAAAGCAATGGCAAATTACAAACGTTGTTAAGCTCAGAGTTGCGGGAATGGAAGATGCAAGTTTGTAAATACTTGCATGAATCCAGTAGAGTTTAAATCTCCATTATTTTTTTTAAATGAAAATAGATTAGATATAGCATGCAAGTTCTTGTATGTTAAAAGCTATCTTGAAACTAATGACGAATATATTTTTAATTTATATAGAAAAATAATATTGTTAAGAACCGGAGGATCCGAACCTTTTGATAATATGATTCCTAATCAAAAATCAAAAGATTCAGTAGACCAGTATGTATCTTCGTTTAATGAATTAATTTTAAATTTTAAAAATTACGGATATAATGACAACTATCCAGTTTATTGGGCAGCAAATTGTCTTGTTACAGGGTCTCATAGAATAGCATGTGCTTTATACTTTAATACTAACGTTCCGTCTATCAAGGTAAGTAAAAAGAGTAATCAGCAATGGGGAAGAAAGTGGTTTGAAGAAAACAACTTTGATAATAAGGACATTATCCTACTAGAAAAGGAAGTACAACAACATGAACAATTATGATAAAGTAAAGGATCTATTAGGATTTAAAACTAATAGCGAAAAACAATCAAACTATGCAGGTAAAAAATTTACAGCAGGATACCATGAGTTGACTATTGGAGGCGAACGTCTAGAAGGGCAACGAAATCCTAGTGCAAGAATTGAATCGTTAAATATTGACTTTACAAATAAGTCTGTACTTGATATAGGTTGTAATGCTGGCGGAATACTATTTGATTTACAAGATAAGATTAAGTATGGCCTAGGTGTAGATTATGATTATAAAATTATTAATTTTGCAAATAAAGTTGCTAGAACAGAAAATTATAAAAATTTAGATTTCTATACTGTTGATTTAAACAACGATAATTTTTCTGTAATAAACAATTACTCCGATCAAGAACAAAAATTTGACGTAATATTTTTGTTAGCAGTATGTATGTGGATTGATACTTGGGAAGAGTTAATTGAATGGACTCGAAAAAATTGTGAAATATGTGTATTTGAATCAAACGGAAAACCAAAGCAACAAGACAAACAATTGGCTAAATTGCAACAAGTTTACAACAGTGTAGAATTAATAAACGGTAATTCAGCAGACGACGATCATTATTTAAAAAATGACATTGCGGGTGTTAAACGTAAAAATCATCCTCTAAGAAAACTTTATATTTGTAGGTAACGTAACCCATGACACAATATACTATAATCACTAGTCTTAATAAACAATATCTTGAAGATACAGCTAAGGTCAATTTAGAAAGCTGGGCAAGAAATCTACCTGAAGATGTTGAAATAATTGCATATAGTGAAGAAGATCTTCGTTATAAAAACAATCGTATTATGTTTAGAGACTTGTATGCAGAAGCACCTGAACTAGTTGCGTTTAAAGAAAAATTTAAAGATAATCCAAATTACAATGGTAAACTTGGAACTAAGCTAGAAGGAAATGCTAAAGCATTTAAATGGAAGGGTATTAAGTTTGCACACAAAACTTACGCAATATTTTCAGGATCAAAAAAACAAACACAGGGGTGGTTAATTTGGCTTGATGCAGATGTGTTGATGCACGAACCTATTACCTATGAATGGCTTTCTGAAAAATTTCCTGCAGACAAAAGTATTGTGTATCTTGGACGTCCGGAAGCATACGACGAGTGCGGACTTATGGGATACAATTTAGACAACGAATTTGCAAAGAATTTTTTACAAAGATTTGAAACAGAATACAATAACGGATTACAGGGATATAGAGAAACACACGACAGCTGGATATTCTATCAGTTAAGATTAGCGCATAAAGATCAATCAGAATTTTTAGATCTTAATCCAAATCCTATTAATAATAAAAGTCCATTTAACAATAGTGGTATTAATAAAGTAATGGTACATACTAAAGGAAAAAAGAAACAAAAGCTACAGCAAAAGTTTCTAAAAAGATTTGAACTACAGCGTATGAGAGATTTAAAGGCAGCTAGAAAATGAAGGTAGTTGCAATAGAAGAATTAATGTGGAGCTGGCATCCACTGCCTAGCGACTGGATAGTAGCCCCCTTTGCAGATATAAAAACTATCGAAAGTGCAGATGTACTTGTACAATCAAATCAAAGTGGTAGTAAAAAAGAACGAAAAATCGGCCACATATACAACTATGTAAAGAACAGTAATAAGCCGTTTATTGTAACAGAAAGTGCAGTATTTAGAAAAAATATGCCGGATCCTAATCCTGCTAAACTAGGAAAAACATATCACCGTTACAGTTGGACTAGCTACTTTAGAGACGAGGGCGATTACTGTAATGCTAACAGTCCTAGTGATCGCTGGGAACAAGTTAAGAAGGATCAAAATCTAATTGTTAAACCTTGGCGACAAAAGGGCGATTATGTTCTTGTGATATTGCAGCGTCCTGGAGACAGTAGTCTTGTAAATTTATTAAAAAAATACGGATCTTACAAAAACTTTGTTACGCATACACTAAATGAAATTAAAAAGAATACTGATCGTCCAATACGTGTACGTATGCATCCATTAAGGATTGATCGACAAAAAGAAATATTAAAGGATTTTGATATAGAAATAAGTGATAATCTTACCGGCGCTGGATTACTATCTGGCGGCGATGGCTTGCAAAAAGATTTTGACAATGCATGGTGTGTAGTAGGATTTAATAGTAATGCACTAACTGAAAGTGTAATGGAGGGTATACCTACTTTTAGTATGTGCCCTAGCTCAATGGCATACGATGTGTCAGAAACAGATTTAAGTTTAATTGAATATCCTGTTGAACGAGAAAGACAACAGTGGTTAAATAACTTGGCGTACTGCCAATGGCGAGAAGACGAATGCCTAGCAGGATTGCCGTGGGAACATTTAAGGAAAAAATATGCCTAAGAATAAATTTGCAGATTTAACAATTCATCCTAGCAGTGCTAAATTAAGTGCTGGTAACTTTAAAGTAGAAAAAAGTGCATGGCATAAAGGTAATGTAAATTACTTCCCTGCAAAAAAAGAACAGTTTGCAGACTTAGATGCAATGGCCAAAGAATTTATATTTAATGGATATGGACCTGATTCTCCGATGTTTGGCGACAACGATACAGTAGTTACTATGGGCAGTTGTTTTGCTGATAGATTACGTAACTGGTTAACTGCTAATGGCAAGGGCACAAGTTATATTAATGTACCTGAAGGACTTAATAATAGTTTTGCTGTAAGACAGTATTTAGAATGGGCATTAACAGGAGATCGTAGTACCGATGCTTATTGGTACGATAACGATAAAGAGCTAGGCGCATATCAGTGGCAACCAGATGTAGAACAACAAAGGCTATTACAGCACTTTAAAGAAGTTAGTGCAGTAGTTGTTACTTTTGGATTAGGCGAAGTGTGGAAAGATGTTGAGACAAACAATGTGTTTTGGCGAGGAGTGCCTGCTAAGAGTTATAATCCTGCAAAACATAAATGTGTATCTAGTACAGTACAAGAAAATGTTGACAATATGAAACGTATTGCCGAACTTATCAAGACATATGCAGGTGCAGATAAAACTGTAATCTTTACATTAAGCCCAGTACCGTTGAATGCTACATTTAGTGATCGTCCAACAATGGTTAGCGATTGTGTTAGTAAAAGTATTTTGCGAGTAAGTTTAGACCAATTCTTTAATGAAAACGAACACAGTAACGTTTATTACTGGCCAAGTTTCGAAATGGTCAGATGGGTAGGCGCACACACTGATATTCCTACACTTTACGAAGATGAAACTACAAGACACGTAAACAACGATATTGTAAAAATTATTATCGAAAACTTTGTTGCCAAATTTTTCAAATAACAATAATGTGCGTATATAAATATCAGTATGAAAGTAGTATTGGTTACAGGTGGCTTTGATCCACTACACTCAGGACATATTGAGTATTTTAAGGAAGCAAAGAAATTAGGCGACAAACTTATTGTTGGTGTAAACAGTGATGCTTGGCTAACACGCAAGAAAGGCAGACCCTTTATGCCTTTCGAAGAGCGCATTAAAATTATTGATGCACTTGAGGTTGTTGACCAAACAACATACGTCATGAATGATAACGTAAACGATGACGCAGGTGGAGCAATCTTCCACACACTAGCAACACACGGCAATATTGAGATTATCTTTGCAAACGGTGGCGATCGCTCAGAAGGCCAGGTACCAGAAGAAGACCAATGGGGCAATGATCCTCATGTAACTTTTGTGTACGGCGTCGGAGGTAATAACAAAATGAATTCAAGCAGTTGGATACTTGACGAGTGGAAAACACAAAAGACAGAACGTGATTGGGGATATTGGCGTGTACTAGATGATAAGCCGGAGAAAGGTTACAAAGTAAAAGAACTTGTAATTTATCCTGGTAAGAGTCTAAGCGACCAACGTCATTTCAAACGTATGGAAGAATGGAATGTTCTTGAAGGTATAGTTAAGATGACTACTGAATATAACGGAATCACAGACACTATGCATCTTACTCCTGAAAATGTTACATACAAAGTAGGCAAAGAAGTATGGCACTTAGCACACAATCCCGGTAAGGAAAACGCTCACATACTAGAAGTACAATGGGGCGAGTGTTATGAAGAAGATATAGAAAGAAGAAATTAATGAAAGTATTTGTAGGATACGACACCCGTGAAGATATTGCATATCAAGTATGTAAGCATAGTATTGTAACTAAGCAGCCAGCGGCAGAAATACGTCCACTAAAGCAACAAGAGCTACGAGACGCAGGTTGGTATACTCGTCCTAAGGACAAACTTGCAAGTACAGAGTTTACATTTACTCGCTTTCTTATTCCTGAACTAATGAACTTTAAAGGATGGGCTGTGTTTATGGATTGCGATATGATCCTTACAACAGACATCAAAGAACTGTTCGATCAAGCAGACGACCGTTATGCTGTTATGTGTGTACAACACGATTACACACCTAAAGAAGGTACAAAGATGGATGGACAAAAACAAACTATCTATCCACGCAAGAACTGGTCAAGTGTGATGCTGTTCAACTGCGGGCATCCGAGTAATGCTAGACTTACACAGGATATGGTAAACGATCCTGAAATTAACGGAGCATACTTACACCGGTTTAGCTGGCTTAAAGATGAAGAAATTGGTAGTATTGATCATACATGGAACTATCTAGTAGGTGTGTATGATGATATCGAAACACCAAAACTAATACACTATACAGAAGGCGGTCCGTGGTTTGAAAATTATAGAGACTGCGAATTCCATCAATTATGGAAACATGAACTACAGGAAATGATGAATGGCTAGATACCTTGCAATAGACGAACAAGATATGATAGTGAAACCTTTAGCAGAAAGTGTGGGTGCTGAATTTATTAACAGTTACAAAAATTTACAAAATTATAGTAACTTAAACCCTGTAATGTTTCGGGGAATGACTGGAAGAAAGATAGTAGACGCTTGCAAGAAACAAAATCGAGATTACTATTATATTGATACTGGTTACATTGGTAATATGCAAAAACGTAAAGATTGGCATAGACTTGTAAGAAACGGTATGCAACATTCTAATATTAATTGGAAATGTCCCAAAGACAGATTTGAAAAGATTGCAGAAACTAAACCATATCTTAAATTTCCTGGATGGAAGAAAGACGGAAGATCAATACTTGTTGTTACTCCTTCTGAAAAGCCGTGTAAATTTTACGGCATTGATAGAAATAAATTTGTTGAAGAAACTATTGCAACACTTGAAAAACACACTGATAGACCTATAATAGTTAGAGATAAAGTAAACAGACGAGACAGAGTAGGCGATGGTAGCATATATGCACAACTAGAAGACGACGACATCTATGCCGTAGTTACATATAATAGTATAGCAGCAACTGAAGCAATTGGATTTGGCATACCGTGCTTTACACTTGCGCCTAATGCTGCTGATTATTTTTGCGAAAAGGATTTAACTAAAATAGAAACACCGAAATATCTCGAGGCAAAAGCAGTTGAAAAATGGCAGCATTGGCTAGCATACTGTCAATATACTGCTACAGAGATGAAAGTAGGTACAGCCATGGACTTATTAAGGAGATATCATTTATCATGACACTTTCTGTTGCATCTTACTTAATGGGAATTCCTCCTGGTAATACAAATACTGAAAAACCTGCAATCATTGTAAACTTCATCGAAGGAGTATGGAGGTGCGGCGACGAAGGTACTATTGTTACTGATTATAATCCAGTATCGGCAGATGTTGCTGTTGTACAAGGATTTGTTCATCCCGGAAGTAAAAATAGTTTACATTTAAATTTACGTAAAAACGTTTTTGAAAAACAACAAAGAGAAAATAAACGTAGTATTATAGTTGATAGTAATTTATTTTTATATGCTGATCCTAAAAATACGAAACAATATTTGCGTTATAGTTATGATGGTATTTTTCCAACTACTGGCGAATATTGTAATGACGCTCCGGATCCCACGCGATGGGAAAAGATGCGTCGAGATCTAAAGATAACTGTAAAGCCTTGGCAAAGCCAAAAAGGTAAACATATTCTTATAACATGTCAGCGTGACGGTGGCTGGAGCATGGACGGACAATCATTGATGCCATGGTTGCTTAAGACTATTAAAGCTATAAAGAATACTACTGATAGACCTATAAGAATTAGATTTCATCCTGGAGACAAAAAAGTTTTAGATCATAAACGTTCAATAGCTAGATACAGATTACCAGGAGTTAGTATCAGTCATTATGAGAATATACTACAGGACTTTATCAATTGTCATGCTGTTATAAGTTATAATAGTAGTCCTGCAATTGCAGCAGCTATCGAAGGAGTTCCAATTTTTGTCCTTGATCCTAAACGAAGCCAAGCAGCGCCGGTTGCACATACTGACCTAAATGACATAGAAAAAATACAACATTTTGATAGAGAACATTGGCTAAATTCAATAGCACAAATGCATTGGACTTTGAGTGAATTAAAGGATGGAACAGCATGGAGACACCTACGAAAATGGGCAAAAAAATAACAGTAGTAACTACATTTCATAGCAAACATTATAGTGTTTATGGAAGAAACTTTTTAGAAAGTTTCGCAGAAAAAGTTGATAAGCGTATAGAACTAATTGTATATGCAGAAGACTGTAAGCCTGCTAATCCGGACCCTAATCGTATTACAATACTAGATGCTGTAGAATCGTTGCCTAAACTAGTTGCATTTAAACAATGCTGGAAAGACGACCCTAAAGCAAACGGTATCCCTCCAGACGATATTAAAGCACGTAGACCGCGCGATTGGCACAAGGAATTCAAATGGGATGCTATACGCTTTGCTAACAAGACATACGCAGTGTATGACGCTTGTACACGCTCTAAGGACTGGTGTGTGTGGATGGATGCAGATAGTATTATTCATAGCCCGTGGAGTTACGAAGACTTTGCTGAACTATTACCTGATACTAGCTGGATCACATATGTGGGCAGAGGTAAAGGTTCTCAGACATGGCCAGAGTGTGGCTTCTATGGATTGAATCTAAAAGATCCTTGGTGCCAAGACTTTTTAGCAGAGTTCGAACGTATGTACGAAGATGCAGACAACGGTATATTCAAATTAGAAGAATGGCATGATAGTTTTGTGTTTGGACACATCCTTAACAATATGAAACAAACTGCTCCTAACGTACTAGACTATTCAGCAGAAATATATCTATCAAATACTGCTAAAACAGGCGGCGGAGGTCATCCGCTAATTAATAGTAAATTAGGTCAATGGATGGATCACATGAAAGGTGATCGTAAATTTGTAGGCAAATCTAAGAAGAAGGATCTTATGGGAAACCGTAAGGAAGCATATTGGCAAGATGCAGTTTAACTTACATGAAAGATACGGCGCTCGCAATAGTAAGCCTGTGTTTGATGCCTTTCGTGCTGGTGCTAATGCTCTCGGGCATAGTGTTGTTGTTGACGGTAATGACGGCATTGATGTTATTTGGAGCGTACTTTGGAACGGTCGCATGTCTGGAAACCGTGCTATTTGGGAAAGAAACATTTCACAATCCA
>Ga0222719_10005914_pt1 | contig 10473 bp, 13 predicted proteins | sample C33_34DmetaG_FD_165039 | JGI IMG/M metagenome (GOLD analysis project Ga0222719, IMG submission 165039) | Estuarine water microbial communities from San Francisco Bay, California, United States - C33_34D | ecosystem: Environmental > Aquatic > Marine > Unclassified | place: USA: California...
ACTTCATCCACATCACCATTTCTCATGGCTTTAGCAACCCTTTCACGAAAGCCAAATTCAGATAGTGTTTGATTACGTTGTATGAAGTCTTTACCTTTCATAGTGAGTAACTGCATTGATCTTCCAATGTCACCAGACTTAGCAACAACACCTCTAAATCCAAGGTATGCAGTATCCATTGCCCTCATTGAATCTAGCAATGAACTAAGATAGGTGCTTCTAAAAGTTGTCTCAACAGATTGATCCATAGATTCACCAGTAACCTTACCTCCCTGGACTTTCTTTTGTATGACACCACCCATGTCAACAAGTCCTGAAACAATCTTTCTAGATGTAAGATTTGCACTTTGTGTCAGTCTAGTAACTGGATTCCACTTTAGTTTTTCAAGATTGATACCAGTTTCTTCAAGAGCCTCATTATCCATTGATCTTCTTAAATTCTGTGGACTACCTTCATCAGCTGATGCACCTACACTTCTAAATATTCCTTCTTCGCCTTCTTGTGCAAAATCATCTGCTGGCCTCATACCACCAGCAATTCGTCTTCCAAATAAACCACCGATTGTACCACCTATTATTCCTGCACCTACGAGTGGTATTAGTGTTTGTGCTATTTCAGTTCTGCCTTCAGACTGTGATGCAATAAGAAATTCTTCTGGAGCATATAAAGTCGTTGTAAAAGCTGTGCTACCTAAAAATCTTTTCAAAAAACTTGTTTGGCTTAACATTTTATATGTGCCAAGCGGTGCAATAGTAAATGGGGAAGCAAGACCTCCTAAACCAACACCTAATATATTACCATTTTCTATTATATCTAAATCTTTTAGATCAGAGTCTAATCTTTCTAGTCGGACTTTAGTTTCATTAGCACTTGCACTATTGAGAAATCGCCACTCATATCCTTTTGGTACCTGTGAATCTTTTAAAGGGTCATACGATGGGTCGTCTTCAAAGTCAATGTTCTCTATCAATCTTGATAAAGCCATAGCACCAGTATATTGCCTAAACCCTGCACCAACTGATTCACTAAAACTATATTCTTCTGGAGCTACGATTGGACTTTTATATACGTCATTATATGTAGCAATAGAGTCTACATTTTCTTCTTCAACTTTAGACATAAGCTGTTGTTGAATGGGTTTAAGATGAGATTCAATCATCTAACATCAAACCTTAATGCTCTAAATCTATCAAAGAAGTTTTCTAAATCTTTTTGATTTGTATCAGAAGTTAAATAAGGGAGTATTTGTGTATAGGAAACTGGTGCCCTATTGATAGTTGTCGCAATAGAGTTATAAGTATTAACAAGTTTTTTAAATCCTTCTGCATAATCTCTATTAGATTGTATAGAGTCCATTACTGCTTCTAGATTATTTCTAGACATAAAATCAAAGCTTCCTAAAAGCTTTCTTACACCACCATCTTGAATTTTTTCTAGTGCCTCATAGTAATCACTTTCAAGTTGAGAACCATTATAATCCCATGTGTAATTATCTGCTAATGTTGGAAACCTTCCATCTTCTGTAACAGCTACAACTTTATACGTTTGTTGCCCTGCTGATTCATTGTTTCCAATAAACATAATATGCCCTTTATCAATGGCATCTTGTATTACTGGATCTTGAGTTCCACCAGCAAATGTAGAATTATAAGACCTAAGCATATCATTTACAATCATGTCCTTTGTAACAACTGGGCCACCTGAAGGAACAGTTGTTTGGCCTTGTCTAACAATACTGACACCTTTTATTAGATATGTTTTACCATTTTGATCTTCATGTATACTTAGATTAGGTGCAAATTTAAAAAATGCTTGCTTTACAGCTACCTGTAAACCTTTAGTATCTTTAGACACAGCACCTTGAGATACTTTATATTTTACATATTTAATCATTTCATTTTTGATTGAAGGGTCACGAATAATAGCATCTTCAAAATTTTCAGCACCACTTTCACTTATAAAAGCCTTTAATGCTCTTTCTTCATAAGGATCACCACCAATATTATCAGTAAAGAAATTGGTTATAAAATTACCATCTAAATATTCTTTGACCTCTTGAAATCCAGCATCAAAGATTTCTTCATCAGAACTGCCATCAAGTGCAAAATGCTCAGACAAGCTTCTATTTATAGATTGACTTTTGTGAGCTTCTCTAAACATACCTGCATCATCATAATACATAGATGATTCCATTAGTGATAAATCAATCCCACTATTGTTAGCTATTATTTGAAACTTTGAATCTGCATATCTGCCTTCTTTTTTATATACGGCTGCTTTTATTGTTGAGTAAGCCATTTTGGCAAATGTAAAATTATCATCTTTTAATGTTCTTACACTATTAAATAAACCTGATAATTTCTGTGGTATGTAACCAAAAGACTGAACCATTTTGGCATAATGTGCAATACTTTCGTTTCTTATTTGCTCATTAGGATGTGTAACATCATATTCTGTTTCAGCACCATTGTAGGTAAATGTTTGAGGTATAAGATTATTTTCTAATAAGTTTTTCTGTGTAACATTAAGCTCTACACCCTTTTCCTGGGCAACACCTATTTTACTTGCTTCATAAGCTTCTTTTTGTTTCTTTCTATATTCTTTATCATATGTAAGAACTCTTTTTGTCCATTGCTCTTCTGTGTAAGCATTTTCAGTACCTAAACCAACAACACCTTTCTTTTTAAGTTCATCAATATATTCTTTTTTTAAAAGCATGTTAGGTGGAATCATTGGGGTGGATTCACTACCATTAAACATTCTTTCCATCATGGCTTTAAAACCATCATTAGATATTTTTAATGTTTCTTTTTGAACATCATTAACTAATCCATATATGCTATTTTTGTTAGTATTACTTATATCCTTGTGACCAAGCTGGCCAACTAAATCATTTATAATATTTATTTTAGCTCTATTCTTTAGTAAATCAGAACTTTCTTCAGCAAAATCAACTTGTGTTGGTGATGCTGGAGCTATAAAATCTTGTTTTACTCTATTAACAATATCGGAAATATTTGTATTCAAATTTTTGGAAACATTGTCATCTACAGTTTTTGTAAAGGCATTTCTAAATTTATAAAACCTAACCTGATCTTCAAGCCTTAATGATTTGACGTCAGTTTCACTTACTACAGTATTATTAATTAGATTTAACTCTAATGTTGCCAATTTAGTTGTAGATTCTCTAATAGATTTTTGACGAATATCAGTCTCAAGCTTTTCATAAATAGCAATCTTAGATTTCATTGCTGTTTCAACTTTATCACCATCTATATTTGGGTCATTAGCAAAGTTGATTCGAGTATCTATTGCCATTTGCAAAAGCTCTGGTATTGATACACCAGACTCTATGGCTAAATCCACAGCATTTACTGCAACACCAGTTTGCAGTTCTTGACCATATACAATCTTGGCTTTGTCTGCGTCTAATTTACTTGCAGAATTACTATCTATAAGCTCAAATAATTCTGATTTTCGTCTCTCAACAAATTCAATACTTTCATCATCTGCACCATTCGATATGTTATTTATTTCTTGCACTAAAATGTTATTTAGGCCTTTTTGTGCTTCAAATAGTATAGTATTTTTTACATCTTTTATTCTCTGAGCAGAAGCCTGTCTAGTTGCCTTTCCCCATACATTGCTTAATGTTGGGCTTATAACATTAAAAACTTCTGGTGAAATATTTTTTTTAATGCCATCAATATATTGTTCTCCAGCAGATTTGACCAAAAGGTTACCATCTCCATCAACTCTGCCTTGATTTTCTTGAAAAGATTGATTTGCCACATCTTGTGCATGGTTTTGTAAAGCCAAGCCATAGCTATTGATAGCTTCTTTTTTAAAATATTGTTGTGCTTTTCTTAAATTAGCTTTGTTGTAAATATCGGCAGTAAAGCTATTGAGAGACATCTGATCTAATGGCTTTGGTATTGTATTACCTTCTTTGTCTTTTGTAGTTTGTGTACCAAGTTGTCTTCCTGCTATCTCAGCATCAAGAACTGCTTGTTGAAACTGATTGTCATCTACAAACTTTGTTACATTAGATATTGTGTTAGCTATATTTTGACTGGCTTGAGACATTGCCAAACCACCACTACTATAATCCATAGCAACTGGGCTAACTAGATTTTGTCTTTTGATAGTTCTTTTAATAGCCATTATTAACTAACCTCATATGCTTTTGAAGCTGATTGTGCTGCATTACCCAATCCAGTAAGTAAAGCAGCTTTTCCTTTAGTTTTGCTTGCTTGACCCTGTAATTGAAACTTACGTCTATTCTGAAAACCCATAAGCTTGATAGCAGAAACATCGGCTTTAGCTAACTGTGTTTCTCTTCTTCTTATATTTTGAATACTGCCACTTGTTCCGACTGCTACCCCACCACTGCCAGCACTGGCAGATATACTTGCAAGTTGGGCATTTAGTTGTGCCGTTCTATTTATAGCTTCTTGGTCAGCTTGTATCTTAGCCATTTCAGCTTGTTCATAAGCAGCTTGTGCATCATTAGCATATGCTTTTTGTGCTTGTCTTGCAGCAGCTAGTGACATAACTGCACTCAATCCGTATCCAGCAGCTCCCATTAAACTTCTACCTCTAATAATATGCCGTTAAGTGTCATTGGCAATGGTTCCTCTTGTGTAACTGTTACCCTTCCTTCCCTTGACCAACCTAATAAAAAGACTTCTTTTCTTTGTGTAAGAGCAGTAGGCTCTTGAGAAAAATCGTCTGTTACTGATCTTAGCAAAATTCTTGTGCCTCCTGCTTTCACATTAAGTGTTGATACTAAATCAAGAACAGCCCTTACAACTCTTCTTTTTTGACCAACACTAACACCATCTGGCAACTGCATTTCAGGAGGTAATGTAGTTATCTCAGGTGTATAAGCTAACCCTATTTCCACAGATGTGACCTCTTGACCAAGTGTAACAACACCACTTCCGTCTGTTGTAAATGTACCTAGTGAGTAATTTCCAGATCTAACCTGTACTTCTGTATTAGGTAAATGTGCAACTGTCCAAGTAGCTGAAGAACTTCCAGTTAGCTGAGAAGACATATCTAAATAATAATCATTTTTGAAAAGCTCTAATGATTTGACTGTAGATGAATCAATAGTTCTTTCAACTATTGTATATATTTGTCTATTAACATTAACCATATTTTTAAAATCACCATTGGTATCATATCTAACCCAACCTTGAACCTTTTCTTTTCTTATAGACATAAATACTGGCATATGACCATCTGAATTCAGTAAATACAAATAACCTTCCATTTGATCTGATGATTCACGTTGTGCTTCAATAGCTGTAGGTGTTCCAATAAGATGTTCTGATAACAAGGTTATTGAGTCTGAGTTATATGCCTGCGATATATCTGAGAATATAAATTCACGAATAGCACCTTTTGATTTAGTCAAAAAAACTATAGCACCATCAAATTCTTGAGGTTGGACAGCTCCTGAGCCATAGCTAGTTTGTTTCTTAACTGTAATGGTTGAGGGTGTAAGAGGTTTGTTCTCACTAGTTGGCACATAGAGTTCTTGCTCAGAAGTAAAGATTGTGAGAAATCGAAATGACTGCAAGGCTTTGATTTCGGATACCTGTGCTTCTGCAATTTGTATTTGTATTGATTCATCGTCATTTCCTGTTCCAACATCAAAATTAGTAAACTCACCAATCTTTGACATAAATAAAAAGTTAGGAAGGTCACGGCTACCACCAAATATTAATCTTTGGTCATGTAATGTTACGGCTCTTGCATACCCTCTGACAGAACTAAATACTGGTTCTTGCCAGTCAGTAATGGCATTTGTATTAGACATTGTTCCAGATATAGTTGCTGTAACAACAGTTGCACTAGTGTATGCAGTAATTTCTGCATGAAATACTAAACCAGCAGAATCAACCAACCTTAAATATAAACCAACGTAGTCTGATGTAAATGCATCAGCACTTGCAGTCAATGTTGTTGAACCATGTGTTTGTCCAGGAGTAATAGTAACACTACCTGATGCAAATTTATAATATGGTTGATAAGTCAATCCATTTGAAGAATCAAATGCAAAAGCAGTTCTTGTAAAATTACTGGCACTTGTTCTTTGTATTTGTTGCATTGGAATATCTGGATGTGTCACAAACATCGTGTCACCACTTTGTGCAACAACTAATGAGCCTATTTGTGAAGATGTCCATGGACAACTTGTTATTGTTTGCAGTATTGTTGTAGGACTTGATATATCCACAACTCTTAATTTAGTGTCACTAAATAATAATATATAAGCCTCATCTTCATCATAAACATAGGCTTCTGTCTGATAAACCTCATTTGCAAGGGTCTGAAGATACCTTAGTCCAGGTCTTCTAGTGCAACCACCTTGAGCCTTTAACCTTACGTTACGAAGCCTGTATGCTCCATTACGATAGGCTTCAGCATCAACTCTAGATGATAAAAGAGGGGATAGCTCCCCTGATGAAAAATTAGTCGTAAATTGCCTTAGAAGTGCCATTCATTTAAGTTCCTGTAGTCCCTTCAATTTTTGTAAAGATTCCAGAACCTAATCTAATTCTGTGAAACCTACTCAATGCCACTTGTTGAGTTGTAACTTGTTGTGCATCTCTGGCTTTGGCTCTTCTAAATTGCAAATCGGCAAGTTGGCTGTATGAACGTGCAATATCTGCTTTTCTTGTAACAGATAAAGCCAAAATTGATGCAAGACGATATATAACCCATAAGGTAAATGCAGGTGGCCAATACTGAGTATCAACTCTAAATATATAATTAAGAACAACTCTGTCATTCTCATTAGCATTTAGATAGATATATCTTTCATAGATATCATATTGCTGAACAGCATCTTCGATTGTTATTGTTTGTACTTGAATAACAGCAGGCTCAGTTGGCATTGCATAAGCAGCATCCCAACGATCTACTGGTGCATCAGCTAGTCTTGATAACTGTATCTGACCAGTAGCAAAGTTCCAGTTATTCTGTGCTAAACAATCCTCAACTATGTCTTCATAGCTAGTGTTCATCACAAGTGCTTCATCAGTAGCTTCTGTAAAAGAGGATAAAGGCTCCATGCCAACTAAGACCATTGCCCTTTGTGCTACCTCAATATCGGTCTTGGCTGTATTTGGCATTATTTGTTAACCTCTATGTGCTGGGAACGTCATCAGAACGTACTTTGTTATAAGGACTTTCTGTTTTGTCCTTAGAAGTAGTATCCTTTTTACCCATTTTCTTATTTTTTCTATTTAACTTTTCATTATAAGATGCAAGCTGTGCAAGACCTTCTTTTGTATATGGAAATTCTTTACCATCTTTAGCTTTTGGCATTTACTCTGCTCCCAAGTGTTACTTTTGACCCAAAGATTATTCTTTTGGAATTAGTAGAGGAAGTAGCCTTTACAGCTACCTCCTTCTTTTTTGTTGTTGGTTTCTTAGCCATTAGTCAGAATCTGTTCCAGATAGTGATACTATATTGGCCACATCGACTGTTGTGCCATCATTAGCATTGACAACAAACATTCCGTACACAGGTGTACCTCCTGTTGCTGTGTTAGCAAAGATAACGTCACCTACATTCATCTCATTAGCCATGTCATTGAAATAACCAGCTCCATCGATTGTTGTAGATGCATCTGTTGATGTGTAGTGCCAGATATGAAAACCATTACCTGAATAGGAAACTAAACTTAAATCTGATTGTGCAAAAGCCATGTTTCCCTCCTAGTTCTTTAGTTCTAGCTCAAATACACCTTCAGCATCGATTAAGACTGCGTTCTGTTGCATTTTGTTTAATACAAAGTAGCTGTCCTTATCGTTGTGATATTGCATATTTGAAGTTATATCTGTACCGATTGCATGTGCAACGGCATCTCTATGGTAAGCAAAACACTCTTTGTGTGTTGTACCAGCAGCTCCTGATCCGTTTCTTCCTTGTAGACCACCATGTGCAAACCACATGAAACCTAACCATCTTTTGGCTGTTACACCAGTTGGAAAAGGAAGATCATTCTCACCAACATATTCTGCTCTTGAGAATTGATCGATTGCCATTAGCTGTGACCATTGCTCCCAACCTACAACTGCGTATCTCTGACCATCATCAGGGACTTCGTTGTTTCCAAACTTTTCCATAAGCTCTAAAGCCCATGATAAAGTTATGCCGTTGGTTGTCTCGTCATGTGCTGATGTAGTAGTAGTCATCTGATCTAAAATAAGATCATCTGTTTTTCTACCTAATGCATAAGCACCAGACTGTTGAGCAACTTGCATTTCGTCATGGTTGATTCTTAACTGATCTAGATCATCGACCCATTCACCAGCAAAATAATCTTCCACTGTTACACTTACGTTAGTATGTGCAAGGTTCATGGGTGCGATGTTACCATGCCTTGCTTTTGTAGTAGCAAAACCTTTACCGATTTTTTGGAATGTTGTTTTGTTCTTAACACCATTTCTAGTACGAACAGTATTCCTGAGTTTAGAACCCATACGTTGATAAGCAACGTGTACTCCAGATTCAAACTCTTCAATAAAGGAAGTGCTTATGGTAGTTAAAGCCATTAAAGCCTCCATTAAAGGTTAAAATTATACTATTCTGGTTATTCGCTTCACTACTACATCAAGGTTGTTCCAAACTGGGCCTATAAGTAATTCTACGAGCCTTCTAGTAATTTCAATCTTTCAGAAAACAGAAACTTTGTTAATTCACATTACTAAAATGGAATATTGTCTTCCTTTTCTTGTTTTGTGTACTGCTTCCAAAAAAGACTTATAGTGTCTTTAGAAAGTGTCATAATTTCTTTTTCTGTTAAGCCTTTATTACTTTTTATATATTTGTAAAAACCTGCATCTTTTTGTGCAACTTTTGTTACACCCATTGTTTTAGGCTTCTTTACAGTTCTCATGCACGTCTCTTTGCAAGCTGTTCTGCCATAGCCCTAACTCTAGCTATATGAGTTGGATCTCCACCATTTTGCCAGTATTTAGGATCTCTTTGAGCAGCCATTAAGTCTTCTCTAGTAACAGTTTCTTGAAACTCTGTAGTAGATGTCATGTTAAATTTAGGTTGACCATTTAACTCCATTATAGATTCAAAGAACTTAACCATACCAGCAGATGCAGGAATGTCAGCAAATGTATTATAATCATCTTTACCTAATACAGAACTTGCCCAAGCATCAACTCTTTCAAGCCTTCTATCTGCATGTTCACCTAAAGATTGGCTTTCTTCATTCCAGTCTGGCCCTGATGTTTGTTCCATAGCCATATATTCACTAACAAAGTCATTGAACTCATCTTGGCTTAGTGCCATATTATGAGCTTTTTCTCTGAACCAACCAAGCATATGATTGTTTTCATCAATCTCAAGCTTGTTACCATCTTCATCCTGTAAGTCTATTTGGTAATCTCCAGCACTTACAGGAACTTCTTTTGATGCTTCTTCGTTAAGTTCATTTACTAATTCTGCTTTTATCTCATCACGTCTTGTATGAAATTTCCTTTCTAGGTTTTCATATGATGTTTTGAGTTGCTCTGGTGTTTCAAACTTCTCAGGTAACCAATCAGGTCTAGCAACTTGGTCTGGTTGCTCAACTTGATTTTGCTCACCAGTATCGTTAGCAATAGTACTTTCAACTTCTGTTGATGTGTTTTCTACATTTTCTGTAGATTCTTGTTCGTTAGACATATTTTCTCCCTTGTTAACAGTCCCACTTTCTTAATGCTTTATTTATACGGCTATTTGGATCATTTGCTGTTTTCTTACTAGTCAGCTTTTTCTTCATACCCATCATACGTTTACAAAAACTTCGTCTTCTAGCTGCTGCCTTCGGACTCTTTTTAGCTTCTTTTGCAGATACTGGTCTTTTTATATTCTTACCTTGTCTTCTAAGACTAGCTCTGCCTTTTGCATTTAATCCACCACTAGGATTCTTACCTTCTTTTCTTTGCCATGCAGGTGTTTTTGCCATTATCTATGTCCTTGCATAAGTTGGTTTCTTGCCACCACCACTAGGATTAGTAGCTCTTTTCCTATTAGTCGCTTTTCTTTTGTCTTGAACACTCATTCTATTAGCTTTAGCTGAAGGTACACATTTAGGATAAGATCTTCCATCACCCATCTTTCTTCCACAAGCAGGATGCTTTCCATCTTTCTTGGTAGATATATCTACCCATTTTTCATTAAACCACTTAGTTAGACTCATGCTTTTCTATATTTACCACCCATTTTTTTATACTGAATAACCAACTGCCCAGAAGCATAAGCTGATGGCCATTTTTTTACTCTTGCTTTTACAATGGCTTTTGCTCTTGCATACAGTTTAGGATTGGTTGGTTTCGCCATTTTTCCTTCCCATTTCTGTTCTGTGTTTAATCAATGCAACTAACCATCTTTGTCCCTCAAAGTGTGCAAGGTTTTCGATTGCCACTCCTGGGCCATGAATGTTATTCGTTGTAAT
>Ga0222719_10005917_pt1 | contig 10472 bp, 7 predicted proteins | sample C33_34DmetaG_FD_165039 | JGI IMG/M metagenome (GOLD analysis project Ga0222719, IMG submission 165039) | Estuarine water microbial communities from San Francisco Bay, California, United States - C33_34D | ecosystem: Environmental > Aquatic > Marine > Unclassified | place: USA: California...
AGAGTCTTCATTAGGCACTCTCCTTTTCCCAGATAAAACCTATTTCTTGGTCGCCATATTTTTCAATGAGCTCTCTCATGTTCATTTCAAGTTCCATGGTTCTTTCATTTAGCTCTAGCAACCACTTTCTAATATCTTCGTTAGTTAGTTCTCTTGTCATTTATTTATCCTTTACTGATTGTGTTTTTAACAATGAGTAAATTCTACACAGGTATATTTATTTTGCAAGTATATTCATTGTTTTTTTCACAATCAGTAAGATTTAGTAAATTTAGTTATTTTCGAGTGTTCGAAGTACTTCTCTTCCAACTGCCTCGACTACATTAGGAACAACTGCGTTACCGAGTTGTCGAAATGCTTGAGAGTCAGATACTACAAAGATCTCTTTAGGATCTTTGAATTTTTTTTCTATATGATCAAATCCCATAAGTCGAAGCCCTTCTAGTGGAGACAGTCTTCTTGGATTCTTATTTTTTTGCTCAATTAAAATTTCTGCACCATCTTTAAAGTATCTTTTTGTTAACGTTCTAGATGGTCCATTTCTATCTACTAGTGAAAATCCAAAACCTTTTTTTTGACCTTTAGGCAATGCTCTATTTCTAGACCTTATTGTTTGGAGTGAATTCCATGTCCCATCTCTTAGGGTGTATTTATCTTCCACTCTTTTTTGTAAGATATCGCCAATACGCAGTTCTGTTGCTGGTTCTGTGGGAAAGACAAAGTAATCTTCTTGCTGTGTATTTACTTGTTTTTTATCAAAACCAATAATGAAGATTCTTCTTCTATGTTGGGGGACCCAGTGAACAGCATCTATCACTTTAAAGCGTATGTCATAGTTTGCCTTTTTAAGTTCCTCTTGAATGATTGCCCACGTTCTACCTTTATCGTGTGAGATTAATCCACGAACATTCTCGAGTATGATAGCTCTTGGCCTCTTTTTTTTAATGATGTTTAGCAGGCCATAAAATATCTGTCCTTGATCACCACCTTCAGCATTATCGTTGTATTTGAATCCAGTTCCTTTTTTTTGATCTTTAGCTTTAGTTTTATCCCAGTGTCTATTTGAGACAACACCGGCAACCGAAAAGGGCTGACAGGGGAATCCGGAAGTTAAAATATCATGGTGGGGGATATCCTTTGGACTAAAGTTAAAGAGATCTCCTGCAGAGTCTTCATTAAACCAATGCTTGTAAGTTTTTATGGCATATTTGTCTATCTCTGAAGAAAGGAGTACTTTGCCGCCTATACTCTCTAAGCCAATTCTAAAACCACCTATGCCAGAACAGAACTCAGTAAACGTAAAGGATGACTTAGGTTTGTATTGGCCTTTATCAAAAATACTTTGCTGTCTATTCATATAGCTTCCAGGGTAGTAACATTTATTAGTTTTTCACACCTTATCAAAATAATAATTAGCAGGTATGACAGAAACCTTCCTCATTGATTTCTTCTTCGATCATCGTTCTGTCACAACCTATACAAACTTTGTAACCTGAACCTCTATTCCCAATATTTGCTTTTCCCTTTTGTAACTCTCTTAAGTCGCTCAGAAGACGAGAGCTTTTTTCATGATCTAGTACTTGAAATCCTTGTACTACAAAGTTTTCTTTGTAACCCAAGCTTTTATTTATAAAAGATTGCGGAATGTCTACCTCCGTACCTTCGACTATTGAGTACATGTACTTAAAACTTTCACTTCCCCTACCTTCCCAAAAATGTTCTGCAAGTTTTTGATTTTTAATTTTGTTTCCTAATTTACATGCAGTAAAAGCAGATTTGTTGGCAAAGAATAAAACCAATGCTCCTGGTTTTATTCTTTGCCAAGTGGATGGTGGTACATTTCTAACTCCCCAAAAACCAAGATAATCTTGGCCATCTTTGGAAAGAAGGCTGTGCTCTTCATCACTAATTAAATGAGATATCTCATCAAGGTCTGTGAAGATTTCTACTGTTGTTCCAAAGTTTCTTTGAGCACTCCTACTTGCACTTGGTTGAAGTATGACTTGATCAAAACTCTTTAAATCCCATTCGTCAAATCCACTAAATTCTGGAAGACTTAAAAATTTTTCAAGTGACTCTTTAGAAAAGTCTATAATTTTATCAATCTTAGGATAAGTTTCACCATCTAATGTAAAAGAAATGAGTTTTGTTAGTGTTTCTGTAAAGCTTGGGGTTTGTTCAGTAGCCCAACCATAAATTTCATCAAATTCTTCAACTGAGAATACTATTTCATACCCTTTTCTAAATGGAGCTTCGACATACTTATCTAAATTTATTGAAGAATATTCTTCATGCTTAATTATTTCAGTTTTAAACAACTCGTAATTCTGATATATTGTGCTTATTGCTCTGTAAATATCTGACAACCATGCAGATCTTGCTTTGCCTGTTGTATTAGTGCTTTTCAATCTACCATTATCAAATTTAGTCTCATATTTTTGATCAATTTCTTTGCTAAATAATGCAAATTCTTCGTGCTCAAAGACTATTTGAAATTGTTCAGATCTTGGTAAAGATTTAAACCAATGTAAATATTCTTCATTCGACATTTCTCCAAACTGACTATCATGTTTATTATCCTTTAAATCAATCCTTTCAAGAACAACGGAATCAAATTCTTTATGATTTCCACTGTCCCTACGAGTTTCTATAACATTGAAATATCCTTCGACATTTAGTAAAGACTTGTTGCTTGAATCATTAATGGTTAAGAGTACTTTTGCTTTATGTAAATGCTGATCTATTAATGCTCTGTTTTCTTTAGAGTTATAATTAATTTTTGCTTTTTTAGTTCCCCTGTGATCAATCATTAAGTAATATAGATATAAATTTTTATTCTCATCTAGCCATCGGTCTCCATATTCTTTTGGAGAAGATCTTACAATTACAAGATCTAAATTTGGTGGACTTCCTATCCAATTTATTCCTTTTTGATAAGTATTTCCAACTTGAGGACCAGTAAATAGAGATTTTCGATCGGATGCAGAAAATGAATCTCCCTGCTGTAACGCAAAGAGGTCAGGTAAGGTTTTTAGTTTTTTTTTCATATCAAGCTATTGCGTTCGGTATAAATTCTTCATCCGTTTCTTTTTGAAAGTACACAGGTCCAGAGCTTTCTTCATTTTTTGGAAAATGGAGACTTAAACCAATACTATGAGTTTCTTCCAGATTTTCAAAATTACAAAAATATACCAATGCTACTGCAGTAGACTCTCCAGCCTTATCAGCAATTTTTAAAAGATCAGATTTATGATCTGGTTGAATAGGATATCTGTGGGAAATATATGCAGCATAATCAGTATCTGGAGAACCTGATGGAGCAAAACCCCCATTATTTGAATTTCTTGATCTTTTTACAGCTTTAATATTTTTTCCATGTAGATTTATATTGTATTTTTCTTCAGGATGAAAATCTTTTAATTGAGACCCATCACCTGCAACAACCATAAATAACCACTTTTTGATATTTCTATTAAAGTTCTCCTTTTCTAAAAATCTTTTGACGTATCTCCAAGAGTCTGCTTTATCCTCCTGCATTTTAAAATGAGTTAAAAAATCATTAAGAAATCTATCTGGAGAAGAGAAATTTACAAGATATCTATTTTGATTACTTCCATTAGTTCCAAATTTAACTTCTTCTATTTGTTTACCTTTGAGATAATTAAAAACAAGCTCATAGTTAGATTTTATTAATTCTTTTTCTTTCCGCAGTGGAAAAAGTTCTTTAGTCTGATTTTGAGAACCAAAGTTATCAAATGCTAATTCCATATTTTGCATAGCTGGCATTCGAGTTGGTGGTTTTGCTTTTTTTCTACTTCCATAGTCTGAATATATTGCAACAATTAGTGCTCCCATGTCATATGTACTAAACTCTTTTCTTTGATAGGGATCAGACTCATGATTTTTTGCAATTGATATTCTTCTTCTTAATTCATTATCTCTAGTTGATTCTCCCATGAATTCTTCGTACAGATCGACATTATTTTGAGGTCCAGCATTTCTTGCAATAAAAAGTCGGACTAAATCTTTATAGTTGTTTCTATATCCATACCATCTAGCCATTTGTTGCAACGTATCTCCAGCTTGAGTGTTTCTTGAATAATAAGAAACAGTTAAACCTTCAACGGTATAACCTCTAGAAAGCATATTTCCACCGATAAATATTTTCCAGATATTTTCTTTACTAAAATCTGGAGAAGATTCCGTTTGATTAACAATTTGATAGATCTTCCCGCCAGACTCTATATTTTTTATAGCTTCTTGTATAAAAGGTTTTAAAGATTCAAAATTACTTGTCATTTTTGATGCGATTGGCTCATCGGTAAAAGTTTTGGATTGGGGTATGAAGTCGTTTTTAAATAATTCTTCTAACCTTTTCAATCCGTCTCCTCCAAGATAATCAGCTTTCTCCCAAATTTCTCTTACAATAAGTCTTCTTGTGTCATCATGGGTATCATTTGAACTTGATTCATGAATTAACATAGTGTGGTGCCTAATTAAATTATCTGAAATACCTTGCTTTCTAACTCTATAAAGCTTTATTGCTCCTGAAAGAACGAAAGAATCTACTGCTTCCTGAAGTTTCTCTATATTGGGTTCACTACCATTGAGATATACACTTCTTATATATTTCATATTCTCAAAATCTTTTGAACCCATATATCCTGGTGAGGTTTTTAGACTATATATAAAATCTTTAGGATATAGATCTTCAGGGTCATTTTGGTCTGAGAAAATATTTGCAGCAGGTGTTGCAGTGTATGCGACATATTGTGCCCTTGGAAATTGATTTAATAATTCCCTGATAGCTTCATTAGTTTTGGAGATTTCTTTAAGTTTTCTTCTCCCAACATTTGGGGAAGCCGAATCAGACTCATCATCAATTATCAGTATGGGAATATCTACAAGATCATTCCTAAGGCCGGTTAATTCAATTTCTTTCTTCATCTTCCGAATGTTTGCTGGGTTTTTCATAATTGCTGCAAAGTATGCATCGTTGGTATTCAGATTTTCAACTGAATTCATTCTTCCTGGGAAATTTTTCTTAAACCTGATAGAACTAACTTCTTTTCTGGAGATAAAACCATTCCCAACTCTAGATGTTGTGACTCTATGAACTCTGACTTTTCCGTCATCCAAGTAATTTCCATGTGTTGCAAACTCGTTATAATCGTCATCTAATTGATACTCTTCATCTGATACAGGAATATAGTTTTTATCAAAAATTATATGGGGAGCAATAATTTCTTTACCAAAATTTTGCTTATCAAACCTACGTTGTGTTTGTGCTCTCAGAATCTTATTCGTACCTGATAAAATTATTACTAATTTATATCCTGCATCTATAGCCTTTGCTGTTAGGGCTTGCATATTAGAAGTTTTTCCACTTTGAATGTGCCCTATAACAAGACCTTTATTTCTGTATCCTTTTTTAGCAAAAGGAGGGTGTAGGTCATCTAGAATAATATTTGAAGATATGTCGAGATTTGTAATTACCTCATCAGCAACTTCAGTTGGCAGAGATTTTTGTAAAGATTCTTTAAATTTATTCCACCAATAATTTTCCGTATCCAATTCGTGAATCCAAGGATCATATTCTTTTTCCCCTCTCAATCCCTCAAGAGTTCTGTGATATTCATCGCTAGACCAAATTGGAATAATATCACTAATTTTTGTAATTATTTCAGCTGGTAGCTTTAATAATTCGTATACCTTCTCTCTTCTTTCTATTGATTCAGGCAGATAGTCTTCTAAGTCAGGATTGTTATATCTATCATATTTTCCGAATAGTATCCTTAACTCACTATCTAAATTGTGATTTATAATTTCTTTGAGAACATTTTGTAATGTAATAGTTTCATTTTTATGAATTAAATTATAAACTTCTATGCATTCATCAATAGAAATGATTTTTCCACTATTTGACGGATCTCTGAATAGGTCATGAAAATTATTTTTTAAATTACTCACCTAAGCACCGACATCATTCTTATAACTTCTTTAAAATTATCATTATTTAAGTTTTGTCCAAGCCCATCTACATTTAACCTATATTTAATATCAGAAATTCTTTCATGAAATTTAAGGTTTATGAATTCATCATGTGATATTTTTGGAAAATTCTCATCAACCTCTATAATTATCGGCACTGTTGATATTATATACTTTGAGTTAAGTCCTTTAATGAATTTGAGATCATCGCCTACATAATCCATAATTTTTTCTATGAGCATACTTGAATAAATTTCTGGTATATTTTGCTCTATTTGTTTTATTAATTTTGTTACTGATATGCTGTTTTTAGTTGATTTTGTTGGTGCTAACTGAATTGAAACTAATGCAAGTTTACAATCTAAACTTGGCTCTAGTTGGTTTATGCTAGAAATATAATGCTGTCTATCATCACTTGAAGTAGCTTTAACTTCAATTTCTCTATTATGTATTCTAAAATCGTGCCTGTCTCCGTCATAACCTCTCCAGTATTTAATCATTTCTGGTCCAAAATTACTTACCAAGTTACTTAGAAACCATAATTCACCCAATAGTCCTTTTTCTAGATCTTTTATGGATCTTTGTTCTAAAGTTAAGTCTTTCCATTTTTTGGCTACTCCTTTTATAACTGAGCCTAAAGACTTATTAGTGGAAGTAAATTCATCATCTAAATAACAACAAAATATATAGAAAAACTCTAGTAAATAATCATTATCCATTGATATAACAAAATAATTGATCCCATCTCTTAATTCTTCGCTTGTGTGGAATGATTTAATTTTTAATTCAAAATCTACCTCTTCACCTAGTAGTGGTATAAATAATTCTAATTTTTTAGAACCAGATGCAACTAGGATCAAGCCTCTTTCACCCCTCATCGGATTGGGTACTGGAAATCCTTGATTAAATTGCTTTTCAAGATCTTTCCAAAGTACATTTTTAGCAATTTCTGGCTCAAAGTCTAATTCACCAAGGTTCTCAGATTTGAACCTTTTCATATAGTAATTCCATTCCTCAGAGTCAAAACGACTCATAGGTCTATTTTTAGATGGAAATACGTTAATAGTACCTAATTTTTCTAAATCTTGATCTTCACACTTATTAAGCAATATTGGTAAAAGCTTAAAATTATCATCCTGATTTCTTTTCAAAAGAGCCGGTAGTTCAACATCTCTAATGAATTCTGAATTAAAAAAATATGGTGTGATAATCAAAATTGCTGAGCTGCATGTTTTTAATTTTTCATCAATTACTTTTATATAGTCGTCTCCAACATTTGCATCATTCATGGACCATGTAGGAAAATCCTTAAGGTGGTTTTTTCTAATAATTTCAGTCATTTTTGTATCACTGGCACTATAGGAAATAAATATTTCACCCATTTATATAGCCTCGATTAAATATTTATTTAAATCATTTAATTCTTGGATATGATTTTTTTTAAGACTAGTAAATCCAAAGTATTCCTTAGTTAGTAAAAAAATAGAAAGTTTATATGAATTTAGTAGATCATTACTTTTTAAACCCTTGATCATATTTTTATTTAATGTAATCGATAAATCATTTATATTAATTGAGAATAATTGATCCTCATTTAAATTTCCTAGGATGCAATTTACAGAGACTGTTTCTTCATTTCCTGTAACAAAAAGATTTTCATAATTTTTAATTTGAGATTTTGATCCAAAACCATCACCAGGAACATATACGACATTTGATTTAGGGTCCAATGTCTTTTTCCTATAAGTTTCTTCAGCATCTCTAATCCACTCTCTGAGAGGTGCCTTATCTTTAGAAATTGATTTATCAAAAACATTATTAAGAAATAATTTTGGTGGTTCAACTTTATATTTTCCAACTTGTAATCCAAAGATAGAGTCATATTCAGGTGGTAAATCTATTGCTGCTCTAGCTAAAGAATAGTGTGGCTCAGTGTCTCTTAATCTATTCCAACCATCTTGATTAATCAATCTATCATTTCGATACCAATAAAAACCTTGTGAGGTTGCTGCTGTACCATTCATTTTATATTCTGGGTTTTTAGAAGTTTTGGGCCAAATGAAGGCATTTAATTTTATGTTACCAATGCCCCCTAAGTCAAGAGAATAAATTTTCGGATAATTTTTATTGCCACTAACTTTTGGCATTGGATTTAATGGATTTATTTTTGAATATCCTAGAGATGCCCCTGTTTCTATATTGAGAACTGTAATAAATATATTGATTTTTTTTGATTCTATAAACCTGTGAAAATGTAATCCTATGTGGAAGTGAAGATCTTTACTTATTGTTCCTAAGGTTTCAGTGACCTGACCCGCTCCAATGTTAAATTCCTGAACATTATCAAGCTGAACGAGGGTTCCTTGTTTGGAAATATCTATCTCACCAAAATCTTTTGATAGCCATGTTTCAACAATCCTTTTATCAATTTTTTCGATGGTCCAATCCTTTTCGGTAATGTTTTTATCTGTCCACCTTCTACCAACCGGTGTTTCCCCCTTTGATCTTGAAAATACTGTCAAAGAGTCTGCAATTGCAAATGAGGCAGTTTTCATTCCTAGACCGAAACATCCTAGAGATGAATCTGTTTTTTTAGACTCATAACCCCATCCCATTGCATTGTCAATATGGTCTGGTGTAATGCCATCACCATCATCTATAATTTGTATAAACTTTAACTCATCATTAGTTCTTCCAAATTGAATTACAACGTTTTTAGCTTTCGCATCTATTGAATTATCTATCAGGTCAGACAATGCCTCTGGTAAAGAATAACCGATAGCTTTAAAACCTCTTAAAACGCCATATGCATTTGGTAGTAATTGCGAGGTACCCGAAGATTTTAGTTCACTAGCTTGATGTTTTTTTAAGTCATCGTTCATATCATTACCTTATAAATAAATATACTTTTAAGCAATTAAAACATACTCTGTATATTTTGTCAAATATAGGTTGTAAAATTTATAATGTATACTATAGTCAAATATATGAGTAATAAATATAAAGACGTACCAGTAGAAGATACAAAACTTAGATTTAGACCAAGCATGGCAGTAGATGGTGTTGTATTCGCTCTTTTTGATACAGGTGAAACAGATGAGAAGTTTTACTCTGGGGAAGCACATGTTTTGCTTGTAAAACGTAATGCTGTTGAAAGTAAGGGAAAACGTAAAGGAAAACCAAGACCCGATTTAGGGTACTGGGCACTGCCTGGTGGTTTTGTAAGATCACAGGAAACGCTTGAAGATGCAGTTGTGCGTGAACTTGCAGAGGAAACACTATTTCCTAGAAAAGAATTTTTATCTGCCCATAAACAGGGAATTGTTGGATTAAGACAAGTAAAGACATATTCTGAGCCAAAAAGAGACTCATGGAACTTTGATAAAGATGTTAAACCTGGTGAACACAGGAGAACAATTAGTACTTCTTTTCTTGCAACAGTTCCAAATACAATGTTTACGAGAAATCTAGCATTTGCTGATTACTACTTAAAAAACAATAAAATTCTCCCAATTGATATGGAACTCTTTCTTCCGTTCGGAGGAGTTGGCCTAGAGCTAGATTTTATGAAAAAATATCTTACCGAAGAAGGGGAGTATGATTTTGTAGATAAAGAACATGAACTTGCAGAATCTTCTTGGAGAATAATTAATCAACAGGAAAATCCAAATAAATTTCTACAAGAAAAATTAAATTTAGACATTATGGAAGTTCGATATAAAGAAAATAAAAAAGACACAGACCGATTACTTCCAACTTTATGGCCAGAAAAAGGGCCAGTTGGTGAACGAAGAATTAGTTTAGGCTCACAACCTGGTGGATTACCCGGCCGATTCGGAGATGCGAGTGGTGCAGCCTTCTTCCCAATAAAAGAAGTATTAGAAGGAAAAATAGAGAAAGGCAGACTTGCTTTTGATCACGATCAAATACTTAAGGATGCAGTTGATCATTTCACTGAGTCCTTAGCTTTCTCTCCAATTGCTTTAGATCTCTGTGAAGAAGAGTTTACCATTTCAGACGTTAGAGGTGTATACCAAGCTTTTTGGGATTTAACCTATGGGGTCAGCGATATTGATTTAGGCAATTTTCAAAATAAGATGTTAAAACTGGCAGATATTGAAGGCAAAAATGTTTTTATTCCAACCAAGAAAAAAAGACAGATGGATCGTTATAAATACAATGCAAAAGGTGAGATTATTAAAGTTAAAGGTGGGCCTGCGTTGCTTTATAAGAAAAATAAGAATCTTAAGAACTTTAATTTAGCAATAGTCCCACCAAAGAAAAGATAGTTTGAAAGTTTTTATTTCATCTGCATCTAAAGATCATTTAAATACAAAAAATGTTTGTGCTTCTTTAAATGAAAAAAATATTAAAACTTGGTCAAGTATTGTTGACAAGATTGGGAGTGGAGATTCTTTCGAAGATATTATTTTTTCTGAAATCGAAAAATCTATAGGTTCTGTGGTCTTAGTATCACAAGC
>Ga0222719_10005919_pt1 | contig 10471 bp, 6 predicted proteins | sample C33_34DmetaG_FD_165039 | JGI IMG/M metagenome (GOLD analysis project Ga0222719, IMG submission 165039) | Estuarine water microbial communities from San Francisco Bay, California, United States - C33_34D | ecosystem: Environmental > Aquatic > Marine > Unclassified | place: USA: California...
CTATGATTTAGTGAAAGATGGGAATCGTATTGACGTTAAGACTAAACGTTGTAACACTAAGCCACAGTCAAATTATGATTGCTCGGTTGCATCTCATGGTACGAAACAAGACTGTGATAGCTATGTATTCGTAAGGATACTGACTGATCTCAGTAAGGCTTGGATACTAGGTAGCATCAGTAAACAAGAATACTATGCTAAAGCTACTCGATATAAGAAAGGTCAAGTAGATCCGAGCAACGGCTTTACGTTTAAAGCTGATTGTTATAACCTACCTATAAGTGAATTAGAGCCGATCGATGAAATCAAAGGTAAAAGCGAAACTATTCTCACTAGAAGCGTTTCTTAATAAGGACGGAAATGTTGAGATATTCTACGATGCAGTAGATCCAAATGAATTTGAGAAGACCATGAATTTAGGTCTTCCCATGTACGAGGGTACAACTAAGGTAACTCAATTAATAAAGTACATGAAGTCTATGGCACAAGAGGTCATGGACAAATCAGGTAGGTATGTTTGATGCAGTGGTGGGAAGCTTGGCTCGTTGTTGCCATAACTATCAACACCACTATCAATACAGTTGTTTTCTTTAGAGGACGTAAGATACTTAGGAAAAGAGATAAGCCTAGCTCTTCTTCCTCATCATAGCAAAGTCCTTGCCTGATATTTTACCATCTTTGTTTTTGTCTAGCTTGGCTTGACCACCATACATCATACCCATGTCAAACTTCTTTTCATCAGTCATCATGTTGCCCCTAGTATTCATCATGCCTGATTGATTCATGGTTGATTTTCTGTTTTGTTCAGCTAGTCCACCCATTTGCATGTTTTTCTTTTTTGTAGCCATGCCACCATACATCATAGGCTTTCTCATGGTAGTACCACCACCGTACATCATGCCCTTACGTGGTCCGTTGTAGTAAGTCTTCATTGGGTATTCTCCTTAGTTAATTTAATGTGTCTGATGCTTGAGGGTCGTAGTAATAATCTGGAATAACAAGATCCAATCTAGCATACTCTGTTAAAACAAAATCAGTAGCTAATCTTCTAAAAGTATTTAGCTCTAACTTTGTTATTTGTTCTGGAAACTCCATCATCTTTGCCATAAGTTCAGCGGCATAAGGATCTTTGGCCGCCATCTTAATCATATCTATGTTAGCATTACTTGCTAATCTGAATGCTAATTCAGCACCTACATAGGTAGGACTAACCATACCTCTTGCTATGTTAAATGCCCTACTTATTAGTTCATTTGTACCCATAGGTCTTGTAAGACCAGTGAGCCTATCTATATCTACTTGAGCAGCTTTCTCTCTTTGTAAATATTCCGCAATGTCATCTAGGAAAGCTACGTGATTATCGCCTAGTATTTCACCCAGTAGGGGTTTTATATTATCATTACGTAAGTTTGCTAACATATCTTCAGGACTAGCAAAACCTTTCAGTGGTTTGGGTAATCCATCAAAACCAGTTAAAAAGTTATTAGGTACATTAACTAATTTTCCTGAATTTATTATGCCATTTGTGAGCATGTATGCTATAGCTTCATTAAAATCTTTTTCTTTTATGCCTTCTTTAATTGACTGCTGTCTTAAAAGATCTATGCTATCCTTAGTGTATTTACCTTTGATTACCGCATTAAGAAAAGAATCTTCATCTAATGCTGTTAGCTTTCTTAACTTCTCGATAGTTTCATTTCGTAAGTTAATATTCTCCATAACTTCTCCAGCTATGTTTTTTATTCTCTCATTTCCAGTTTCCTTAAAAACTTTGTATTTATCTCTTAACTCTTGAGAAGTTTCCATAACTTTTACAATGTCTTTTTGATCGTTTATTAATTTTGAAAAGTCTATTAAACTTACAGGTCGTGACTTACCATTTTCTATAACATTAACTTTCACACTGTTAGATAATTCTTGAAGTCTATCTACGTTGAGAGTTTTAAAATCATAACCCCCCATGTTATTAAGAAGTTGTTTTTTAATTTTTACGTCTTGTAGCTTATTAGCACTATCCACAACTTTCTGCCCCCACTCAGCATATATGTTTTGAGATATAGCTGTTTGAATAGTTTCAAATCTTAATCTTCCCTGTTTACTATCTAAATTAAAAGTAGGAACTCCATTTACATTCTCAGACATTTGTCTTACTATATTTGAAAATTCATCTTGTATGTCGCCCATATCGTTAGAACTACCCGATCTAATATAAGATTCTACTTTTTTTATAAAAGGATTAAACAAATTTCTAGGAGTTACCTTGCCGTAATTGTTCTTATACAGAATACTTCTTTTTTCTTTAGCGGCTTCAGTGGTTCTACCTGTCTTTGATTTTAAGAAATCAGTTAGAGGACCTAATCCGTCCTGTCTATCAAAGACCTCATCTTTGTATATTTTTGCTGCTCTTACAAACATATCATAGTGACCTTTAGATTGCTGTAAGATTAAGTTTCTGATCTCATCCGCTTGATTCAGATAGTCTGTAGATAGCTGTGGATTAGCTGAAAATCTTCTGTACCCGTAATCTCTAAAAGCCGCATACAAATCCTCTACTTCACTTGGCAATGCGTTAAAAGCTTTTAAATCTCCTTTTTCAGTCCAATATAGAGCTATATCTAAATCGTCTGCATCTTTATTTATAAAGTGTTTACTTCCTTCAGTTGTTGCCATATCTCTTAGCTTCTTTAAGGTTGTTTCTTTCATGCCTTTTAAAGATCTTGCGGCCATTATGTTTAAAGTTGTTCTTAATCTTTTGTTTAAAGAGCTATTGAAGAACTGACCATTTCTAGAAAAGAATCTAGTTAAAGGACTACTCGTATCATCAAAGTTTTTCAACTTAACAAACAAGCTAGATATATCTATCGTTCTACCTTCCTTCTGTGCTAAATCATCTACTGCCTTGTACCCTACTTTACCTTTTGCATGGTAGTACTCAACCCAAGACTCCATAACTTCTTCCATAAGGATAGCAGCTCTGTTACCGTGTTTAGCATCTCCCATATTACTCTTTATTATTTTTGCTCTTTCACTGAGAAGTTCAAAATTCTCTTGTGCTTCTTGTTCAAGTGCTTCACCTCGTGATAAAGTTTTATCTAACTTCATACGAAGCTCAGTCCCTGCATCATTCAAGTTTTTAGATAAAGCAGTGCTAACTGGAACATCAGGATCGGTAAAGACAATTTCTTTTAAATCAGTTATCTTCTCTTTCAAAGCACTGCGTTTATTAATCATATCTTTAGTTTCGTTTGCTATTAAATCTTCGTACTTTTTTATGAATTGATTAACAGCTTCTGTATTATCTATGTTAACTTTGTTGGCTATCAACTCCTTAAATCTCTCCAAAGATCTTGTTACTAAAGTTAACTGTTGCTCTTTAGCTTCTTGTATGGCTATTAGATTATTTAAGGTATTACCATCTTTCAAATCTCTGACATCTAAAACACCATTGTTCAAAGCTTCTGCACTTTTGAGCCAACTTAGTCCTGAAGATGTAGCAAATGGGGTTCTTGTTATCTCTCGAATAATTTTATATTCTTCTGTGTCTTTACCCCAACCAGCAGCTACTCTTTCGTCTAACTCCACGTTTCTTTTAGAAGCTTGTAGCATTTTATTCAAGTTATCGTCATCAAGCTCCCTAGCTATTCTAAAGATATATTTCATACCTGATCGTTCAGATGGGGTGAGGTAACTTCCCCTTGTCTTAAACACCATCTCGTTGTAAGCTTTCATATCTGCACTTCTAAGCATACCTATAGCTCCGGGAACACCTATTGCTGTTGCCCCTGCTTCTAATGTGTCGGCTAATGCAGCTTTTATATTTCCTGCTTGATTTATAAAATATTTTGTAGGATTAACTATTAACTTTTCACCGTAGAAATACGGACTTAGAAATTGTATTCCTGTAACATTCTTCGCTCCTAAAGCGAGCATATGACTCACAGCACCTATAGCTTGAGCATCATAAAAAGTAAGACCTTCTTCCCCCGGTTTAGATGCTAACATTTCAGTAAGTGCGTATTGTGCTAAACTTGTAGGTACAGCTATTTCAAAAGACCCTTTAAGCACTGGCTTTGTTCTTTGCATGGCGGCATTTCTAAATACCTTACCTTTTATAGAGTTATATTCGTTTTGAGTTTTGATGTAGTTTATGTCATTCTTGGATACGCCTGCTCGTTCCATATCCTTTAACTGTTGTCCTAATTTGGATTTTTCTTTAACCATTTTAGAAAATTGATTATCAACTTTTTCTAACTGCAGAGCTTCTTGTATTAATTTTTCATCTAATTTTTTTATTACACCATCTGATTTCATAGCTCTAGCCGCTTCAATATCAGACATACCTGCGTATCGTAAATTACCTAGTTTAATTTGTTCAATGTTCTTTTGCTTTACTAATGCAGGTAGTGTTTCATTTTTGTACTTGGCGGCGGATTTAGCTCTGTTTTTTGCAAAGCCATATATACCTGTCATATTCTCAGCAAATATCATCATAAAAGTTTCAGGCTTACTGAGTTGATCTATGGATTCTAATAATATATTCTGAGCTTGTCCTTCTGATACGAAAACTCTTTTTGATTTAGTTTCTTTTCCATCAGGAGTGATTGACTTGAAGAAAGCTAAATCATCATACTCTTCTTGGCTTATCTTCTTATTTTTAAGCTGTAGTTCAAAATCTTTATGAATCATATTATTCATGTCAGTGGCTAGAGATGTGAGATTAAGGTACTTCTCTGCTGTCTTTTTCCACTCGGCTGACATTGCAACTCTCTCGTCGTAAGTCTCAGCGTTTGATGCGGATATATCTTTACCATTAAAAATTTTGTCGTACAATGCCACGCTACCGTAGCGTATTGTTTCCCTAAGAAAATCAACACCACTTAAACCTACGAATCTTGGTATTTCAAGAGTATTTTCCATAGTGGTATTCCAAAACTGACCTGTAGATATATTGTCTATTATTGACTGCTCAACTTTGTAAGCAAGTTTTGGGTTGTCAGGGAATGCTTTTTCAAACGACCCATCTATTAATTTTGCAAGACTTTTTCTTCCCTTTTGATAAGCTTCTTGTTGAGTATAGAGAGTGGGATCAACTAAAGCTTCTTCTGAGGGAGCAAACTTTCCTTCCCTAGTAAAAGGTATTTTAACGTCTTTGTCTGCTGATGCCTTTTTTGCGTTTACAAGTTCTAATGCAAATTCTAATTGTTTTTGTGCTTTTTGTTTTGCACTACTATTTGTGTTTGGATGTGCTATTATCTCCAACGCCACTTGACTTTTTTCAAAAACATTAGTTGGTAATTCTCTAAGATTATTATCTTTAGGAGTTCCAACAGTCAAAGAGTCAACAAGATCAGACATAGTTATGCCTGCTGATTGTTTCTCTATATCTTTTTCAGCCGTTTTTGATAATGTAGTAGCAAAAGTATCAAGATATTTTGTATCAGCAAGACCCCCTTCTTCTGGATCTCTGGCTATACCTAGCTGTTTATACACAGGAGTAACACCTAATATGGGGTCTTTTACTTCTCCTTCTCCTGTAGCTCTTATTATAGGCTTGGTAACTGCTTCTGTATCTTCTACAAATCGAGTTTCTTGACCCTCTAATTCTCCTTCTTGCGGAGTGTCTGACTTTTTAGCAAGAACTTGTTTTACAATCTCTTTACCTAAATCTTTAACAGGCTGTGGATTTTTTTCTCGTTGGTATCTAGCTTTATTTTCATCGTAAATAAAAACACCAGTATCTTTACCCATTCGGTAATCATCATCTAGGGATAATTTTTTACCTCCACCTGTTGCAGCGTCAACTTGAGGTTTTATATTATCTGTAATTATGTCAGCCATTATTTACCTATATTTTTTTTTTAAATTTATCTACTGGTATCCTATCCAAAGTCACTTGATCTAAATAAAATTTACCATCCATAGACAATTGATACCTGCTTACAGTGTTACCATTATCTAGGTAAGTTGCGTCAGGGTTAAGTAAACCTTGAGAAGTTGTTCTATCTGATCCTAAGTTTTTAAATCTCATATGGTTTTCTCTGAGAGCATCGTGAGCTATGACTGCATCTATTAATTTAAAATCAGAATCAGTTGCAGGATCTGAACCTTGACCAAACTTTATAAGAAGGTCTAGTTTTTGTTTTTGTTCTTCAAATTCTCTAAGGGTAACTCTCAAAGCTCCTAACATAGCCGTTGATGTAGTTAAATTACCTCCTAGTTTAGCCATTTGTTGTTCAATATCTTGGTTAGATAACCGTCCTGATGGATCTGCTGCACGAGCCATTTGAAATGCGAGAGTTATTCTTAACGCTTGTATTTGAGCTACTTCTTCACTTCTATTAGAGTTTCCTCTGTAGGCTAGTTCTTTTAGATATCCAGATGTCAATTCTTTATCATTAAATCTATTTTCATCTTCATCATCGTTTTTAAAAGAAACTATATCACGAGCAAATGCACCAAGAACACCTTCTTCTAAACTAAATATAGCTTCTAGATTATTTTTAAAAAGTTGATATATCATAGGAGCAGGTGCATCTTTATTAAGTTGTTCTACTTTATTGTAGAGAGTGCCTATGTTTCTAGTAACTGTATCAACGTTTAGATATTTTTCTTTCATAGATGCAAAGTTTTGTGATGGCTGTGCATCATCACCGTAATACTTCATAGCTGCATATTCTTCTTTATCGTAAGGATTAGTGACAATAGAATACATGCTACCTGCAGGCGGAGGTGCTATATCTAGATGTTTATTTGGGCCAGTCATATAAGTTGATAAAGCATATATTTTCGATATACTTTTGTTGTCTGTATTTTTGATAATTTTTTCATAAACATCGAAGGCTGCTTCTTCGTCTGCTAAAAGACGATACAAATCTTTATCAGGGTCTAGGTTCTGAACGTTCGGTATTGCTTTACCTACATTCAAAGAATACTTGAAATATCTTGTTTTATCTTCAGGTTTCATTCCCGGAAGTGTTACATGTTTATTGTGCCAATAATCAAAAACATTACCTCCCATTGTTATGTTGAAATTAGAAGCCATAAATTTAGCTTGTTCTACATCTCTCTTATCTTTTAAAAATAGTGAAACTCGCTGATCAGTAGCATCCCCTGTATCAACTAATGTCATAAAAGTAGGAACAGGCTCACCCTTTCTTTTTAATCTAGCCATTTCTGCAGATATGATTGTATTTCTAGTAAAATCTACAGAACCCTTCTTGGCAACTTCGTCCGTTTCTCCTGCTTGAATTTCATATATTTTATCTATGCCGAAGAGAGGGTGAGTTTCTGATTTTATATTTCTTACACTTATTTGATAGTTTTTATCTTTATTTGGATTAGCTAATTGAGCTTTTTCAACAAGTAAAGCTGAACTTGATTGTATAGCCGAAACAAATTCATCGTAAGCTGTGGGATTTAATTTTTTTAAAGATCTAAGTCTATTTAACCCTTGCTCATTTCTAGTAAGAGAAACTGCTTCACTTATAAACTGTCTAGTAGCTTTTTCATCGTAGACGTCTTTGGCATTAAAACCTAATTGAAATGTGTCAGGAGTTCCGTAGACTCTACCAAATGAACTTACGCTATTAATATCACCAGCTAATCCTGTAAGATCAATATCAAGTCTATCTGCTACACCTGTACCGAAAGGACCAATATCAGGTCTATTAGCTACTTGCGTTTTAGCTTGTTTTAGTTTTTCACCTAAAAATTTAGGGACAGGTTTACCCGCTTTAGCTGCTTCAATAGTACCTTGAAATAGCATGTCCTGTAACCCAGCCAATCTTTGATCATCAGCAGCTCTTAATGTTTGCTCTCGTTCTATGTTTTTTTGAAAGCCACCAACGAGTCCCTGTACAAATGCTAAACCTATGCTCATATTGTTGCTTCCTCTTCTGTTTCTATCTGCTCTTCTTCGGGAGAATCATCCATGTCCATCTCTTCAACTGGCATCTCCATTTCTCGTGGCTCTGGCATATCCATCGTCATAAAGTTTTCTTCTTGTGGTTCAGATGGCATGTTACCTTCTCTGATAGACTCATTGACATTTTCTCTAATGAACTCAAACATACGTGGGTTATTTTCTTTCATCATAGAGAAGAAAGTCTTATCATCCATTTGCCCTTCTGTACCTGCATCTTCATTCTCAAACAAGCGATATGGGATACCTGCTTCTTCTGCCATGTGTGCGATGTACATACCGAGTGGTGGTTGAATAAGTAATCCTACGTCTGGCATAAACTTACCATCGTGGAAAGCTTGTAGCACGTAGCCTTCTACCATAACCTCTATAGATACTCCTGTATAAAGTAGTTTAAACATCTCGTCTCGTACTTTAGGTCTTTGCAGAGACGATATTGCAACTTCTAAAGCTTCTTCAGGATCTGTTATCTGAGGTGGTTTACCCCATGCCCATCTTGAATTATCTTGTGTTAGAGAATGTCCGGGAGGTGCTACCGCAAAAGGATCTTTCGCTTCTATAGAACCTACAGGTGCTTCCATGTCCATTTCTTCCATTAAGCTGTCCTCGTTTTTTGACTACGCTGTAATGTGGTCGTACCCACTGCTGTCTTTCTACCTTGTCCAATGGTAGGTGTAACAGTAAATTGACTAACCACATCATTCATTTGTGTGTTGTATGAAGCATTCATCAAGGCTGCTAATGCAGTTTGTATGTTCGGATTGTTAGCTCCGACTGCCATGTTGACTTGACTTGCTTGAAATTGAGGAGTAGTTCTCCCAAATCCCATTTGTCTGTAGCTTCTTGCTTGTGGCATTTGTACTTGTTTGAAAGGTTGTTGTCCAGTTCTTTTACCGTCTGCGTCAAATAACCCTGCTGCTGTTCCGTAAGCTTTAGCACCTTTTTTTATAAACCCAAAAACATCACTATCCAAGAATTGATTTACATCGGATGTTAAAGCTTCGCCTGCAGTAAGAGCAAAATCTACATCATCAATATCAGTGTATCCTATCGCTTCCGCACCCCAATCAACTATTCTATCCCACCATGACATTATTTAATTCCTCTTCATTTTTACATAGCCGCCCAAGTAGCGAGCCAGTTACCTACGCCTATGCCGATACTATCTTTTTGTTGTTGGGTATAAGTCTCTTTTGAATTAGCAAACTCCATAGCCATTATACCAACTTCATGTTGTCTTTGCAAGGCAGACTCAGACTTTTGAAAGTTCCAAGCTGCATTATCTCTGTACTTTTGCCACAAGGCATTCAAAGCAGATTGATTCATATTATACAGATTTTGAACATTGATTCTGTTAGTTTCATTCTGTATAGCTGTATCGGCTGTGTTAACTTGTCGTCTCCAGTTTACGTTGGATTGATCGATAGCGTATTGCATGTTAGCATTAAATTTATCCCTCGCATCTTGCATAGAAGCATTAAACTGATTCATAGCGTTTGCTTCACCGACGTTGAATTGATCTATGGCAGCGGTTCTATTTGCATTAGCTGTCTCTACCTGTGATCCTAACTCTGCAAAGAATTCCTGTACCTGTAGCTCGTTCTTAGCATTGAACTCTCTTCTTGCATTCTCTTCAGCCGCATCCTTAAACAAGGATTGAGTAAGAGCATTGTAGTTAAGTGTGTTTGTTTGTTGTTGGGCAGTTAGATTAGCTGTGTCTACAGATAAGAGTGATTGTGCGTTTGTTACTGCTGATTGCAGTCTTGCAGACAGATTAGCTTTGTCCATTGCCGCATAGGTAGCAGCATTAGTTAAAGCAGTCTGCTGTTTGTTATTTAAATTTTGTAATTGAATAGTTGAATATTTGTTTGCATCTTGGGCAGCAATGGCAATGCCTGATTCCATAACGGCTTGGGTTATAGCCGCAGAAGCCATACTAGAAGCACCAAGACCTCTAGCTTGCATGATTGCACCCACTTTTCTAACAGCAGGGGATGCCCACGGTGGCATCTCACCACCTTCTTCTAGTGCAGACATAAGCTGTGTCATCTGGTATCTTATTGTACCACGTTCATCTAGCTCTTCTGTTTGAGCAGTTGCTATGGCTTGAGGACTTACTGTACCTTGTACCTCTTGCATGTAGTCGCCAGTAGGAGTTATTTGGGCAGTATCCATAGTGGTAAGACTAGGAGTAATTCTTTCAATGCCCTCTATTTGTCCTGCTCCTTCAGTTCCAGTTGGAGTAATTGGCATAACTTGAGTTGGAGTTTGGGCAGTAGTTGCTGTGGCAAGATTTGTTACTTTTGCCCCTGTTGGATCTTGTATCTCCCCTGCTTGAACTGTCGGTCTGACTGCTGTTACTTGAGGAACGTTTGACCCAATTCCTCCTGCAAGATTAGCCATTTCCTGTTCAAGTTGTTGATCTGTGTTTATTGCTGCCATATTTGTATTTCCTGTATCATACGTTGCAGTTCTGTAGTCCTGCATTACATTGGTTGCACCATCTGTATATTTGGGATTAACCTCTCTCATGTATTCTCCCGGGGGATT
>Ga0222719_10005920_pt1 | contig 10471 bp, 15 predicted proteins | sample C33_34DmetaG_FD_165039 | JGI IMG/M metagenome (GOLD analysis project Ga0222719, IMG submission 165039) | Estuarine water microbial communities from San Francisco Bay, California, United States - C33_34D | ecosystem: Environmental > Aquatic > Marine > Unclassified | place: USA: California...
GAGAGGTAGGAGTCGCCGATCTCGCCGACGAACCCTTCGAGCCGCGGGAGCAGGTCGGCCGCGACGTCGGAGGTCGGGACGTACCAGATCCCGCCGGCCCGCCGGAGCGAGGTCGGCTTCGCCGCCTCGATCAGCGAGACGAGGATCGGGCGGATCGTCGAGTGATCGACGTAGACGCGTGCGTGGTCGGCCGCCTCGCGAAAGCGATCCGCCTCCTCGCTCGCGCCGCGCGAAATCCAGGCGTTCGCCGCCTTGTCCCACGCGAGGGTGTCGACCTGCGTCCAACCGATGCGCTTCGCGCCGACCTGCTCGCGCCGGAGGATCCCGACCGTGAGCATGTGGTCGTCCTCGTGGGCGACCTCGCTCTTGAACCGGTCGGCGTTGCCGCGCCCGATCTTCCAGCGGCGAGCCGCGCCGCGGACCTCGGAGGTCTCGTCGATCTCGGAGACCGCGACCGAGCCGAAGCCGTGCGCGGCGAGCGCGGAGCGGAGCGCGGCGACCGTGACCGCGCTGTTCGAGAACTCGTACCAGACGAACGAGCCGAAGGGGAGCGAGCGGTTCGCGACCGTCGCGGAGACCGTGCGCTCGGCGACCGTGGTGATCGGCGAGACCGGAGCCGGCGAGACCGGAGCCGCCAAGGTCTCCTCGTGGCGAGCGACGAGGAGCGAGGCGGCGAGGTCGACCTTCTTGATCCCGACCGAGGGGAGCCCGCGGGCGCTCGCCTCGCGCTGCATGTCGCGGTAGTCGTTGAGGTCGGCGTGGGCGATCGGGGTGGCGGGAGCGTTCATGGCGGAGTCCTGTCGGTCGGGGGGGTGGTTGGCCGGAGAGCGTCTCGCCCTCCGGTGAAGACAGCATAGGCGACCTGCCCGACCGTGCCAAGGATGATCGCCGATCAGATCGCAGAAGATCGCCGGCTCTCCGAGCGTCGGTGTCCTTTCTCTTATGCGCCTCGCGCGTTCTCTCCGAGAGCCCGGTCGGGTCGCCCATTCTCGGCTACGGAAGGCTCTCGTCGAGATCGAGCCGGTCGAGCAGGATCAGGATCAGCGTCCGATCCGCCTCGACCGACCACGTTCGGTGCCCTCGCTCGCATCGCCGTCGGCGGAGCCGGAACGGGAGCCGGTCGGCGAGACCGGCCACGCGCGGGTCGATCGTGAGCGCCGCGCGGATCGCGCGCACCTGTGCGGTCATCGCCTCCGGCGAGTCGGAGCCCCGCGAGTCCTCCACGATCGTCGCCCGCTGGCACCGCGGACAGAGCATCAACCCGCCGAGGAGGGAGCCGGAAGGGGCTCGTCGAGGAGCGTGTAGGAGAACGAGTCGATCCCGGTCCTCTTGACCTGCTCTCCGGCGAGCAGCATCACGCGGTCGAAGTCCGCGGCTCGGGCGAACACCTGACACCCAGCGGACCAGCGATCGACCACCCGGCTCTCGCCCGCGCTCGACGAGCGGTGCAGGTTGATCCCGAAGTACCCGGTCTCGCGCGTCGCCGGGTCGAGGTCGAGCCGGTCGTCGCGAGTCGCGTCGCGGTAGACCGTGACCGGTCCTCGCCGCTGGCACAACGCCGGGTATCGGCCCGCGTGCAGGTCGATCGCCCACACGTCGCGGTAGTGCCCCGCGGCGAGGATCGCCGTCCCGGCGACCTTGGATGGCTTGGCAAGCCAGTAGCCGCCGGGGTCCGTCGTACCGGCGAAGGTCTCGATCCGCCAACGCCCGTCCTCGGTCCAAGCTACGCCGAGCAGGTCGTCGAACCGGCCCGCGATCCGAGTCGTCGACCGGACCCCGAACAGCGTGAGGTGGTGATCGCCGCGCCAGTAGATAGGAAGACCCGCCGCCTCGATCGTGCGAATCGACACCGGGAGAGGTCGCGGAGCCTTCGCCGAGATCGCGTCGCCTGTGTCTGCACGCCCAAGCGCGCGAGCGAGCGCCTCGTGCGTTTCTGCTTCAACGACGCCGTTCGGGGTGAGCCCGTGCTCTCGGTCGAAGGCGCGAACGGCTCGCTCGGTGACGCGCCCGAAGATCCCGTCGACCCGCGCCGACGGCGCGAGCGCGCCGACCTCGATCAACGCCGACTGCAATCGGCGAACCGCCTCGCCTCGACTCCCTCGTCGGAGCTTGTCCACGCGGACTCCTCGGATGCGATCTCGGCGCGAGTGTAGCAGGTCGAGCCCGAGCAGCGCGACCGATCTCCTCTCGGTCGCGCTACGCGAACGCCCACGCGAGCGCCGCGGTCAACGCGGCGAGCCCGAACAGCACCGCGCCACAGCCGATGCCGAGGTCTCGGGTCACTGCTCCGGCGACGCTCGGCGGAAGTCGATCGGGCGAGCCGGGAGGAGAGGAGAGAGCGAGCAGACCTCGATGGGTCACGGGAGCCTCCGGAGAGCAGGTCGACCGCCGATCTGATCGGCGATCGGGGCTTGCATGAACATGCGCGAGAGGGGATGATGGATGCACGGGGAGCGCGACGCTCCTCGCCTCGACCAACCGGAGATCAGACCATGCCCCACGCCGCCGAGCAGCACGCCGCCTCCCTCCTTGACGCCTTCCGGGCGGTCCTCCGCTGCTACGAGGAGACCGCCGCCACCGAGAGCCAGACCGAGGAGCGATGGCGCGCGGTCAACCGCGAGGAGGTCGCCGAGGATCGACTCGTTGCCGCGAAGGCGTCGGCCCGAGCGAGGCTCGGGATTGCGACGGCGAGCCGGGTGATTCAGCGCGCGCGGAGGCTCGCCGCGTCGGGCGAGTAGTGGTCGGAGCGAGACTCGGAGGCTCACCCGCCGAGCCGCTCGACGAGCCGCTCGACGAGAGCCGGCACGTCGGTCGTCCCCTCCTCCTCGGCGAGCAGCGACCACGCCTTCGTGAATCGCGAGTAGACGTCGAGGGGGATCCGGCCGCGGAGGTTCCCGATCGTCGCGTTCACGAACCGGCTCTCGACGTAGTTGGTCGGGAGCGCGGGGTCCGCTCCTCCCTCGGTCGGGTCGTGCTCGACCTCGATCGGATCGGAGGTCGGCTCGGAGGTCGGCTCGACCGGAGCGGTCGCGAGCGCGAGCAGGTCGCCGACCGTCTCGGAGTCGAACCCGGTGAACTCCCACTCGAAGTCGTCGCCGGAGAGGTCGTCGAGCTTCGCGAGGTAGCGCGAGAGGCTCTCCCACTCCCACTCGCCGTCCTCGTTGTTGTCGCGGAGCGCGACCGCGCGCGCCTCCGCCCGAGATCCCTCGAACTCGACGACCTGCACCGACTCGACCTCGCGACTCCGGAGCAGGTCGGCCCGCTGGTTGCCGGCGAGGATCGTGAGCGCGAGCGTCTCGGGATCGCGCCAGACCACGAGCGGCTTGTAGAGACCGAGCCGGTCGAGACTCCGACCGAGCCGGTCGCGACCGGTATCGTCCAGCGTTCGCGGGTTGTCGATCAGCGGCGAGAGCGAGTCGAGCGCCACCTCGAAGGGGTCGGCTACGATCTTCACGGGGCACCTCCGAGGTCGTCGAGCAGCGAGCCGAACAGCACGCCGAGGTCGTTCGTGCCGAGCGCGGTCGAGCGCGCGTCGATCACTCCGACGAGCCGCCCGTAGAGCGCGATCGAGATCTTGCCGCGGACGTTCCCGACCACGAACCGGGTCGCCGTCGCCGGCGGAGGTTTCTCGATCGGAGCCCGAGTGCTCGACGGGCTCGCGCCGTCGTCCTGCTCGACCTGCTCGTCGGAGCCGGCGTCGGGGTCGGTCGCCGAGAGCAGCGGGTCGGAGCCGAGCGCGATCAACTCCTCGAAGATCGCGGAGTCGAAGCCGGTCGTCGCGAGGTCGAGGTCGGGCTCGGTCGCGACGAGATCCGCGAGGTAGGTCGAGAGCGCGCCCCACTCCCACTCGCCGTCGTGCGTGTTGTCGCGGAGCACGATCGTGCGCGCCTCCTCCTCCGAGCAGTCGAGGACGACCACCGGGATCTCCGCCGGAGCCTCGGGGTCTCCCTCCTCGCGCATCCGGCGGATCGCGAGGAGCCGTTGGTTCCCGCCGACCACGACGAGCCCGCGATCCGGCGAGCGCCACGCGACCAGCGGGACGAACAGCCCGAACCGGCGGAGGCTCGCCGAGAGCCGATCGAGCCCTTCCGCCGAGAGCGTGCGGGGGTTGTCATCGAAGAAGGCGAGATCGCCGATCGGAACGCGCTCGGTCTGCATCAGAGGATCCCGAGGAGGAGGTCGGCGAGCAGCACGACCGAGAGCGCGCCGAGCGCGGTCGCGACCACGCGCGCGTCGGGAGAGACGCGCCTCGCCGGAGGAGAGAGGAGGAGGAGGAGGAACGACTCACCCCGATCCTCGATCACGAGAGTCGAGACCACGCTCGCGCCATCGGCGAGCAGCGCGGCGAGCGCCGGGTCGGCGAGGTCTTGTTCGAGCGCCTCGACCCGCGCGCGGAAGACCGAGCAGCGATCGCGCTCGGTCATGGCGACCGCCGGAGATCGGCGAGCGCGAGGTCCGCGCCGAAGGCGGCGGTCCTCGGGTGGCCGTTCCAGAGGAACAGCGCGAGAGCCGGTGCCCGGCCTTCGTTGGGGGAGGTCGAGCCGCGCCGGCCGCCCGCGAGGATCCGCCGGAACTCGTGCGCGTCCCGCTCGACCTGCTCCACTGCGATCTCCTCGACGACCTCGCCGGCCCGGCACCATCCCTGCTCGACCGAGGGGGGATCGAGAACGAACCGGAGGTCGCGGAGAACTCGTAGCCTACGACCCACTCGACACCTCCTCGGCGAGCGCCGCTCGCACATGGTCGTCTCGGAGCCGGAGCGGCTCGCCCGCCTCCGCCGAGGTCGACCAGTCCACGCCGAGCGCGGTGATCAGATCCGCCCACGTCGGCTCGCGCCCGAGCGCCTTCGACCTCACCTCGTAGGTCTCGACCACCCCGCGGGGAGCGACGAGCGCGACCCGCGCGACGATCAGACTCGCCGCGACCGTGCCCTCGGCACCGAAGTCGTCGACGACGATCTCGTCCGCGCTCTCGTCGACGACGACTCCGAAGCCGTAGACGACCTGTTCCCCGGTGCTCTCCGGCCCGACCTCGAACGAGACGACCTCGATCGCATCGGGGTCGCGATCGACCTGCTCGGTCGTGCGGGTCTCCGGTCGAGCGAACGGGAGCACCTGTTGTGGAGCCGAGACCGAGACCGAGACCTCGCGGTCGAGTCGATCCGCGAGCAGCCCGAGCACCGAGGAGTCGACAACGACGCGGATCCGAAAGAGCGCGTGAACGAATCGCGGAGCCGAGACCAGCGAGAGCCGGTCGATCGCTCCGATGACCGACACGATCGGGTCGTGGGTCTTCGGCTCGGCGAGCGCCACGACGACCGTGAGATCCGACGGCGCTCGGTTCAGCCGAGCGCGGTCCTCCGAGCCGCTCGCCCGCCGACGGTAGATCGCGAGCGTACCGGGGACGACCTGCTCGAAGACCTCCGCCGCCTTCTCGTCGGCGAGGTCGATCGCTAGTTCGAGGGTGAGCGCGAGCGCGGTCTCGCCCGAGCCGGCACGCCGGATCCCGAGCGAGGCGAGCGTCGCCGTCGAGGTGGTTCGCCGCTGGGTTAGGTCGAGCATCGGAGCCTCCGCCCGTTGTAGCCCGCGAGCCCGCGATCGCTACGGATCGTCGGTCGGCTCGGGCGCGATCTCCTCCTCGACCTGCTCCTCGACCTGCTCCTTCCCGTTCGCCGGCGGTCGCATCTTTCGCGGCGAGGTCGGCGAGGTCGGCGAGGTCGGCGAGGTCGGCGAGGTCGGCTCCGAGGCGGAGCCCGGTCCCGATGCGGCGACGTCGAGCCCGAGCCCGCGGCCCATGAACGAGACACCCGCCGCCGCGCCGAGCAGGATCAACGAGAGCCCGACGAGGAGCGCCACCATCCGAGTCTGGTGGCGCATCGCCGAGCCGATCTCGGTGGACACCTTGTCGCCGAGCGCGTCGACGCGCCGACCGAGCGCCTCGACCCGATCCGACGACTGCTCCGAGAGGCGAGCGTGCCGGTCGAGCGACGAGGAGAGGAGCGTGATCATCACCCGAGCGGTCGCCGAGAGGTCGCCGTCGATCGGATCGAGCGTCGGAGGGGAAGGCGGCGGTTCGGGTGGGCGCTCGGGCTCGCCGCTCACTCGCTGCTCCGAGCATCGCGGCGAGCCCGACGGCGATCGCGACGAGCCTCTCGGCGAGCCGTCCGCTTCTCGCGACGAGCCGCGCGGGTCGCCGGGTCGCCGGCGAAGGCTACGACCAGCGAGACGATCGCGCGGATCACGGGACCGTCGACGACCTCGGCGATGCCGCCGACCGGAGCCGGAAGCCAGAGGTCGAGCCGAACGAGCGAGTCGAGGAACTCGACCACGGCGTCGATCACATCGTCGCGATCCTCGCCGGCATCGAGCAGGTCGTCGACGAGATCGACGACCTGCTCGGAGGGGAACGCGCGGAGAAGGTCGAGGCGGGCCATAGCTGCTCCAAGAGACAAACGGTCAACGAGCAGATCGTAGCACGCACGCCTCCGCCTCTCCTGCGACCGGTCGCCCCGATCAGACGAACAGGACGGCATCGCCGAGGAGGTCGTCGCGACCGACCCGATCGCGCCATCGCGACCCGCCGGCGAGGAGCCCGCGCCGCTCGATCCGCGCCGCGACGAACCGGATCGCCCGAAGTCGATCCGCCATCGACAACGGCTCGGAGTCGTCGAGATCGAGCGACTCGACCGCCGCGTCGAGCGCGGTCTCGATCTCGCTCGGCGTGAGCCCGATCGAGAGCAGGTCGTCGAGCGTGGCGAGCACCTCGCCGAGCGCGTGCTCGACGAGCAGCGAGATCACCTCGTCGCTCGCGTGGTCTCGCGCGGCTCGGTCGACGTCGCCGGGATCGAGCCGCGACCGGAGCGTCGCGAAGGTCGGAGTCGGCATCACGCCCCCACGGCGAGGTCGGTGAGCGTCGAGCCCGACGCCATCGCCGCGATCTCGCCGAGCGCGACAACCCCTCGCCGAGCAGCGAGTCGCCGCGACGGTCGGAAGCCCGCGAACAGGTCGAGCGAGATCCGGAACGTGTCGGCCGACTCGTGCCCGACGGTCGCGAGGACGAACGGCGTCGGCTCGTCGACCCGCGGCTCGCCGACATAGCGCACGCGAACCTCGCGCTCGCCGCCGTCGATCGCGACCGGGTGGTCGCTGCTCTCGGGGAGCCAGACGAACCGGCGACCGTCGAGGAGGAGAAGGCGGGGAGCGGATCGCTCCATCGCGCGGAGGATTGCGAGGCACTCGTGCATGGTGGAGTCCTGTCGGTCGAGGATGGAGAGCCGAGCGCGTCTCGCGCCCGGTCTCGCGAGCATAGATCACGCGCTCGGGCGAGCCAAGCCGATCGCCGATCAGATCGGAGAGGATCACCCCGGCGTCACGACTCGGAGCCCGGCCGCGCCGGAGGGGGTGTCCTCCCACCGGTCGGCGTAGATGCACGCGAGCGGGTCGAAGGCGAGCAGCGCGCGGGAGCCCGGCGAGCCGAACTCCGACCGGACCTTGTCGACGTGCGCGACGGTCGCGGGGAACGCTCGATCCTTCGAGGGATCGAGCCGCTCGATCACGATCCCGACGTGGGTGTCCTGCTCGATCGCGCTCGCCCCCTTCAGGTCGGTCAACTGGACGCGCCGTTGCTGCGACTTCGAGAGACGATTCGGGTGCGCGATCAGGACGATCGTGACCTCCTCCTGCACCGCGATCGTCGCGAGCGATCGCACGACCTCCTCGATGCGTTGCCGCTCGCCGTCGGCCGCTCCTCTCGCGAGGAAGCCGAGGTGGTCGATCAGCGCGACCGAGACTCCGTGCCGCCGGATCGCGTACCGAACCGCGTCGCGGACGTCCTCGAACGTCGCCTCTCCGTAGTGGTCGAGAATGTAGAGCGGGAGCGCGTCGAGCCGGTCGAACGCCTCGCGCCGCTGCTCCACCGAGCACTGCGTGAAGTCGCCGCCGACCTCCGCGCGGATCAGCTTTTGCACGGTGCCCACGGGCGACTGCTCGAACGAGGTGAGCAGCGCGGGGACCATCCGGCGAGCCTGCTCGTGTAGGAGCCACGTCGCCCACGTCGTCTTCCCGTGCCCGGTGTCGCCGGTGACGACCCACAAGCCCGGCCGCATCCCGCCGAGCGCCGCGTCGAGCTTCGCCGATCCCGTCGTCCTCCCTCGGAGGAGGTCGGGACGGAGGATCAGATCCTCGACCCGCTCGCGGTAGGAGGTCGGGCGACGGATCGCCACGCCGAACATCGGCTCGGCTCGGTCGAGCGCCCGCTCGACCACCGAGAGATCGTCGCCAGCCGAGAGACACTCGCCGAGGTCGTTCCGCGGGAGTCGAGCCCGCGCGACTCGGTAGCGCCCGAGCTTCGCGCCGAGCCCCGCGGCACCTTTGTCGCCCGCCTCATCCGAGTCGTAGAGCAGCGCGAACGACCGGTGCCGTTCGAGCCGATCGAGCCACGACTCGGCGAAGCTCGACGCGCCGCTCGTCCCGCTCACGACGTTCACGGTGATCCCGTACTCGAACGCCGCGATGACGTCTAGCTCGCCCTCGACGATCACGACGGGTCGGTCGAGGTCGCCCGAGAGCCGGTCGGCCCCGAACAGCGGGAGCGGTCGACCGGGCGAGACCCGATACGCCTTCTTGCGGGTCGGGTTCGCGTCGCTCGGGACTGACCGGAACCGCGCCGAGACCAGTCGCCCGAGATCGTCGCGGAGGGGGATCACGAGCCACGGCTCTCCGCGGACCTCGATCGCGCCGAGCGCCCACTCGCGGATCGTCGCCTCGGAAAAGCGGCGATGCTCGGCGAGGTAGACCCGCACCGCCTCCGCGATCGGATCCTGCTCGCGCCAGAGTCGCGCGACGGCATCGGGGACGAGCGACTCGCTCCACGCGAAGGCTCCGCCCGATCCGGGAGGGAGATCCGGCGAGACCTCCGGCGCGTGGGCGAGCGCCGCCTTCGGCGACCCGACCCGACCAGCGGTTCGGACGTGCGGCGGAGCGTTCCGCGGCTCGACGAGCCCGGCCCGCTCGAACCACCCGCGGACCTCCTTCCGCTGCTCCGGCGAGCAGTCGGAGAACGACGCGCCGCCGGCGAGCTTGCACGCGACCAGATCGATCGCGTCGCCGCCCGCGTTGCACCGATGGCACCGCCACCCACGGTCGTCGCCGGCGACGCCGATCGGCCCACGGGGATCTCCCGATCCTCGCCGCTGCTCGCCGCACGCGACGCACGGCCCGAGCGAGGACATTCGCCCGCGGGCGAGCCCGAGCGCTGAGGCGAGATCGGAGATCCTCGCGCGCTCTTTCACTCCGTCCAGCCATCCACCCATCACGCCTCCCCAACGCGACCGCGAAGGTCGAGATCGTCGATCAGCGCGGCGACCAGCACCGTAAGCGTCGGGTCGCTCGCCTGGACTGCATAGACCGCCGCGTCGAGCAGCGCCCTACGGATCCTCGCCCTCGCTCCGGTCGGATCTGACCGGAGCGGGGATCCGGCATCCTCCTCGATCTCGCGAACGCGGTCTTGAAGGGACGCCGCCATCCCGCCGGGGAGGTCGTCAGGGATCGCCGACCGGACGAGCGGCCCGCCGGGATCGCTCGGTGGAGCGAGCGCGGAGGCGATCGTCGACGCGACCTCCTCCGCCGCGTCGAAGATCGCCTCTTGGAAGTCTGCATCCTCGTCGCCCGTGAGACCGAGCAGCGAGTCGAGGCTCGCGCGACTCCGGCGGAGCAGGTCGAGCAGATCCGCGCGGGTCACTCGGCACCTCCGGTCGCTGGCCCGAACCGACCGTCGCTCCGCTCCGAGCGCCGAGCCTTTGAGGTCGGACGCACGATCGTCGCCGGCGAGCGGCACTCGTCGGGATCGAGCAGGAACGACACGCCGTCCCCGTGATCGCGGAGCAGCCGGCACGCCGAGGGGTTGGTCGAGAGCCGCTTCGCCATCGCGTAGACCTCCGAGCCGACTCCGGAGTACCAGCGAACCGACTCGCCCGGCTCGTTGAGCCAGCCGACCGACCACTCGTCCCCGCGAGCCGAGCGCCCCTTGTATCGCTCGCCGACCTCGGCGATCTGCTCGGCGGTCGGGTTCTTGATCTCGACCATCGCCGGGATCACTCGGCACCTCCGATGTTCGTGAACAGCCCGAGCGAGCCGCTCGTCGAGCCGGCCACCACGACTGCCGTGTCGGCGGGGATCTCCTCGGAGCGGACCAGTCGGAACGGGCCGAACGAGTCGTCGAGATCCTCTCGCGCCGCGCCGGTCGATGCGGCGCTCGGCGAGGCGGTCGCCAGTTGGAACGGCCCCGCGAAGTCGAGCGCGTCGGCGTGCCGGCGCTCGTGCCAGATCCGCGCCTTCTCGATCCGGCCCGCGAGCTTCCCGGCTCGGAGCAGGTTCGCGAGGTCGAGGTAGGTCCGACCGCGCGAGTTGTCGCCGCGCCAGAACCGCGCATCGGGATCGCGCGCCTCCCACGCGTAGTCGAACAGGATCCCGAG
>Ga0222719_10005923_pt1 | contig 10467 bp, 8 predicted proteins | sample C33_34DmetaG_FD_165039 | JGI IMG/M metagenome (GOLD analysis project Ga0222719, IMG submission 165039) | Estuarine water microbial communities from San Francisco Bay, California, United States - C33_34D | ecosystem: Environmental > Aquatic > Marine > Unclassified | place: USA: California...
CCCTTTTATTCTTTAAATGATTTTTTTTTGACCCTGATGAATAATTATCTAAGCTAATAATTTGATATTTTGTTTTTTTTAACAAAAGTTCAATTAAATTTGAGCCAACGAACCCTGCTCCACCAGTCACAATAATGAGATTTTTCATTTTAGATTTGCCTGGCAATGTCCTACTCTTCCATGTCTTAAGACAAAGTACCATTGGCGCTGAAAGGCTTGACTGCCGAGTTCGAAATGGGATCGGGTATTACACTTTCGCAATAATCACCAGGCAGATATCATTTACCTCAAAAATAATTAATGTCAAAAGAAAAAGTAAGATTTATATATTCTTAAACACAATTAATCCAATAATTTAAGAAAATTAATTAAATAAATCTAGATTTACAACTTTTTTAAAAAATATTATTTTTTTTTGATTTTTTAAATCTTATTAATCTTTAAAATTTTGATATTAGATTTTATACTTTTTTAAAGGAATATTATTAATACCTTTAAAGCCGATATAAGCTTTATAGTTTTTACGCACCATCCATAAAAAAATAGCTGTGGGAAAATAAACCACCGCGGACATCCAATTATTAAAGAAATTACCAAAAGGAGCTATAGGAAAAAAAATAATCACATAATATATCAATAAGCATATCTCTGAATTAGCAAAAATTATTTTTTTCAAATATAATTTGTATATTAAACTTTTTATTAAGTTGCTCCAAAGAAAAATATTCAAAATTAGATAAAATAAAAAACCTAAAAAACCCGTTTCAGATAGTAATTGAAGTATTATATTGTGTGGATGATTAGAACATGTTTGTTTAGATAAATTATATTGGGTTTTTTTACATATCTCTCTGAAATTCTTTGGTCCAATGCCTATGATTTTATTATCTTTAAACATTCTCCATGCAGAAATATAATGCTCATTATATTTTTGAGAAAAAACTATTTTTTTTGATTCTTTTTCAAAAATTTTAGTATGATTTATAGTTCGATCAATTAATCTTTGTTTAAACGGACTTTCTATATTAATTAACAAAAATGTTATAATTACAAACATCGATATGAAAACTAATTTAACTTTTAGAAAATTGTTTAAAAAAATTAAATATAGTAATATTGAAACATAAAAAAGAAAAAAACTAGTTCTCTCTCCACTTAAATATATTACAGTTTGAATTAGCAAAATATAACAAACTGCAAAAGGTATAAATTTTTTATGTTTTTCATTTCGATAATAAATAAATATCAATGATAATAATAATGGTGATAATCTCATTAGATATCCGCCCATCTTTAATTCATCTCCAAAAAAACTACTTACTCTACTAGGATTGATGAGTTTCATATTAAATATATTGAAACCAAATATATATTGAAAAAAACTATCAAAAATTAAAATTGAAAAACAAAAAAAAAGAATGAAAAATAAATTCTTAAGAATATTTTTATTTTCATCAATAAGATACCAAAAGAACAAAGTGTATAAACCAAATCTAAAATAAAAAATGCTACTCTTAAAAGCAAGCATCTTAAATTCAGAGTAATAAGAGCTAACCAATAAAATTAAATAGAACAGTAAGAAAAATAAAAAAAAATAATTAAATAAATATTTTTTTTTATTTTTAATAAAAAAAAAAGATATGGCCAAACATGAAATTGTCAAATCAGTTAAAAATGGTCCAGAAATTAAAAATAAGGGTATTAAAACAATAAGAAAACTCAATATTTTTTTTTCATTTAAAATTTCATAATTTATTTTGATCATAAAAATTAAAAAAATTTTTTAATTATTTTAAATTTTTTCTTAAAAGAAAATAACTAGATATATAAATTGAAGAAAGCAAAAATAAAGTAAATAAAATTAAATTCAAATCATTAAATATTTTTACAACTGTAAAAGGACTTATCCAAAATGGTACTAAAAAAATTACAACCATATTATTTGCTAAATTCGGCTTGATATTCATTTTTAATCCTAATTTATAGACAAGTGTATGTAAATGTAGATCATCAGCTTTTAATGGATTTTTTTTTTCATAAAAAACTTTTCTAATGAATGAAAAAAGTAACTCTATAGAGGGATAAAATAAAATAAGAACAGCATTCCATGACAATAATTCTTTATTATTTCCAAATAATTTTATTACTAACATGCTTAAAGCAAAACCAAAAAAGTATGCACCAAAATCCCCGATGAAGATTTTTCCTAATGGATAATTGAAAAATAAATAAACAATAACAGGTAATAAAACTATTATTCCTATTTTAAAAACCTCCAAATCATCAAAAATTGATGCTATAAAAATTATAGTTATCAATTGGACTAATATTGACATCCCAAATAAACCATTCATTCCATCAATTAGGTTTGATCCATTCATGATTACTAAAGATGAAAATATAAAAAAAGCTAATAAAATATAATTATTTGAGTAAAGAAATCTTAATATTGGTAAATTGATTAATGGAAAATTTGTTTGATCAATATTAAAAAAAATTAAGCAACTTAATATCATTACAAATATTCTTGAAGTTTGGGTAGTGTTTTGAAATAAATCTTCTTTAATTGAAATAATTGCAGTAGGTAAAAAAGATAATAATAAATTAAAAAAAAATTTATCATATTTGTTCAAAGCTACTATGTACAAAAAATAAATAATAAAAATTAGGAGTCCTCCCATTCTGGGAATGTTCCTTTCATGAACACTTTGAATATTTTTATAAGTTTCTAAATTAAAAAATAAATTAATTTTGTGCCAATATCGTATTAAAAAAATATTTGCTAATGTTAAGCAAATCATCAATATCACTAGCTGAAAAATCTCAAATTGATCTAATAATAAAAATTTCATTTTAAAGACATCTAAATTCAAAAATATTAAATTTGCTAAACAGCTTATTTATTAAATAATTTTTTTATAAATAAATTATACATTAAATAGACAAAGTAAAAAATAAACCAATTTTTTTTATATAAATTTTTAAAAATTTGCTGCAAATGGCCAGATTTGACAACTAAATTAAAATCTTTCATTTTTTTACCAGTTGAGTTTTCTAAGTGTTGAATGGGACACGTTAGTGAAATCTCTCTATAATCGTCTTTTCCTATGTTATCTGAAATAAAGATATTTTCACTTCCAATCTTAAGATTATTCTTACCTAAGCCTCTATTAGTTTTAAAATTTTTAAATTTTTTTTTATTATAGAATACAGACTGAATTGAGCTGTTAGAAATAATAAATCTTAATTTTTTAAAAAATCTAGTTTTATTTATTGTAATTGTATGCAAATTATATTTTGAAAAAAGTTCTAATTTACTAACATTTTTTCTGTTAATTTTATAAAAGTTCAATTTATCTTTAGCTATAAAACAAAATAGTTTTTTGTAACACTTATGACAAAATTGTGTGTCATCATCTACAAAATGCAAATAAGTATTTTTAAATTTTTTTAATATATAGTTTTTTTTTAAATTTAAAGATTTTTTAGAATTTAAATAAATTGGGGTCTTAAATTTTTTAAATTTATTTCCATTAAAATAAATAATATTAGAATAATTCATGATGACAAACCTTGTGTTTATATAAACAAATTTATTACTTTTAATTTGTGATAAAAAAAAATTTTTTAATTTAATTAATCTGGTAAGATCTAATCCCTCAGATATTGCAACGAATGTATATTTTATTTTCAAAATTTTAGGTGTTTTTTTTTAAGTTATGTATATAATTCACTATTAATTATACCAAATATACATCCATGAAAATACTTATAACTGGTGGTAGCGGCTTCATAGGCTCATATATTGTAAAAAAATTTTTGAGTAAAAAGCATACTGTTTTAAATTTAGATAAGCTATCTACGTTTAGTCAAAAATTAAATATTAAATCAAAAAATTATATCTTTAAAAAAATTGACTTGCTGGATAAAAAAAAATTAATGAGAATTTTTAATAATTTTTCTCCAGATATTGTAATTAATGCAGCAGCAGAGAGTCATGTTGACAGATCGATCGTGAGTCCATCATATTTCTTTGAAAATAATCTGATTGGAACAATAAATATTCTAAATTTATGTAAAGAAAGAAAAAAAATTAAATTAATTCATATATCAACAGATGAAGTTTTTGGCTCACTAAAAAAAAATGAAAAAAAATTTACTAGCCTAAGTAATTATGATCCTAGAAGCCCTTACTCTGCAAGCAAAGCAGCATCTGATCATGCTGTTCGTAGTTATGGAGAGACATATAATTTAAATTTCAATATTACTAATTGTTCAAACAATTATGGTCCATTCCAATATCCAGAAAAATTAATACCAGTTGTAATCCTTAGTTGTATGAATAATACACAAATTCCTGTTTATGGTAATGGACTTAATATAAGAGACTGGATCCATGTAAGTGACCATGTAGAAGCAATTTATGAAATTTGTTTCTCTAAATTTAATAGAAAGACTTTTTTAATTGGTGGAAATAATGAAGTTTCTAACATAAATATTATTAAATTAATTTGTAAAGAATTTGATAATATCAATAAATCTAAAAATTCAAAAAGACTAATTCGATACGTTAAAGACAGAGCAGGTCATGATTTTAGATACGCAATTAATAATCGTGAAATTTATTCAAAATTAAAATGGAGGCCTAAAATTAAATTTCATCAAGGAATACGTGAGACAATATTATTTTATATGAAAAATTATAAAAATTTAAAAAATATATTTATTAGCTAGATCTTAAAGATTTAGTTTTTTCTTATTGATAATAATCAAAAAATTTTGATTCTCAAATACTTCAATATTATCCTTCTAATAATAATTATATTATGAATAAATTTAATTTTTCTTTTAAATATACCGTCAAGATATCTATTTTTTTCAATTAAATTTAATTTTTGAATATTTAAATTGAATATTTGTTTTTGTAAAAAAGCAATACTCTTTAATATATCTTCACTTTTTTCATTATTGAGGTTTTTATTTAAAATACTTTTGTTAATAGAGGATATTAAGATATTTTTTAAATCTAAATAATTTAAAGATATATTTTTGTTATTTTTAAGAATTAAGTAAAGTAAATAATTTATATCATTATCATTTTCTGAAAAATTAATTTGAGTTTTACCATTTCTTATGATTTGGGTATTTTTATTATAGATCTCATGAATAGATTGAAAAAGTTTTATTATATTTATTAATGAAAAAATATTTTCAAATTCAAAAATTTTAGCGTTGTATTTTTCTTTTATTTCAATTAATGAAATATATCTAAACATTAAAAGTAATTTTGACTCATCAGAGCTTAAATTCATATTTTTTATATAAGATTTAATTAAACCATTTTTTTCTCTAAAATTAATTATAATTTCGATATTATAGTTTTTGTTTTTAAAAAATTTGTGCCAGTAATCTATTGTTGTGATTAGTCTTGGATCTTTCAATACTAATTTTTTAATATTTTTGACTTTTTGGTAAAATTTTTGAGTTTCTGTTGTAATTTTTTGATTATTTATCTCAATAATTTTTTTATAGTAATAAAATTTATCATCTAAAGACAAATTTGAAATAATATTCTTATTTATCTCAACAAATTTTTTTGACTCGAAAAAACCATCCTGATTTTTGCTGTTTCCTTTTATGCAATCATCTGGGGTTAAATAACCATTTTCTTTAAACATTTTTGTTAAAGTAGAAGAGCCACTTCTACCTGCAGTAACAATAAAAATTATTTTTTTCATAAATTTAAAAAATGTTTAAATAAACTAATGTTATCTTGGTGCCAATTTTTTATATTTTTTTCATTAATCAGTTTTCTTCTCTCATTTTTAAGCTTGATTGAAGATAAGATAAAACTATTAATTTTCTTTATGTCCTTAATATCAAAAAATTTATTACTAATATTGATTTGGAATTTTATTAAATCTTTAAATTCGTTATTTAGTATAATTTCATTAACAAAATCAGGTAATTTAATTCCATATTTATTTTTAAATAATTTTATTTCTTCAATTTTTAAATTTGTATAGCTGGATTTTTCGATCATATTATTCCATTTATTACCAATAATTTCTGGAGAATATTTTTTTATACTTTCTTTTGCTTTCAATCTAATCCTATCTAATTTATGTTTATTCATTTTAAAGATCCTTAAAATCAATTTAGCAAGATTTTTACCTGAATGTGCTTTGTCATATTTGCATATAAATCCATTATCATTATCTTTTAAAAACTCTTTTAAAGCGAGACAATCATTAAAGCCAACAACAATCATACCACAAGTCATTGCTTCTCTTATAGCCATAGGGCACCCTTCAAATTTTGAAGGTAATACAAATACATCATGTTTAAAATATTCTTCATATACTAGCTCAGAATTTTTTTTAAAAGTGAATGATATCATCTTATTAATTCTTAATTTTTTTGATAACTCTTTTAATTTTTTAACTTCTGGTCCATCGCCAATAATTGAAAGCTCAAAACTTATATTTGTATTTGAACGTTTTAAAAATTTAAGACCATTAATAAGAATTTCTAATCTTTTTTCAAATGAAACTCTTCCTGTATATAGGATTTTAATTTTTTTATTACAAAATAATTTTGTAAAATTTTTATTGGTATTTAATTCAATTGGTGAACTAATACATCTTATTTTTTCTTTTTTAATTCCAATGAGCTTCATTTGATTTATAAAATTCTTGGATAATATATGTGTATAATCAGCTAACAAACATGTAAGCATCAACATAAAATTTGATGGCCATAAATTTATTGAAATAAACTTGGGTTCACCTCTTAAAGATAAAATTGTGGGAATTTTCATCACTTTACACGCCAAAACAAAACTTAATGCAAATTGAGAACTTTGTATTATGATAGACCTATTAAAATCATTTTTCTCTAACAAATTAATTGTATCTAAAAAAAGATTTTCCGATGAATAATCAAAAAATATAATCTTTACAAATTTTGATAATTTGTAATTAATTTTTTTTTTTTCAATATTTTGATATTTAAATTTATTAAAAACAATTGTGATTTCATAATTTTTGTGGATTAAATCTTCTGTAAGGAATTGATAAGATCTTTGTATGCCTCCTATGTTAAATGGGTCACCAGAACCAAATATAATTATTTTTTTTTTCATTATATAAAATTAATGTCTTTAAATTTATAAAAATCATCAAATTTATAATTTTTTTTTATAAAAATTTTATTTTTTTTATTAAATAATAATTGCTTATTTTTTATTAAGTCTGTTACATTAAATTTCTTGCCTTGAACTATTTTTAATAAATCTAAATTTTTATTCATATTCGAAATAGTAAATCCATAATCATTTAATATATTTTTATCTATGCATGTAAGATGGATGCCATTCTTTACATAGTTTGTTATTTGATCATTTAAATTTTCTATGTTTTCTTGACTATCTAAGATGCCAAATAAATAGCTTTTATATCTTATTTTACTGATATTGTTTTCTTTGATCTTTTTGAAATTTATATTTTTAGTAAATAAATTTTTATCTATTTTTTCAGAATCTTTTGTCATGTCTTCTGCTATGTAAATGTCAAGGTAATAATCTTGCTTTTTTTTAAAAAGATATAAAAGTTTATTATAGACTTTGCTTCCATTTATGTCCTGCTTTGATTTATAGATAAAACAAAAAGTTATTTTATTTAATCTTGATAATTTAGACCTTGGCTCTAGTAATTCATATTTTAAATCTAAATCCTCATCAACTTTAAAATTTAAATTTTGATTCTTGTCATGATATTCAACATTTATTTTATGATTTTTAATTTCTTCAAACTGTTGTCTGGTCACTTTTGGGCTTGGTATTAAATTTGTGATGTTCAAAATTTTAATTAATTCAATAAAATTTTTTGAATTTATATCAATATTAAAATTGAACTTTTCCTTTTTATTAAAAAACAATCTACTAATTGATATATTATTTTTGTCTAAAATTTTTAAATTATAAATTATATTATTATTACTAATTTTATTAAATATTTTGCTCGATATTGTTTCATGAAAAATCAAAAATTTATTATAATTTTTTTTAGGATCATGAATAATCGAATTTAATTTGGATATTTTTTTGTTAAATATTACTATTTCTTTATAGCCTTTATTGCCAGATATTAAGTTATCATGAAAAAAAATAATTTTTTTTATTAAATTAAGTCTTGTAATTATTAATTCATTATTTTTAAAAATTTTAAAAATTCTTTCACTTATCTCACCAATTATAATTACAGGAATTTTTAATTCCTCACCTATTTTTGATAAATGTTTTAAATTTTCTATGTCTTCAGAAATTTCAATTAAACTGGAAAAAATTATTAAAAATTTTGAATTACCAGCGTTAAATTTATCTTCGCTAATTTTATTTTTAAATTTAAAATTGAATTTATTATAAAATTTATATAAAGAAATTTTAAAATCAGTTTGATTATCTTTCCAATTATAAAATAATACTCTGTGCTTACTAAGTAAATCTAATAAGTTTTCATTTTTTTCACTTAAAATTTTTGATAATTGAGGACAGCACAGGTCATATTTCTTAACATATAATTTAATTTTTTGTTTTTTAATACAAATTTTTTGAAAATATTTTTCAAGATCTTTTAATAGTATGACATCTGTAAAATTTTTTTTAAATTCTGTCTTTTTTTTATTAGAATGATTATTTGTTAAAATCAAAGTTGTGCTAATTTTATTTTTTTTTAAAAAATTAATAAAAATTTGATTTTGAAAAATATTTTTTAATATGCTTCCATTAATTAATATTTTTTCATCTGATACTATTAATCTTTCTAATTTATTGTTTTTAATTTCAGCTGATGAATAATAAAATAAATTATTTATGTCATCCATACTTTTGGGTAGAATAACATTTGAATATTGACATAATTTTCTATAGATAGTTTCAGAGGAAATTAATGCTATTATACTATTCATGAATTTTAAGAATTATTTTAAACAATATATTATTAAAAAAAATAATAATGATATATCAATAATAACTGATTTTTTAGGCTTGTTAATACAATATCCAAAAATATTAATATTATCTTTACCTACTTTGATTAAAGACTCGTCAATTTTAATCTTGGTTATTTTTTTTTTAATTCATCCTTTAAGAGTAGTTTTAAACAACAACATAAATTACTCAATAAGTATATTTTTTCTATCAAATGTATTAATTTTTTTCTTTGGTGTAATTTTAATAGTTTTACTTGAAAGACAATTTTCGAAAAAATTGCAAAATTATTTAATCTTTTTAAAATCTGCTGATTTTAAATTTAAATTTTTTAACATAAAAATGATTACTCTATATTTTTTGTCTATAGTTTTGTTTCCTCTTTTTTTTATTCATTTTATTTCATTAGAGATTGGAATTATGTTTTTTTTTTATGAGATGATAACAATAATATTATTAATTAAACTATTTAAGATTAAAAAACTTAAAAAATATTTTAAAGCAAAATCATCAAAATATTTAATAAATCATTTAAATTTTACTATTCAAATAATCATTTTTTTTTCATATATTTTTATTGGATTTTTAAATGAATTAGATATTTTATATATTTTTTTTCTGATCTTTCCTTTAAGACAAATGTCTAAGTATAAATCAAGCTTTGCTATTGATACTGTATTCAATAAATTTTATAAAAAGGAAATAATATTAAAGATATAGAATTTTTTTTTATTCGTAATCTAATATTGGCGTATTAGACCATTTGCCATAATTTTTTTTAAAATTATTTATTTTCCAGGTATGATTTTGATTACCAAATCGGTTTACTTTTAAAAATAAAGCACTACCTACAAAAAAATCAATTTTTCTTGACTCTAATATTTTACACATAACCATGTCTAAATTTCCATAAGTGTGTTCTGGAAACAATGCATATTTTTTTATTTCAGAAAGTCCACTCATTGTAGCACCTGGCACATGTTTAAAATTTATAACATTTTTTAAAAAACAATTTTCTAATAAGAAAAATAAATTTTTTTTTTTATGGAAATGATAGTAACTAGCTTTCTTTCCAACATAATAACAGTTTGAAATTCTCAAATTTGCCATAATTTCCTCGACATAGCCATCATAATAAGCGTCGTCATCGTCTAGCTTAATCCACATTGTTTTACTATTTAATATCAATTTATTTAACAATGGGCCTAATGCCGTTTTGTTTGATGTAATCAGTTTTATATTTCTGTAATTTTTAAAACTTTTTTTTACTTTAGTTAAATCACTATGACTAATATTATGACATAGTAAAAATTTTTTGTTACTTTCTACTTTTAATTTTTTTATATTTTTTTTTATATTTGATAGGTGATTACATCTATTTAGAGTAAAACCTAGCATAACATTTTTTTTTTTTATTTTTGATCTAATATATCTAGTCGGCTCTTTAAATACTTCATTTATTTTGTTTTGATAGCTAG